>Ga0196970_1000178_pt1 | contig 97942 bp, 94 predicted proteins | sample S1v_513CmetaG_FD_148672 | JGI IMG/M metagenome (GOLD analysis project Ga0196970, IMG submission 148672) | Soil microbial communities from Anza Borrego desert, Southern California, United States - S1+v_5-13C | ecosystem: Environmental > Terrestrial > Soil > Desert | place: USA: California...
TGAACTGGGTGCCGTCGTAGCGCAGCCCTGCCGGGTTGCGCGTGGATTCGCCGTGGCCGCGTGCATCGTAGGAGAGCGCGGCATAGCCGGCTTCGGCGAGAACGCGCGCGGTGTCATCCCAGGCGGTGCGGGTCTGGCCGAAGCCATGCGCCAGCAGCACGCTGCCGCGATGCCCATCGCCAATGCGCGAGGCGGCGAGCACGGCGTCACCGGCCCCGGCGAGCAAGGCATCGGGTGGCGTGTTGGGCAGAGTGGGTCGACTAACCATACCTAATGGTATGGATGCGCCGCACGCCCTGTCAATACTGATTGGTATGGTTCGCGAAAGCGAAGCGGGGCGAGGGTTCTGGGGAGGGCGAAGAGGCACGCATACTGCAACCGACTGCGGCGTATGGTTAAATCGCGCAATGAGCGAAGACAATGCATCACAGAACGATCCCTCGGGCCGTGCGGGCGGCCGCACCAACCGCCTCAGTGCCGAAGACTGGGCGCAGGCCGCGCTGGACCTGATCGCCGAGCAGGGCGTGGGAGCGGTGGCGGTCGAGCCGCTGGCGCGCCGCCTCGGTGTGACCAAGGGCAGCTTCTACTGGCACTTCCCTTCGCGTGACGCCTTGCTGCAGGCGGCGCTGGAGCGCTGGGAGCTGTTCGAGCAGGAGCAGGTGTTCGGCAGCCTGGAAGACATGGAAGACCCGAGCGCGCGCCTGCGCGCGCTGTTCCAGCTCGTCGCGCACGAGGTCAAGCCGCACGTCATCTACAGCGAATTGCTCAAGGCGCTGGACCATCCATCGGTGCGGCCGGTGATTGACCGCGTCTCGCAGCGGCGCATGGACTATCTGGTGGCCTCGTTCCGCCAGGCCGGCCTCAGTCGCACCGACGCGCAGCATCGGGCGCGCCTGGCCTATGCGGCGTATGTCGGTTTCCTGCAGCTGTCATTGCAGCTGCAGCAGCCCAAGCCGGCGCGCGAGGATTTCGAGGCGTATGTGGAGCACGTGATCCAGACCTTGATTCCGGGTTGAGCCCGGCAGGTCACTGAAGAGAGAAAGGCGCGCAGGCGCTTTTTTCTTTGTCGCAGCGACGCGTTGCAGAAAGAACTACGGCCCCTTTCGGGGCCGTAGTCTTGCCATTGCAGCTGACCGGATCGATCAGAAGCGCTGACGGTACTGCATGTACAGGAAACGGCCCGGCAGGTCGTACTGCGGATCGAACATGTTGTACGACACGCTGTAGGACACCGGCGGATCGCGATCGAACACGTTGTTCGCACCGATCGAGATGGTGGCGTTCCACGGGGTGTTGTAGCGGAACTGGACGTCGTTGTACGTCGTCGACGCCATGTGGTTGCGCGGGTCGGCGCCATCGGCGGTCGTGCGGTTCGGATCCGAGCAGTAGATCTGCGCCAGATCGTCGTCCAGCGGGCAGTTCTCGGACATGCCGGACTTGTAACGCAGCCCCCAGGTCACGCCGAAGTCGCCCAGGCTCCAATCCAGGTACAGGTTCGCACGGACACGCCAGTACGGATCCTGGTTCAGGTAACGGCCCTGGTACTGCTCAGGAGCCGATTCGGAAGTCGCCTTGGTTTCCCACTTCGACAAGTAGGTGCCGTCGAAGCTGATGGCGAACTGGCCAATCCCGGTCTCCGGCAGGCGGTAGTTGGCCGACAGATCCCAGCCTTCCACCTTGTACGAGGACAGGTTCATCAGCTGCTGACGCACGTTGGTGATGTAGTACGCCTGGTCGGCGTACGCCGGATCACGCGTGATCAGCGGGCAGTAAACCGCAGCTTCGGAATCCGAACCGGCGTAGCACTTGTCCAGGATGAACTGCGCATCCGGACGGGTGATGGCGTCGTCGACGGTGACCTGCCACCAATCCAGGCTGACGTTCAGGCCGGTCACGAAGCTCGGGCTGTACACGAAGCCGAGGGTCTTGCTCTTCGAGGTTTCCGGCTTCAGCTGTTCGTTGGAAGCCCAGGTCCACGGCTCAAGCGTCTGCTTGGCGCCCGAACCGGCACCCGGCTGCACGAAGTTGGCCGGCACGCCCTGGTCGGCACAACGCTCGGCAACCACCGGGTTACCGCGCTGGCCAGCCGAAGTGGTGGAGCACGGATCGGCGTAGGTCTCGAACGAGTCAGCGTCACCCGCGAACAGGTTGCTGATGCTCGGCGCACGGAAGCCTTCGCTGTAGTTACCGCGAACCAGCAGGTCCTCGATCGGCTTCCAGCGGAAACCATACTTGTTGTTGGTGGTGTTGCCGAAGTTGCTGTACTTCGAGTAGCGCGAAGCCACGCTGAAGTCCAGCAGCTGGGCGCCCGGCAGGTCAGCCAGCACCGGGATCGACAGTTCCACGAAGAACTCGTCTAGGTCGTAGCTGCCGGCGGTCGGCTTGGCGCCATTGCCGGTGCTCAGGCCGGCGGCGATGAACGCATCCGGATCGAACTGGCCGCTTTCCTTGCGGTACTCGTAACCCGCGGCGAAGGCCAGCGGGCCGGCCGGCAGGGTGACGATCTCGCCGCTGATGTTGGCGGTGTAGCCCTTCGACTCGACCGTGGACGAGTCATGCGCGGTGAACGCGGTGTAGGCCAGGGCCTCCGGGGTGATCGAGCCGCGGTCGCCCAGCGGATTGACCGGCACGCAGCCCGGGATGACGTCGCCGCCAGCAGCGGTGACGCACACCGGCACGCCGTTGCGCAGCTCGGACGGGCCATAGGCGAGGTTGAGGTTGTTGACGTTGAACAGACCGTAGGTCAGGTCGTTCTCATCCGACTTGTCGTAGCGGTAGCCGACGTCCCAGTCGAAGGTGCGGTCGGCGAACTCGAAGAAGCCTTCCAGGCCACCGTAGAAGTGCCAGTTCTTGACGTTCTGGTTGAACGAACGGCCGCCGGTCTCGATGAAGCGGCGGTTGACGCCGGTCAGGTCGACACCGAAGGGGTTGTACATGCTGTCTGCGTCGAGCGTCAGGCCGGTCACCGGCATGGCGGCCAGCAACTGCTCGGACTTGCGCTCGTTGTACAGCGCTTCGGTACGGAAGGTCACGTTGTCGGTAACGTTGTACGTACCCTGGGCGAACAGCGAGGTGCGCTCGTTCGGGGTCAGCAGGTAGTTGTCCGGCGAAGTGTTGTAGCCGTGGGTGTTCGCGTTGTAAACGGTCTCCACGCCATTGATCAGGATGTAGCGGCGGCCGCCGCGGACGTACGAGCCCGGGAAACCGGTGCCCGACTGGCCGCTGAAGAACGGAGGACCACCGGCGGAAATGGCGCGGTCACCCGCCATCACTTCCTTCTCGTTGACATACGAGGCGCCGATCATCAGCGACGCGCGGTCAGTGGTGGTGCCCAGGGTGAAGTCATAGGCTTCACGGTCGCCATCGCCTTCGCTGTACTGGCCGAAGTACGCGCCGGCTTCGGCGCCTTCGAAGTTCTGCTTGGTGATGATGTTGACCACGCCGGCGATCGCATCCGAACCATAGATCGTCGAGGCGCCGTCCTTCAGCACTTCGATACGCTCGATGATCGAGGTCGGGATGGTGTTCAGGTCGACGCTGCCGTCCAGGCCGGTCGTCCAACGGCGACCGTTGACCAGCACCAGGGTGCGCTGGCTGCCGAGGTTGCGCAGGCTGATGCCAGCCGAGCCGTCACCGCCGTTGTTGAAGGTGCGGTTCAGGGCCGCGCCGCTGGCAGAGATGCGCTGCAGGATGTCGGCGACCGAGGTCACGCCCTGCTTCTCGATATCCTGGCGCGAGAGCGTCAGGACAGGCTGCGAGGTTTCAATGTCCGCGCTCTTGATGCGCGAACCGGTCACCTCGATGCGATCGAGGTTGGTCGGGGTCCCCGACTCCTGCGCGAAAGCGACGGTGGACATGCCACCGGCGCCCACGACAAGCGCGAGCACAACTGCATCACGCAGTTTGTTGGACTTGCAATTCATTAGCTCTCTCTCCAAGTGAGATCTTGGTCTTGCCAAGGGTTTGGCCAGCGGAGGTTCGAAAAAGCGAACCCAAAACCGACAGGCTTGACCCGATGGTAGCCGCGTTCTGCGGAGAATTAAAGTACCGTTAACGAAAGGGGAGAAATGCGTGAATTCGCGTGCGCGGCCGCGGCGAGGGCCCTCTCCCCGTTCACGTCCCCAGACATGCAAACGCCCGCGCGAGGCGGGCGTCAGTCGGGTCAATCTGTCCTTGATTCAGGGACTTACAAGTCCTGCTCGTAGCGAACGTACGGCACCGTGCCGTCGCTGTTGCTGTCGTTGTTGGGAGCGAAGGGATTCTTGCCCCGGGTGACGATGTTCTCGGCGCCAACGGTCAACTGGCCGCTCCACGGCGTGCGCCAGGTCAGGCCCAGGCCCAGACCCTGCCACTTCTCCGGCTGGCCCGGCACGTCCACCACGCGCCCGATGATGTTGGCGCTGAAGGCGCCGTAGCCACCGCCGACGCTGAGGGTCTTGCTGTCCCACTCGTTGACCAGCGCCGGTGCGGCGTCGGCCAGCGGAATCAACCGGGCCTTGGCGAAGGTACCGCCAATGGACACGAAGCCTTCGCGGCCGATGTTCTTCTGGCCGAAGACGGTGAGGTCGTTCTGCTCCACGCGCGAGGCCGGCGAACGTACGTTGCCGGTGAGCCAGGCGGGGAGGGTGTCTCGGCCGGTGCCGGCGGTCAGACCCAGGCGGGTGGTGCCGCGGTTGAAGCCAACCGTGCCGGAAAGATGGCGGTTGCTGTCATCGCTGGCATCGTCATCGCCCAGCGTGGCCAGCATGCAATGGCTGGCGAGCCCGCTGATGCTGGTGCCGCGGCTGCTGTTGCACAGCAGGCCGAGCGAATCGCCGGACGACAGGCCGAAAGCGGTATCGAGCGAGTTGCGTCCGAAATGCCAGCGCGCGCCGGCCTTCTGCTCGCCAGTCGGCTCCAGGTACAGCAGAGCCTCGACCTTGCCGCTGCCCTGGTTCCACACCGGCAACACCGTGCCGCCGTCCTTGCCAGGCAAGGCCTGCGCATGCGCACCCGTGGCCGCGGCGAACGCGGTCAGCAGGGCCAGCGAGAGGCGGGTAAGGATGCGCATGTCGACCGTCAGACCAAAAGGTGAGCGTCAAGTTCCCGGTATGCCGGGCCGACGATGCTAGGCGGTTTATGATTCTTTAACAAGTCTCCGTCCTCCCCAGAACGCAGTCCCGCATGTGACGGCCCGCACTATATGGCGTGCTACTGGAGCCGTTCGGACGCCGGCGGGCTGGCCGGCACCTTGCCAAACAATACGCCGAACTCGGTCAAAGGGAAGTGATATTCGCGGCCGCAGAACTCGCAGCGGATTTCCACCGCGCCGGTGGCCTCGGCGGCCGCCTGCGCTTCTTCCTCGCCCAGGGAGCGCAGCATCGCGGCCACGCGTTCGCGCGAGCACGAACAGGCGAAGGACAGCGGCTTGCTGCCCAGCAGCTGCGGGCTTTCCTCGTGGAAGAGCCGGTGCAACAGGGCGGCGCCGTCCACGGCCAGCAGTTCGGGCGCGGCCAGGGTGTCGAACAGCGCGCTGGCGCGCTGCCAGCCATCCTCGTCGCCGCCGTCGCCGGGCAGCTTCTGCAACAGCAGGCCGGCAGCGCGCTCGCCGTCGGCGGCCAGCAGCAGGCGCGTCGGCAGCTGCTCGGACTGGCGGAAATAGTCCTCGAAGGCTTCATCGAGGGCTTCGGCATGCAGGCCGACCAGACTCTGGTAGCGCTGCGGTTCGCGCGGATCCAGGCCCGGGTTCTCGATGGTGATGGCGAGCAGCGCGCCTTCGCCCAGCTGGCGCAGGTCGGTTGGCGCATCGCCGTCCTCGGCCAGCTGCACGATGCCGCGCAGGGTGCCGGCCGCGGTGCATTCGGCAAACAGCGTGCGCAGGGCGCTGCTGCCATCGCCGCGCAGCTGTACCGACAGCCGACCGTCGACCTTGGTGTGGCCGGTGAACAGCGCGGCCGCCACGCAGGCTTCGCCGAGCAGGCGACGCGCCGCAGGCGGGTACTCGGCCTGGCCGCGGATGTCCTGCCAGGCCGGGCCGAGGTGGACGTGCACGCCGCGCACGCCGGCGGTGGGAAGCAGGAAACGGGTCAGCTGGTCTGGTGTGTTCATCGGTCGGAGCGTAGGCGGCGCCTGTTGCCGGATAATGCAACAGGCGACCGGAGCGAGGGGATGCGGTGACGATGGGGGCTGAAACGGAGATTCACAAGGCGCCGCCGCGCCCGCGCTGGCGGCGCTGGCGCAACTGGCTGCTGGCCTTGCCACTGCTGTTCGCCGCGGCCAGCGTGCTGCAGGTACTGGTGCTGCGCTTCGTCGATCCGCCTTTCAGCACGACCATGGCGCTGCGTTATGGCGAAGCCTGGGGCGAGGGCGACTGGGGCTTCCGCCTGCATTACCAGTGGCGCGACCTGGATCAGATCGCATCGAGCGTGCCGATTTCCCTGGTCGCCGCCGAAGACCAGCGCTTCCCGTTGCACAACGGCTTCGATCTGCAGGCCATCGAGCGTGCGCGCGACCACAACGCGCGCGGCGGGCGCCTGCGCGGAGCCAGCACCATCAGCCAGCAGGTGTCGAAGAACCTGTTCCTGTGGCAGGGCCGCAGCTGGCTGCGCAAGGGCCTGGAAGCCTGGTACACGGTTCTGATTGAGCTGTTCTGGCCCAAGCAGCGGATCATCGAGGTCTACGCCAACATCGCCGAGTTTGGCGATGGCATCTATGGCGTGCAGGCGGCGGCGCGGCAGTTCTGGGGCAAGGATGCCGCGCGCCTGAGCCCGGGCGAGGCCGCGCGTCTGGCCGCGGTGCTGCCGGCGCCGCGCCGCTATGACGCGCGCAATCCAGGGCCATACGTGCAGCGTCGCGCCAACTGGATCCAGCGCCAGGCGCGGCAGCTCGGCGGGCCTGCCTATCTGGCGCAGTGAGTACCGCACGGGTGGCGTTTGCGTGTAGCCGCGCCGTCGCCGGCTCCGTACCATCGAACCATGTCGCCTGAACTGCCACCGGACCTGCTTACCGTCGTCGTCGCCGCCTGCAACGAGGCCGATAGCCTGCCGCGCCTGCATCCGCGCATTGTCGCGGCGCTGGCACAGGTGCCGGACCTGCGCGGGCGCGTGCTGTACGTGGACGATGGCAGCAGCGACGCCACCTGGGTCGTACTGCAGGAACTGGTGGCCGCCGATGCCAACGTCGGCGCGATCCGACTGTCGCGCAACTTCGGCAAGGAGCTGGCGCTGACCGCTGGCCTGGATCAGGTCGAAGGCGGTGCGGTGCTGCTGCTCGATGCCGATGGCCAGGACCCGCCCGAGCTGATCCCGCAATTCGTGGCGCTATGGCGCGCCGGCTATGACAACGTATTTGGCACGCGCCGGGTGCGCGCGGGCGAAAGCTGGCTCAAGCGCACTGCCGCGGCGGCGTTCTATCGGGTAATCGGGCGTCTGTCGCGCACGCCGATCCCGGCCGATACCGGCGACTTCCGTCTGCTCTCGCCGCGCGCGCTGTCCGCGCTGCGCCAGCTGCGCGAGCGCCACCGTTTCATGAAGGGCCTGTTCGGCTGGGTCGGCTTCCGCCAGGTCACCGTGCCCTACGACCGCGAGCCGCGCCTGGCCGGGCGCAGCAAGTTCACCTTCTGGAAGCTGTGGAACTTCGCCCTCGAAGGCATCACCAGTTTTTCCACCGCGCCGCTGCGGGTGGCGACCTACCTGGGGTTGCTGACCGCGATCTTCGCGCTGCTGTTCGCGGTCTGGGTGGTGCTGAAGGCCGCGCTGTGGGGCGACGAGGTGGCCGGCTGGCCGACGATGATGGCGGTGATCCTGTTCCTCGGCGGCATCCAGCTGATCGCGCTGGGCATGATCGGCGAATACCTGGGCCGCCTCTATGACGAGGTCAAGCAGCGCCCGCTCTATCTCGTCGACACCCGCATCGGCGGCAGTGGCGTATCCTCCGGGCACTCGTCCAGCCAGGGAGCGAACCATGCTTACGGTGCGGCAACTGTTGGGGATGAAGAAGGCTGAAGTATTCGCCGTGGGCGTGGATGCCGCGGTGATCGACGCGGTCCGCCTGATGGCCGAAAAGAGCATCGGCGCGGTGTTGGTGATGCAGGGCCAGCGCCTGGTCGGCATCGTCTCCGAGCGCGATTACGCGCGCAAGGTGGTGCTCAAGGATCGTGCTTCGTCCCGCACCCGCGTCGGCGAGATCATGACCGCCGAGGTGGTGACCGTGCGTCCCGATGAAAGCGTGGCGACCTGCATGCAGCTGATGACCGAGCGGCGCTTCCGCCACCTGCCGGTGGTGGAGGATGGCCAGGTCAAGGGCGTTATCTCGATTGGCGACCTGGTCAAGGCGGTGATCGAGGAGCAGGCGCGCGACATCGACCAGTTGCAGCGCTATATCGCCGGCTGATTGGCACAACGCGCGCGTTCAGCGCGCGTACTTGCCGCCGCAGTCCGCGTCCTTGCCGGGACCGGTTTCGATCGTCGCCAGCAAGGCCGCGGGCGGGGTGATCGTCGCCAGTGCCACGGCAATGGCGCCGCGCAGACCCAGCGCCTTCAGGTCAGGCATGAACGAGGGATCGGCGAACGTGCCGCCGATCCGCAGCGGCGAGCGGAAGGTGAGGATGCTGCGATCCTTCGGCCGCGGTCGCAGCAACAGGTCGAGCTTTTCATCCTTCAGGTTGACCGTGCCCTCGCCGACGATCAGCGTATCGGTGGTATCGAAGGCCAGGCTGCGGCTGGTCATCAGGCCGTCGCGCACGCCGAAGTCGGCAAAGGCGCAACGCAGCGGAATCTGCCGGTCGTCGGTCAGCAGGAACTTCAGCGCCTCGCCGATATCCAGGCCGGCCAGTTCCATGATCAGGTTGCCGATATGGCCGCGGCCCATCGCCACGCCCACATTGCCGTCGCTGTTGCCGAGCATCTGCGCGATCGAGTTGCCGTTGCCGCTCAGTTCGACATCGCCGCCAATGGCGCCTTCGGCCTGCTGCGCCAGTTTGGAATCAGTGAACAGCTTGTCCAGGTGCACGCCGCGAATCTGCGCCTGCAGGCGCGTCGAGATCTGCGGCTTGCGCGCATCCATGCGGATGTTGGAGCGGATGTCGCCGCCGGCAACGCCGAAGTTGAGCGGATGCAGTTCCAGCAGTCCGTCGTGCAGGCTGAGCGTGGCGTCCATGTCATCCAGCGGCAGCGACGGGGCATTGATGCGCTGGGCGCGCCAATGCACTTCGGCATCCATGGAGCGCAGCTTGGACAGGTCGTAGGGTTTGGAGGGCAGCACGCGCCCGCTGGCCTTGATCTTGGCGGCTTCGGCCTTCTGCTGCGCGTTGGCGGTCTCGCCGGCGTCGGTTTTCGGCGGCGCGCCGACGAAGCCGGCGAGGTCGTCGAAGTCCAGGCGCTTTGAAACCAGCTCGGCGCGCATGAACGGCCGTGCCGGTGCGGTATCCACCTGCACGTCGCCGGCCAGGTCGCTGTCACCGGCGCGGCCCTTGAAGTCGAGATAGCGCCAGACATCGTTCTGGCGCTGCAGGCGGCCATCGAGCTGGTACGGCGGCGTGGACGGAATCGCCAGGCCGAGCAGCGGGTACAGGTCTTCCATGTCCTGCCCGGACAGCGCCATCTGCAGATCGAACACGCGGAACTGGAACGGATTGGTCAGCGTGCCGCGCACATGCGCGCGGGTGGCGCCGGCACTGCCGCGCAGATCGATGCGGAAAGGATGCTCGGTCTGGCTCAGCTCGAGTGGCGAGGCGGTGTTGCCGCGCAGGGTGAAGGGATTGCCGCGCCAGCGTCCCTTGCCAGCGATGCCGATCGGCGCGGCGGTATCGCGGCCCTGCACCGGCAGGCTGTTGACGCTGACGTCGATGTCGGTCTTGCCGGCGGCGTCCACATACTTGAGCTGGCCCTCGCGCACGCGCAGGCGGCCAAGGGTGGGCAGGGTGCCGTCACCGCCGCCGCCATCGAACACCCAGTTGCCCGGATGTTCCTTGTTGCCGGCTTCCAGCAGCAGGTCCGGGCGGTCGAGACGGATTTCCGGGATGCGCACGCGGCCGATCAGCAGCGGCCAGAAGCGCACATCGATCTCGGCGCGCTCGATGGTCGCCATGCGCCGCTGTTTCGACCAGTCGGCATTGGCCAGGGTGATGTCGTCGCCGCGGATCGTGGTGACCCGGCCCAGGTCCACATCGAGATGGCCGAGGTGGAACTCGCGGCCGGTGCGCGCCTGCACTGCATTCTCCACCGGGCCGCGGAACCAGTTCCAGTCCCACAGCACGATCAGCAGGACGATCAGCGCCGCAATCACGCCCAGGACCACCAGCCAGCGCCGGCGGCGCGGGCTCAGGCGGCGTGTGGGCCCGGTCGCGGCGGGCGGGGGAGATGCGGGCACATTCATGCGCCCATGGTTGGCACCGGCGTGTGCAAGCAGCGCGAACGCCGCTTGAAGGGCGCGTCACAGCACTTGCAGGCTTACCGCAACAAAGTGACAGACGCTGCCAGCCAGTACGAACAGGTGCCAGATGGCGTGGAAGTAGCGGATCGAATCGCGCTGGTAGAACCACGTGCCCAGGGTATAGAACAGCCCGCCGGCGAACAGCCAGGCCAGGGTCACGCCATCGACCGAGCTCAACAGCGGCTTGATCGCCACCACGACCATCCAGCCCATTCCGATATAGATGAAAGTGGACAGCAGGCGGAAACGGCCGGTGAAGAACAGCTTGAACACCACGCCGGCCACGGCCAGTGTCCAGATCGCGGCAAACAGGCTCCAGCCCCAGGGGCCACGCAGGGCGACCAGGGTGAACGGCGTGTAGGTGCCGGCAATCAGCAAGTAGATCGCGCAGTGGTCGAGCACCTGCAGGCGCGCCTTGGCGCCGGGGTGGGGCACGGCGTGATACAGGGTGGACGCGACGTAGAGCAGCACCAGCGTGGCGCTGAAGACGATGGTGGTGACCAGTTGCCACAGATCGCCGTGGACGGCGGTCAGCGTGATCAGGACCGAGCCGCCTGCGAGGGCGGCAATCGCACCCAGGCCGTGGGTCAGCGCACTGGCGATTTCGTCGCGCAGATCGGTGGAGGGGGAAGCATCCGCGTTCATGCCCTCACGTTACCGCAGTTGCGAGCGATTCGCATCGCCGATGCATGGCAGTGCTTGCCGTCACTGCCACTGGCCACCACGCGGCGATCAATCGATCGCCACGCTGTGCGCGTGCTCGCGCGTGGCAGAGAAGCGCACGTCCGGCGCACGCTCCTGCGCCAGTTGCAGGTTGACCCGGGTCGGCGCCAGGTAGACCAGCTGCCCGGCGGCGTCATAGCCGAGGTTGGCGGCGTTCTTCTCGCGGAACTCTTCGAGCTTCTTCGCGTTGTCGCAGTGGATCCAGCGTGCGGTGACCACGTTGACCGGCTCGAAGATCGCATCCACGCCGTATTCGTCCTTGAGCCGATAGGCGACCACATCGAACTGCAGCACGCCCACCGCGCCCAGGATAAGGTCATTGCTCATCAGCGGGCGGAAGAACTGAGTGGCGCCTTCTTCGGACAGCTGCGCCAGGCCCTTCTGCAACTGCTTGAGCTTGAGCGGATCGCGCAGGCGCGCGCGGCGGAACAGTTCCGGGGCGAAGTTGGGGATGCCGGTGAACGACAGCGCCTCGCCTTCGGTGAAGGTGTCGCCGATGGAGATGGTGCCGTGGTTGTGGATGCCGATGACATCACCCGGCCAGGCTTCGGCGGCGATCTCGCGGTCGGAGGCCATGAAGGTCAGCGCATTGGCCAGCTTCACCTCCTTGCCGCTGCGCACGTGGAAGGCCTTCATGCCGGCGCTGAAGCGGCCCGAGCACACGCGCATGAACGCCACGCGGTCGCGGTGCTGCGGGTCCATGTTGGCCTGGATCTTGAACACGAAGCCGCTGAGCTTTTCCTCCACGGGCTGCACCTGGCGGCCGGTGGTGGCACGCGGCTGCGGCGGTGGTGCGTGTTCGACGAAGAAGTCCAGCAGTGGCTGCACGCCGAAGTTGTTGACGCCCGAGCCGAAGAACACCGGCGTCTGCCGGCCGGCGAGATAGGCGGCCAGGTCGAACGGGTGGCTGGCGCCCTGCACCAGCTCCAGTTCGTCGCGCACCTGCTGCAATAGCTCGGCGCCGATGCGTTCGGCCACGCCGGGGGCATCGAGCGAGGGGAAGATGGTCGAATCCTGGCGGGTGAAGTTGCGCCCGGGCTCGTACAGGTGGACCTCGCCGCTGAGCAGGTGGACCACGCCCTTCAGGCGCTGGCCCATGCCGATCGGCCAGGTCACCGGCGCGCACTGGATCCCGAGCACGGTCTCCACTTCGTCCAGCAGGTCGATCGGGTCCTTGCCTTCGCGGTCGAGCTTGTTGATGAAGGTCATGATCGGCGTGTCGCGCAGGCGGCACACCTCCATCAGCTTGATGGTCCGCTCTTCCACGCCCTTGGCCACGTCGATCACCATCAGCGCCGAGTCCACCGCGGTGAGCACGCGGTAGGTGTCCTCGCCGAAGTCGGCGTGGCCGGGGGTGTCGAGCAGGTTGACGATCTTGCCCTCGTACGGGAACTGCATCACCGAGGAGGTGACCGAGATGCCGCGCTCCTTCTCCAGCGCCATCCAGTCAGAGGTGGCGTGGCGCGCGGCCTTGCGGCCCTTCACCGAGCCGGCCATCTGGATCGCGCCGCCGAACAGCAACAGCTTTTCGGTCAGCGTGGTCTTGCCGGCGTCAGGGTGGGAAATGATGGCGAAGGTGCGGCGGCGCGCGGCTTCGGTGGAAACTTCGGACATGAGCGAGCGCGCCGGGCGGCGCAGCGGAAGCGATCGGAGCCGCGCATTATAGCCGGCCGCGAGCGGCCATCAGGGCGCGGCCGGTTCGGCGGCCAATGCCCGCGGCAGCTGCAGCTCGCCCAGCGGCCCGCGCATCCGGAACGGAATGGCCGCCAGTCTCAGTCCGGCGTTGACCTGTATGCCGAAATGCAGGTGGGGCGCGGTGCTGAAGCCGGTCTGCCCCGAGCGGGCGAGTGGTTCGCCGGCGCGCACCGATTGCCCCGGCCGCACCACGATCCCGTCGGCGGCCAGATGGGCATAGACCGCCATGCTGCCGTCCCGGTGCAGTACACGGATGAGATTGGCGTGGGCCATATCGCGATCGCGGTCGCTGCCGCCTTCATGGAAGCCGCTCTCCACCTGCAACACCAGGCCCTCCCGCGCAGCCAGTACCGGCGTGCCCTCGGGCAGGGCGAAGTCCAGCGCATAGCGGTTGGCGGCGTCGTGATGGCTGAAGCTGCCCTCGAAGCCCTGGTCCACGCGCACCGGCACCCCGGCAAAGGGCAACTGGTAGACCTGGCCATCGGGCAGGGCGTGGGGGTCGCCCGGCACCACTTCGACTTCAAGGCCGAGGCCCGCCGCGTCGCCATCGACGCGGTACAGCCGCGCCAACGCGCGGCGCTCGCCCGCCGCCAGCACGGCGTCGGCCGGCAGCGCCGGCACACTTTCATAACCGCCGCTGGCGCGGGCGCGCAGCCGCACCTGGACCGGACCGGGCAACGGATTCTCGACCCAGGCCACATAGCCGCCGCTGGCAGCCACCAACCGCAGCCATGACGCCGTCCCGGGCGCGGCCGCGCCCGGCGGCACGGCCACGGGGCCGTTCCAGTGCAACAGGCGTTGAGCAACGGCACCAACTGGCAGCCCCAGCACAAGGACCCCAACCAGCGACAGCAAACATGAGCGCATCGCCAGATTATGCCGGGCCGCGGGGCTTTCCCGCTGACCCCCCCATTCCCCATTCCCCATTCCCCATTCCCCATTCCCCATTCCCGTCACCAACCGTTACATCCGAATCCATCTCTCCATCCGCATAAAGCGATTGACACCCCGGCCAGCGACTGGCATCGTGTGCGCACCATCGAGACCGGCGGAGGGACAGGCCCTTTGATGCCGGGGCAGCCAGCAGGCGCGCAAGCGCCGGCGTAGGTGCCAAATCCTGCGGGGACCACCGCGTCCGCCGAAAGATGGTTCGATCTGTGCCTGCGCACGTCGAACGCGAGCTCCGCGAAGCTCGATGGCTGTTTTTCCAGGGTCCCCAGGAAACCGCCATGAGTCTCGTCAACGCCGCCAGTCGCTTTGTTTCGCTTGATCCCGCGGCTACTTCCGCCGGTGATCCCATCGTTTCGTTCGTGCCCACCGACGGCCGTGTCGCCGTGCGCGGCGAATGCATGGTCACCCTGCAGATGCGCCATGCCGGGGCGCGCCAGCTCAGGCTGCGCTACGAACTGGTCGGCGCTGCCGATGCGCCGGTGGTGCTGGTGGCCGGCGGCATTTCCGCCCATCGCCACCTGGCGGCCAACGAGGATTTCCCCGAGAAGGGCTGGGTCGATGGCCTGGTCGGTGCTGGCCGCGCGCTGGACCCTTCGCGTCGCCGCCTGCTGGCCTTTGACTTCCTCGGCGCCGACGGCAAGCTCGATGCGCCGATCGACACCGCCGACCAGGCCGACGCCGGCGCCGCGCTGTTGCAGGTGCTGGGTATCGAGCGCCTGCATGGTTTCGTGGGCTATTCCTACGGCGCGCTGGTCGGCCTGCAATTCGCCATCCGCCATGCCGCACGCCTGGATCGCCTGGTTGCGGTCAGCGGCGCGCATCGCGCCCATCCGTATGCCGCCGCGTGGCGCGCGCTGCAGCGTCGCGCCGTCGCCCTGGGCCAGCTGCAGTGTGCCGAGGACCATGGCCTGGCGCTGGCCCGGCAGTTCGCAATGCTCAGCTACCGCACCCCGGAAGAATTCGGCGAACGCTTCGATGCCGCGCCGGAAGTGATCAATGGCCGCGTGCGCGTGGCCGCCGAGGATTATCTCGATGCCGCCGGCGCGCAGTACGTCTCGCGCACGCCGGTCGATGCCTACCTGCGCCTGTCCGAATCGATCGACCTGCACCGTATCGACCCGGCCGCCGTGGCCGTGCCCACCGTGGTCGTCGCCGTCGAAGGCGACCGCCTGGTGCCGCTGGCCGACCTGGTCGGCCTGGTCGAGGGGTTGGGTCCGCGCGGCAGCCTGCGCGTGCTGCGCTCGCCCTACGGCCATGACGCCTTCCTCAAGGAAACCGATCGCATCGACGCGATCCTCGCTACCGCCCTGCGCACCACCGGAGAAACCGCATGAGCCTGCACGACACCGCAGATATTTCCTGTAACACGACCACCGCGGCGGTGCGAGCCGGCATTGACCGCGACACTGCGTTTGGCGCGGTGACGCCGCCGCTGGTGCTGTCCTCGAATTTCTCCTTCGATGGTTTCGGCAACAAGCGCCAGTACGACTACACGCGCAGCGGCAACCCGACCCGCGACCTGCTCGGCGAAGCGCTGGCCGAGCTGGAAGGCGGCGTCGGCGGCGTGATCACCGCCACCGGCATGGGCGCGATCACCCTGGTGCTGCACGCGCTGTTGCAGCCAGGCGACAAGCTGGTGGTGCCGCACGATGCCTACGGCGGCAGCTGGCGCCTGTTCAACGCGCTGGCCGGCAAGGGCCACTTCGAGCTGATCACCGCCGACCTCACCGACCCGCGCTCGCTGGCCGATGCGCTGGCGCAGTCGCCACGGCTGGTGCTGGTGGAGACCCCGTCCAACCCGCTGCTGCGCATCACCGACCTGCGCTTTGTCATCGATGCCGCGCACCGGGCTGGCGCGCTGGCAGTGGTGGACAACACCTTCCTGTCGCCGGCGCTGCAGCGCCCGATCGAGTTCGGCGCCGACCTGGTGCTGCATTCGACCACCAAGTACGTCAACGGCCATAGCGATGTGGTCGGTGGCGCGGTGATCGCGCGCGATGCCGAAGTCCATCAGCAGCTGGTGTGGTGGGCCAACGCGCTCGGCCTGACCGGTTCGCCATTCGACGCCTTCCTGACGCTGCGTGGCCTGCGCACGCTGGACGCGCGCCTGCGCGTGCATCAGGAAAATGCGCAGGCCATCGCTGCGCTGCTGCAGCGGCACGACGCCGTGGCCCAGGTCTATTACCCCGGCCTGGCCTCGCACCCGGGCCACGCGGTGGCGGCGCGCCAGCAGAAGGGCTTCGGCGCGATGATCAGCTTTGAGCTCGGCGGGGCCACGGCGCTGGCGCAGGAAGCGGCGGTGCGCGCGTTTGTCGACGGCCTGCGCTACTTCACCCTGGCCGAGTCGCTGGGTGGCGTGGAAAGCCTGATCGCGCACCCGGCTTCGATGACGCACGCGGCAATGACGCCCGAGGCGCGCGCCAAGGCCGGCATCAGTGATGGCTTGCTGCGGTTGTCGGTCGGCATCGAGGCCAGTGATGACCTCGTCGCTGATCTGGCCGCCGCCCTGGAGCGCGCCGACCGCGCCGCGACTGAAGCCGCGCGCAAACAGGCCGACGCGTGAGCCGGCTCGCATCCCTGGCACCGCGTCGCGCCAGCGCTCCCGCGACGCCCACGGCGCGCCTGGCCCTGCTGGGCACGGGCGTGGTCGGCAGCGCTTTCGTGGCGCGCTATCAATCCCTGCAGCAGCGCCAATTGCGTCTGCCGCGTTTTGAATGGCTGGCCAATTCGCGCGTGGCCCGCGACTGTGCTCCCGGCATTGCCCAGGCCTTGCACGAAGCGCGGCACGCACCGCGTGATCGCGACGCCACCTTGCAGCCCTGGGCCGAGACCGCGGCCCTGCGCGCCGGCGACGTACTGGTGGATGCCACCGCCAGCGACGCAGTCGCCGGCTGGCATGCGGACTGGCTCGCGCGCGGCGTGCATGTGGTCACCGCCAACAAGCTCGGGCGGGGCAGCCACTGGGAGCGCGCGCAGGCGATCGGCGCGGCCCGCCACAGCGGCGACGCGCATTACGGCGACAGCGCCACCGTGGGCGCCGGCCTGCCGCTGCTGAGCAGTGTGCGTGCGCTGGTGGCCGGAGGCGATCACATTCACGCCATCGAAGGCGTGCTGTCCGGGTCGCTGGCCTGGCTGTTTCATCACTTCGACGGCTCCGCGCCGTTTTCCGAATGCGTGCGTGCCGCCGCTGCGGCCGGCTATACGGAGCCGGACCCGCGCATCGACCTGTCCGGCGAGGATGTGCGGCGCAAGCTGCTGATCCTGGCGCGTGCCGCGGGCATTGCGCTGCAGGCCGAGCAGGTCAGCGTGGCATCGCTGGTGCCCGAAGCGCTGGCAGCGGCGACTGCAGCCGAATTTGCGGCACGCCTGCCCGAGCTGGATGCGGCGCTGGCCGCGCGCTGGCGGCAGGCCGCCGACGCGGGCAAGGTGCTGCGCTTTGTCGGCCGCTTTGATGCGCAGGGCGCCAGTGTCGGTCTGCGCGAACTGCCTGCCAGCCATCCGCTGGCCGGAGGCGGCGGCACCGACAATCGCGTGGCCATCCACAGCGACCGCTATCGCGAGCAGCCCTTGCTGATCCAGGGCCCGGGCGCCGGGGCCGAAGTCACCGCGGCGGCGCTGCTGGATGACGTGCTGCGGATCGCGGTGGCCTGACGTCCGCAGGAATGCCTGCAAGAGCGTGCATGCAAGAACGCATGCAGTGCGGAGAGGACACTGCATGCGGAAGGAGGGCGGGCCATGGCCCGCCCTCGAACACGGTCGGACGGGCGCCTACTTCAGTCCTTCGCCCATCGTGCGCAGCAGCTCGCCCTGGTAGTCGCCGCTGAACTCCCAGAAGAACGCGCCACCGAGGCCCTGCACCTTGACGTAGTTCATCTTCTCGGTGACCAGTGCCGGGTTGTCGTAGCTCCAGAACGTGTTGCCGTCGTACTTCCAGTGCGCGCGCGCCTGCGCATCGACGTAGCTGGTGCCGGCGCGGTTGCGCAGGACCTTGTAGTCCTCGTTGCCGGCCTCGTAGGTACCCGGCGCCGCGCTGCCGTTCTGGTACAGCCCGTTGTTGGCGCTGCCCACGCCGGTCCAGCCGCGGCCGTAGAAGCCGATGCCGACATTGAGCTTGGACGCTGGCACACCGCGGTCGAGGAACGCCTGGATTGCGTCGTTGGTGTTGTAGTAGCGCTGATCACCGGTGGACGGATCGGCCGGCGAACTGAACAGTGCCGAGTGGTGATTGGTCTTCGCATCCCAGGTGCCGTGGAAGTCGTAGGTCATCACGTTGATGTAGTCCAGCGACGCCGCGTACAGGTTGGGATCGGTGACGCGCACCTTGTCCACCCCTGCGCCCACCGCCACGGTGAGCAGCAGACCCGACCGCACCGCATCGAGCTGGCGGCGGAACTCGGCCAGCAGCGCGGTGTAGTTCTGCCGTTCCTCGGCGGTGCCGCAGCTCAGGCCGCAGGCGGCCGGGTATTCCCAGTCGATGTCGATGCCGTCAAACACGCCCGCCGCCGCGGCCGTGCCGCCCGCGCCATCGGTCACCGGCAGGTTGCCGCGGATGTAGGCATCCACGCAGGAGGCGACAAAGGCCTGGCGGTTTTCCGGACGCGCCGCGCTGGCAAATCCGCGCGACCAGGTCCAGCCGCCGAGCGAGATCAGCACCTTCAGGCCGGGGTGCTTGGCCTTGAGCTTCTTGAGCTGGTTCCAGTTGCCGCGCAGCGGCTGGTCCCAGGTATCGCCCACCCCGTCCACGCTCTGCGCGGCGGCAAAGGACTTGGTGTAGTCGGCAAACGCGTCGCCGCCTTCGCCCGTGGCTTCATTGGAGGGAAGGGTGACGCCCACTTCGCAGCGGTTGTTGCGCACATTGCCGAAGGCGTAGTTGATGTGGGTCAGGTAGCCGGCCGAGCCGCTGGCCTCGATGTCCTTGACCTGATAGTTGCGGCCATAGATGCCCCACTGCGCGAAGTAGCCGATCACCCGCTTGTTGCCGCCATTGCCGGTACCGGGGCTGGTGCGCGCGCTGATCTGCGCGCTGGCCGCGGAGGTGTTGCCGGCGTTGTCACGCGCGCGCACCGTGTAGGTGTACGCGGTGTCGGGCTGCAGGGCCGAGTCCGTGTACGAAGTGGTGCTGGGCGAGCCCACAAGCGTGCCGTTGCGGTAGACGTGGTAGCCGGCCAGGCCGCTGCCGCCGGTATCGCTGGCCGCGTTCCAGCCCAGGGTGATGCTCGCGCTGGTCTGCGCGGTGGCCGCCAGTCCAGTGGGCACGCTGGGCGCGGTGGTATCGGTGCTGGTGGCGTTGACGCTGATGTTGACCGTGGCCGAGGTGGTCGTGGCCCCGGCGTTGTCGGTGGCCTTGGCGCTCAGCGCATAGCTGCCGGCGGCCGCGCCGCTCCAGCTGACGCTGTAGGGCGCGCTGGTGTCGCTGCCCAGCGAGGTGCTGCCGCGGAAGAACTCCACCTTGGTGATGTTGCCGTCGCTGTCGCTGGCGTTCGCCGATAAGGTAATGGTGGCCCCGGCAGTGAAGGTGGTGCCGGCCGCTGGAGCGGTCAACGCGACGCTGGGCGGCTGGTTGCCGCCGGTGCCGCTGCAGGTGCCCAGCTCTTGGTACCAGCCGCAGCTGGTGCAATAGGTGGGCGTCGCGTTCCAGATCTGGGTGGTGGCCTGGTACAGCTTGCCCTGGTAGGTCAGCTTGTCGCCGGCCTGGTAGATCGCCGCTGCATTCCACGCGGGAATGCCACTGCAGGAAACGGACTGCGCCTGGGCCTGGGTGGCCAGGACCAGGCTGGTGCAAGCGCACAACAGCCAAACTAAGGCGTGTTTCACGTTCACGGTGAGATCTCCTGTCCGGTAGATGGAATGTCCCTGTCCCGGCGTTGCGCCGGGTCTTCCCCCTGTAGGCAACGAACTGCGGTGATCGTGATGCGACCGGCCTGCGCGGCTGGCGGATAGACCTTCCGTTGGTGGTGATAACGTTGTCAACAGACGGTCATAAGGATGCTTGGAAGTGTGACTTCCAGCCGATGACATCGTTTCCAGGGCGCGCCGTTTGTTGCGGCGCCGCACAAAGCCGCGCGCCGTGCCGGACAAACATGGGGCGGGCGGCGGTCATGCGGTCAACCCGGCCCCTGTAGGAGGCGGCTTCAGCCGCGACCGTCATCTGACAGATCGCGACTACGCTCGTCGGGGCTCAAGCCCCTCCTACAACGGGCAATGGCCGTCCCTTTGCCGGGGGCGTCCGCAGCGCGCTTAATCAGCCAGCGCCTGCAGCAATGCGGCGTTGAATCGCGCCGGCGCCTGCACCGGCGGCGAATGACCAAGATCGGCGAATTCGACCAGGGTCGCGCCGGGAATGGCCGCGGCCGCGCGCTTGCCGAGCCGCGGATAATCGCCAATGCGTGCGCGAACATCGGGCGGAGCGGCATCGCGGCCGATCGCGGTGCGGTCCTTCAAGCCAATGAACAGCGTCGTCGGCACGCGCAGCTTCGGCAGTTCGTACACGACAGGCTGGTTGAACACCATGTCCGAGGTCAAAGCCTGGCTCCAGGCCACCGCCTGCTTGCCGGGCCCGGCGTACATGCCGGCCTGCATGCGTGCCCATTGCTCGTACTCCGGCTTCCAGTCGCCGCTGTAGTAGACCTCGCGCTGGTAGCGTTGGATGCTGTCGAAACTGGTCTTCAGCTCGCCGGCATACCAGGCATCCACGCTGCGCCACGGCACGCCTTCGGCCTTCCAGTCCTCCAGTCCGATCGGGTTGACCAGCAGCAGGCGCTCGGTGGCCGCCGGGAACATCAGCGCATAGCGGATGGCGAGCATGCCGCCCATTGAATGGCCGACCACGCTGGCCCGCGCGATACCCAGGTGCTGCAACAGCGCCTGCGTATTGGCCGCCAGCTGCGCCAGCGAATACTGGTAGGCCGCAGGCTTGCTGGATTTGCAGAACCCCACCTGGTCAGGCGCGATCACCCGGTAGCCAGCCTGGCTGAGCGCGGCAATGGCGTCGCGCCAGGTCGCGGCGCAGAAGTTCTTGCCGTGCAACAGCAGCGCAGTGCGGCCATTCGGCGGGCCGCTGGGCGCGACATCGAGGTAAGCCATTTCCAGCGGCTGCTGTTGCGAGGTCAGTGCGAACGTGTGCACCGGGTAGGGGTAGGTGAAGCCTTCCAGGCGTGGGCCGTAGGTGTCGGCGGCCAGAGCGGGCGTGGCGAACAGGGCCGCCAGGACAAGCGCCAGGCCGCGTGTGCGAAGAGGAATGTGCCGATGCGTCATCGAGGCGCGCCTTGTATGGGGGAAAGACGAATGTAGGCCATTGCGCAGGGCGTAAGGAACCGCCCCTGTCCAGGCGATGTCGGCACGCGCTAGCATCGCTGACGCAGTCCCTTGGTCGCAGAGATCACGTTGATGCCCGTCGCCGAAGCCCCGCTGCATATTGCCCTGCTGGAAGACGACCCGCTGCTGCGCGACCACGTGCTGCTGCCCGGGCTGCGCAACTTCGGGTTCGTTGCGAGCGGGATGCAGACCGTCGCCGAGTTGCAGGTGCAGTTGCTGGAGACGCACTTCGACCTGGTCGTGCTCGATGTCGGCCTGCCTGATGGCGATGGTTTCGAGCTGACCCGGCAGTTGCGCCAGGCGCGTCCGGCACTGGGCATCGTCATGCTCACTGCGCGCGGGGCCCTGGCCGACCGCGTGCGCGGCCTCAGCGAAGGCGCCGATGCCTACCTGCCCAAACCGGTCGAGATCGACCTGCTCGCGGCCACGCTCTACAGCGTGGCGCGGCGCCTGGCACACAGTGCCGACGAGCCGGCGGGCTGGCGCACGGCCAGCAATGGCTGGAGCCTGCAGACGCCGGCGGGGGTGCGGGTGCCATTGACCAAGAGCGAGCGGCGGCTGCTACGGCGACTGTTCGAGCAGCCCGACAGTGTTGTGCCGCGTGATGCGCTGATCGAACTGATGGCGGGCGACACGCACGACTTCGACCCGCACCGGCTGGATTCGATGATCCACCGCCTGCGCCGCAAGGTCCTCGGCCTGGCCGGCACGGCGTTGCCGCTGAACGCGGTGCACGGCGAAGGTTACGTGCTCGCCGTCAGCAACGCCTGAGGGACGGATGCGGCGCTGCTGGGCAGGCGCAATCGAAACACCGTACCCACGCCGGGGCTGCTCTCCACATCGATCTCGCCGCCGACCGCGCGCACCAGATCGTGCACGATGGCCAGCCCGAGGCCCGCGCCGCGGTTGTCGCTGCGGGTGGTGAAGAACGCTTCAAAGACCCGCGCGCGGACGGCATCGTCCATGCCCAGGCCGTCATCGCGCAGTGCCAGTTCGACCATGTCACCGGCCGCGCGCGCAGTGATCTCGAAGGTTCCGCCGTCCGGCATGGCCTCGCGCGCATTGGCTGCGATGTTGAGGATCATCAGTTCCAGCTCGCCCAGATCCAGGTACAGGTGCAGGTCTTCGGCCGCCGGCGGCATCCGCAGCCGCACATTGGGCGGCAGCATCTGCCGCAACAGCGGCTGGATCTCCGCCAGCGCGGTGTTCAGCGCAAAGCGCTGCGGCCGCAGCGGTGCGTCGCGGGCGAAGCCGAGCAGCTTGCGGGTGAGGCTGGTGCCGCGCAGGGCGGCAGCTTCCACGCCTTCAAGCGAGCGTGCCAGCCGTGCCGCGGCGGCGCGTGCGTCGCCTTCGTCCAGTGCCTCGTGCCGTTGCCGGGCAAAGCCGAGGATGATGTCGAGCAGATGGTTGAAGTCATGCGCGACGCCGCCGGCCAGCTTGCCTGCCGCATCCAGCTTCTGCGCATGGAACAGCCGCGCCTGGGTCAGCTCGCGCGCCTGCATCTCGCGCTGCAACTCCTGGCCGCGGCGGGTGGATTCGGCCAGGCTTTCGCGCAATGCGGCCACGGTGCGGTCCAGGACCAGAGACACGATCGCATAGCTGAGCAGTGCCGAGGGCAGGTTGGCGAAAGCGCGCAACGGATCCACGCCCGGCGGCAGATGGCGTACGTCGACGATGCAGCCGGCCAGCGAAATCAGCGCCAGCGCGGCGAAGGTCAGCCAGATCGCGCGCCGCCCCAACACCAGGCCGGCGACGATCAATGCGGTGAACTGGTCTGCCTGACCCAGGCTCATCAGGTCGAAGCCTGAGTCGAGGTGGGTGACCAGCAGCGTCAGCAGCAGCGTGGCCAGATAGGCGCGGATTGCCCGCTGGAAATGCCCGCGGCGAATCCACGCAACCCCGGCCATGGTGACGCCGGCGGTGACCAGCGCGCAGCCCATTGCCAGCATGCCGCCACGCGGGATGCCGAAGCGCAGCGTCTGGTAGCCCCACAGCAGCGGGATCGACACGCTCAGGAACAGGAACAGCAGCTGCATCACCGGCGCGTTGCGGCGATCGACCGGATCGTCCACCGGCACGCGCTCCAGCCACCGCCAGAGGCGCTGCCACCAGGCGGCCGCGATGCGGGAGGGCGGAGTCATGCAGAGGGCCTTGGTGAGATTTGGTGAGTATCCGGAGAGATCGCGTGCGTGACAATTGTCACCGCAACGGCGAGGTTGCTTGACATCCGGCGGCGCGGTCCATCGCGTCCACCGCCACCGGGCAAGGGGTCCAAACAGGCAAACGTGCAGCGACGCCACAGGCGCCGTGCGGGCAGCGCTTTGCCTGTACTCATCAACTTCGAGGGCAGTGGAATGAATCGCATCTTTCGCAAGCTGTGGTGTGGCCGCCGCGGCGTGGTCGTGGTGTCGGAACTGGGCAAGCGCCGCGGTGTGGGCCTGGCCGGCGCCGCTTCGTGCGTACTTCTGGTCATGACGGCGGGTGCAGGCATTGCCGGTGCGCAGTCGCTGGCCGTGGGCGGAACCGATCCCGGCTGCGTACTCGATGGCACCGGCACAGCCGACCTGAGCGACGCGACGACAGGGGAATGCGCAGTCGTGGCCGATGCGCTCGCCGCTGGCGCCGGCGCGGTTGCGATCGGTCCCAGTGCCTATGCCGGCGGCGACAATGCCAGTGCCCTGGGCTTTCTCAGCGTCGCGCAAGGCGTGGATGCCAGCAGCGTCGGTGCGATGAGCGCGGCCTTGTCTGACTATGCGACCGCGGTGGGTGCCAGCAGCTTTGCCCTGGGCACGGGCGCGCTGGCCCTGGGCGCGGCCAGCACCGCCGCCGGTGATTACGCGATGTCCGCGGGCTATGGCAGCGTGGCCTCGGGCATTGGCGCGGTCGCCATCGGCGGGCCCGACCAGGATCCGGAAGGCAACCTGCTGACCACCTCGGCGGCCGGTGACCGCTCGGTGGCGCTGGGCGCCGGCGCGCAGGCGCTGGAAGTGCAGGCGCTGGCGCTGGGCAATGCCGCGGTGGCTGCCGGCAGCAGTTCAGTGGCCGTCGGCAACTTTGCCCAGGCCAATGGCGCCTTGTCCGCCGCGCTCGGTGCTTCGGCGGTGGCCGACGCGCCGTTTTCGGTGGCCATCGGTCCGCTGGCCGCCGCCGAAGGCTGGCAGGCGACGGCGGTTGGTTTCGGTGCGCTGGCAGCCGGTTTCAACTCGTCCGCCTTCGGCGCGGGCGCGCAGGCGGGCGGCAGCGATGTGGCGATCGGTTCGGGCGCGACCACGGTCACCTATGTGACCGACCCGGATACCGGCCAGACCTCCGCCTATTCGCAGGGCGGCACCGCGGTGGGCTTCAATGCCAATGCCACCGGCAGTTCCGCCACCGCCGTGGGCGGCACCTCGATGGGGTCATGGTCCTCGGCCACGGCCACCGGCAGCTCCAGCGTGGCGATTGGCGCAGGCGCGCTGGCTGGCGCGGACTACTACAGCACCACCCATGGTGACTACACCACCGCCGTGGGCACCGAAGCCTGGGCCGTGGCCGACAACGCGGTGACCCTGGGTTACAACAGCTATGCCACTGCCACCGGCTCCACCGTGCTCGGCACTGGCGCACGCAGCCTGGTGGATGCGACCAACAGCGTCGCGCTCGGTGCCGGCTCGGTGGCCGAGCGCGCCAACAGCGTGTCGGTGGGTGCGGCGCGCGAATGGACCGATGAGGCTGGCAACGTGCATGCGGCGTTTGATCGCCAGATCACCAACGTGGCCGCAGGAACCAGCGCCACCGACGCGGTGAACAAGAGCCAGCTCGACCAGGCCGTCGCCAACGCCGGGGCCGGTCTTGCCGACCTCGGCAACACCCTGGCCGGTTACGACGAAGTGCTGGCCAGCCTCGACGGCCGCATCGGCGTGCTGGAAGCGGCGCCCGGCGCTGGCGTGGGCGCAGGCGGCGGCTCCGGTGCGGGAACCGCGATCGGGCCGGGCAGCGTGGCCGCCGACGCCAGTGATACCGCTGTGGGGCAGAACGCCATCGTCGGCGCGGAGGCAGGCACGGCGGTCGGCAGCAACGCGCATATCTCCGCGCAGGCCAGCCAGGCGGTGGCGGTGGGCGCCGACGCCGCGGTGACCGCCGCGGGTGGCACCGCGATCGGGCAGGGCGCAACGGTGACGGCGGCCAACGCAGTGGCCATCGGCCAGGGCTCGGTCGCTGATCAGGCCAATACCGTGTCGGTCGGCAGCGCCGGCAACGAGCGCCGCGTGACCCACGTGGCGCAGGCGGTCGATGCCAGCGATGCGGTGAACCTGAGCCAGATGCAGGCCGGCGACCGCCAGGCCGTGGCTACCGCGCAGGCGTACACCGATTCGCGACTGCAGGCCATTGACGACCAGTTCGTCGATCTCGATCGCCGCTTCAGCCGTCAGGACCGGCGCATGGACCGCCAGGGCGCAATGAACGCGGCCATGATGAACATGGCCATCAATGCGGCGGGCAGCCGCTCGGTGCGCGGCCGCATCGCCGTTGGCGCCGGCTGGCAGAACGGCGAGCAGGCGTTGTCGATCGGCTACGGCAAGCAGATCGGTGAGCGCGCCTCGATCAGCCTCGGCGGTGCCTTCAGCAGCGACGACCGCTCCGCTGGCGTCGGCTTCGGCCTCGACCTGTAACGCCCCTACTTCTTCCGTCTTCCAAGGAATGCCATGAACGCCATGATTTCCCGCGGCAAGGCCGCGCTCGCCCTGGGTATTGCCCTGGCCCTGTCCGCCGTGACCGATGCCGATGCCGCCACGCCCAAGGCTGTCGTGCGCCTGCCCGCAGCCAGCGCGAAGGTGCTGGCGCAGGCACCGGTGGATCGCTTCATCGTCAAGTACCGCGAGGGCAGCAGCCAGCGTCGCGATTCCACGCTGGCGCTGGACAGCATGCGCGTGGCGCTGCACGGCGCTGGCCTCAGTGGCGCGGGCACGCGCAGCACCGGCCCGCAGTTGCAGCGCGTGCGCCGCCTCGCCCAGGGCGCGGAGCTGGTGCGCACCACGCGCGCATTGAGCCGTACTGAGGCCGATCGCTTCCTCGCCCAGCTGCGCACCGATCCGCAGGTGCAGTACGCGCAGGTTGACGCGCGCATGTACGCCAACGCCGCGGCACCGAACGATCCGCAGTTCACGCCGCTGCAATGGGATTTCACCGACGCCACCGGTGGCGTCAACGCGCTGCCGGCCTGGGACACCAGCCGCGGCGAAGGCGTGGTGGTGGCGGTGCTGGACACCGGCTATACCGACCATCCCGATCTGGCCGACAACCTTCTGCCCGGCTATGACTTCGTGTCGTACTACGGCCAGGACATCGATGGCGAACTGGCCCCGGACGTGGCCGGCGACGGTGACGGCCGCGACCCCGATGCACATGACCCCGGTGACTGGGTGGACGCCAGCATGTCCGGCTGGTGCCCGGCCGCGCCCAACCACAGCAGCTGGCATGGCACGCATGTCGCAGGGACGGTGGCGGCGGTGGCCAACAACGGCCGCGACATCGCCGGCCTGGCACCCGGCACCAAAGTGCAGCCGGTGCGCGTGCTCGGCCACTGTGGCGGCTCCACCTCGGACATCGCCGATGCGATCACCTGGGCTTCCGGCGGTCATGTCGACGGCGTGCCGGACAACCCCACGCCGGCCGAGGTACTCAACCTCAGCCTGGGTGGCTACAACCCCTGCGAATACGACTATGTGACGCAAGAGGCCATCGACGGCGCCATTGCCCGTGGCAGCACCGTGGTGGTCGCGGCGGGCAACGATGCCGGCAACGTGGCCGACTACAGCCCGGCCGGCTGCAAGGGCGTCATCACCGTGGGCGCCACTGGCGTGGATGGCGCGCGCTCGTACTTCTCCAACTACGGCACCGGCGTGGCCATCGCCGCGCCTGGCGGCAACGCCACCTCGGGTAGCGACCCGGCCAATCGCTGGATCTGGTCGTTGGGCAACGCGGGCGCCACGGTGCCGGGTACCGCGGTGCTCATGGGCATGATCGGAACCTCGCAGGCTTCGCCGCACGTCGCCGCGATCGCCGCGATGATGCAGGCCGCGGCCGTCGGTGCCGGCCAGCCGGCGTTGACGCCGCAACAGCTGCGCCTGGTGCTGCAGCGCACGGCACGCGCGTTTCCGGTCGCGCCCGCGGCGGCCACGCCGATCGGCGTGGGCATTGTCGATGCCGCCGCGGCGGTGCAGGCGGCGACCCAGTCGCAAACCAGCGATGTCACCACCGCGCTGGGCAACCGCGCCGCCTGGGTCGAGCCGAGCATCTTTGCTGGCGACAGCAAGCTGTACACCATCAACGTGCCGGCCGGTGCGGCGAGCCTGAGCCTGCGGACCTATGGCGGCACTGGCAATGTGTCGCTGTACGTGGCGCGCGAGCGCGTGCCTACGGCTGCCAGTGCGGACTACCGGTCCGCCAGGACCGGCAATACCGAAACGGTGCAGGTGATCAGGCCCGCGGCCGGCATCTGGTACCTGCGCGTGCAGGGCGAGATGACTTCAAGCAACGTTTCGGTGATGGCGGCCTTCTGAGTCACCCAGCCCCGGCGGCGAACACCGCCGGGGCTGGCCTCAGCATTCGATGACGTTCACCGCCAGCCCGCCGCGGCTGGTTTCCTTGTACTTGTCCTGCATGTCGCGGCCGGTGTCGCGCATGGTCTTGATGACCTTGTCCAGCGAGACCTTGTGCTTGCCGTCGCCACGCATGGCCATGCGCGCGGCGTTGATCGCCTTCACCGCGCCCATGGCGTTGCGCTCGATGCAGGGAATCTGCACCAGTCCGCCGATCGGGTCGCAGGTCAGGCCGAGGTTGTGCTCCATGCCGATCTCGGCGGCGTTCTCGATCTGCCCGGGGTTGCCGCCCAAGGCCGCAACGAGGCCGCCGGCGGCCATCGAACAGGCCACGCCCACCTCGCCCTGGCAGCCGACCTCCGCGCCGGAAATCGACGCGTTCTCCTTGTACAGGATGCCGATGGCCGCGGCGGTGAGCAGGAAGTCGAACACGCGTTGTTCGCTGCTGCCCGGGCAGAAGCGGTCGAAGTAGTGCAGCACCGCCGGAATGATGCCGGCCGCGCCATTGGTCGGCGCGGTCACCACGCGGCCACCGGCGGCGTTTTCCTCGTTCACCGCCAGCGCGTAGAGGTTGACCCAGTCCAGCGTGGTCAGCGGGTCGCGCATGTTGGCCTCCGGGTTGGAGGACAGTTCGCGGTACAGGGTCGGCGCGCGGCGCGACACATGCAGTCCGCCGGGCAGCGTGCCTTCTTCGCGGATGCCGCGCTGCACGCAGCTCTGCATCGCCAGCCACAGCTCGCGCAGGCCATTGCGGATTTCGCTCTCGCTGCGCCAGGACTTTTCGTTCTCGAACATCAGCTCGGCGATGCTCAGGCCGCTGCGCGCGCACTGCGCCAGCAGTTCGTCGCCGCTGTTGAACGGGTAGGGCAGGGGCGTTTCGTCGGCGACGATGCGATCGTCGGCCGCATCGTCCTGGTTGACGACAAAGCCGCCACCGACCGAGTAGTAGTCGCGCGTGGCAATGACCTCGTCGCGCGCGTCGTACGCGGTGAAGCGCATGCCGTTGGTATGGAAGGGCAGCTTCTGCCGCTTGTTCATCGGCAGGTCGCGCTTCTCGTCGAAGGCGATCTCGTGCTGCCCCATCAGGTTGATGCGCTTGCCGGCGCGGATGCGCTCCAGCGTGGCCGGAATGATGTCCGGATCGATCAGGTTGGGGCGGTGCCCTTCCAGTCCGAGCAGCACGGCCTTGTCGGTGCCATGGCCGCGGCCGGTCAGTGCCAGCGAGCCGAAGACCTCGGCACGAATCCGCGCCACGTCACCCAGGCGCCCGGCATCGAGCAGCCAGCGGTGGACGAAACGCTCGGCCGCGCGCATCGGGCCCACGGTGTGGGAAGAGCTCGGGCCAATGCCGATCTTGAACAGGTCAAACGTGCTGACTGCCATGGCGGGGAACAGAAGAAAGGTCGAATATTCTAAGCCCCCGGCCGCGCGCGGCCTGAACGCAGTGCAGCAATCGCGGAGCATGCATGGCCCTGACGCTGTATCAACGTGACGAGTGCCACCTTTGTGACCTGGCCGTCGAGGCCCTGGCCGCGGCCCGGGCGGGCGAGTTTGCCAGTGTCTTCATCGACGATGACCCGCAGCTGGAGCTGCGCTACGGGGCGCGCGTGCCGGTGTTGCGCGATGCCAGCGGGCGCGAGCTGGACTGGCCGTTCAGCGCGCAGACCCTGAGCGGATGGCTGCGCGCCGGCTGATGTCCCTGCCGGCGCGGCCTGTGCTCACTTCGCCTTGAACACGACCTTGGTGCTGATGGCCGTCTCGTTGGGGATGGTCTTGGTGTCAGCCCAGTCGCCGCCGCCGACGCCGAAGTCCAGGCGCTTGACCGTCGCCTTGCCCGCCAGCACCGGCTGCGCGCCGGGCGTCCAGGTGAAGGTGAGGGTGACCGGCTTGCTCACGCCGCGCAGTTCCAGCGTGCCATCGGCGGCGTACTGGTTGCCGCCCAGGGCGCGGAACTTGTCGGCGCGGTAGTGCGCGGTGGCGAACTTGGAGACGTTGAAGAAGTCCTCGCCCTGCAGCGTGGAGTCGCGGTCCGGATTGCCGCTCTTGGCGCCGGCCAGCGGGATGGCGACATCGAGCTTGGCCGTGGCGAGGTTGGCCGGGTCGAAACTGAACTTCGTATCGAAACCTGGGAAGCTGCCGGTGAACACTTCGCCCTCATATTTGCTGGCAAATACCAGGGTGGAGCCGGGCGCCTGCACGTAATCGGCGGCGAGCGCGGGCACGCTCGCCAGCAGGGCGACGAGCGAGGCGGCCACGGCGGCCGGGGATGCGAATTTGGAGGACATCGGGGGTTTTCCTCAGGTCTTGGGAGAAAGCCAGCTGCGCGGCAGCATGCGGGCCAGGGTGGCATCACGCTGGAACAGGTGGTGATAGAAAGCGGCGCCGGCATGTGCCAGGACCACGGCAATCAGCAGCCAGAAACCCCATTCGTGGAAGAAGTGGGCAACCGCACGAATGTCTTCGTCCGGTCCGCTGAGCTTGGGGACCTCGGCCAGGCCAAACCAGCGCAGCGGGCGCAGGCCGCTGGCCGAGTCGTACAGCCAGCCCGATAGCGGCACCACCAGAATCAGCGCGTACAGCAGCCAGTGCGTGGCGGCGGCGACCTTCTCCTGCCAGCCAGGCGTGCCGGGCACCGGCGTGGGCGCGCCGGCGTAAAGCCGCCAGCCAATGCGCGCGATCACCAAGGCCAGCACGCTCAGGCCCAGCGACTTGTGCGCGGTGTAGACCCAGAAGTACTTCGGTGTCTTCGGCAGTTCGTCCATGAGCAGGCCGACCACGCCGATCAGCAGGATCAGCACGGCAATCAGCCAGTGCAGGAGCTGGCTCACGCCGCCCCAGCGCTCGGGGGTGTTGCGCAGGGTCATGGCGTGCCTCCGTCAGCGGGCGGGGTGGCGGGATCGGGATCGGATGGAGTGGCCGGGGCAGCCGGCGTTGCATCGTCGGCCTTGCCCTGGCGTACGGCCTCGGCCTCGATGCGCAGCTGCACCTCGTCGCCGATCACGCTCTTCCAGGCATCGATGCCAAACGCTGCGCGGCTCAAGGTGGCGGTGGCCGAGAAGCCCGCGGTGCGATGGAATGGCGGCAAGGGGTGGCGCTTGAGCTGGTTGAAGGTGACATCGAGCGCGATCTCCTGGCTCACGCCGCGCAAGGTCAGCGTGCCGAAGACGCGCGCATGGTGTTCATCGACCGGCTCCACCCGCGTGGAGACGAAATGCGCCTGCGGGTAGCGCTCGCCATCGAGCAGGTTGCGCGCCAGCACTGACTGGTTCCATTTCGCATCGCCCAGGTCCAGCCGCGTCAGCGGCACGGTCACCTCGAGCTGCGCGCTGCTCCAGTCCTGCGGATCGAAACGCAGGCTGCCCTCGCTGCCCGACACCGTGCCCAGCGACTTGGAAAAGCCGGCATGGTCGATGGCGAACAGCACGCGGGTATGTACCGGGTCGAGCGCGTATTGCGCCGGCGCGGCAAGGGCCGGGGCGGAAAGCGCCAGCGGGGCGAACAGCAGCAGGGCGAGGGTGCGCGTCATGGGGGCGATTCTAGGCACAACCACGCGTGTCCTGCTTGCCGTTGCGGCCGCAACGGTCCGTTGCGAGCATGGAGGCAGCATGGGGCAGGACAGGGAAGAAGGCGATGCGGGTGCATGCCGGGTGGGGTGCATCGGCGCAGGCGCGGGTGCAGGTGAGAATGCGGGTTTGGGGATTGGCGGGGATATTCGCCGGTTTGCTGGCAGGCATCATGGGCGGCATGCCCGGCGTGGGGATGGCGATCGCGCAGGCAGCGGTCCCGCAGCAGCCGCGCTTTGGCCTGGTCGACGGCGACGACGGCCTGCCCTCGACGGAAATCTCGGGTATTGCAGAGGACCGCGAAGGCTATCTCTGGCTCGCCACCGCCGATGGCCTGGCCCGCTATGACGGCACCGGCTTCACCGTGTGGCGGCATGACCCGCGCGATGTGGGTTCGCTGCCGGACAACGCCGTGCAGGCGCTGCATGTGGATGCGGACGACCGCATCTGGGTAGCCACCAGGGAGGGCGGCATCAGCGTGCTCGATGCCGCACGCCAGCGCTTCGTGCACTACCGCGGCGGCGGCTATCCGCAGCCGCCGGGCGAAGTGGTGCGGGTCATCGCCGGGCAGGGGCGCGAGGTGTGGCTGGGTACCAACCATGGCCGGGTGTATCGCATCGATGGCGAGGGCCACGTGCGCCGGCTTGAGCTGTCGAGCGTGCTGGCGGACGCCGATGCCCAGGTCATGGCGATGGTGGCCGCCAGCGACGGCACGCTGTGGATCGGCACCACCGCGGGATTGCTGTACCACGACGGCCGACGCCTGCGCCGCGAGCCCATGCCGGTGGCAGCGGCCATCCATGCACTGGCCTGGATCGACGGCCGCCTCTGGGTGAGCAGCGCGGCTGGTGTCATGCAACGCGATGGCGCCGGGTACTGGCAACAGCCGGCGTGGTCGCAAAGATTCGGCAGTGCGTCCGGCAACATCGTCTGGTCCATGGCCAGCGCCGGTGATGGCGAGTACTGGCTGGGCAGCGAACGCGGCCTGTGGCGCACGCAGGGCGAAGCCGGCCTGCTGCCCATGCTCGACGCGCAGGTGCCGCTGAGCCGGCGCCGCCACGTCATGACCTTGCTGCGCGGCAGCGATGGCGGCCTGTGGGTACCGCTGCACGGGCGCGGCCTGGCTTATTTGCGTGCGGACTGGAAACGCACGGCGGTGCTGGCGATGCCGGCTGAGCTTGGCGATGGCGTGCGCTGTCCGTTGGTGCAGGCCGTCGGTGGCGGGCTGTGGCAACGGGACCCGGACGGACAACTCTCGCGCCTGGATACGCGCAGCGGTCGCCGCGTGCCGCTGCCATTCGCGCTTCCCGCCCTGCGCGGCATGCCGGTCAGTGCCGGCGTGGAGGACCGCCGCGGCCGCCTGTGGCTGGGCAATCCTCTCACTGGCCTGACCCGCGTCGACCTGCGCAACGGCCGGCATTGGAGCGGGCTCGGCACGGCCGAAGCGCCGGCGCGATACGTCGCGCCCGACACGATCATCGAGGATGCGCAGGGCGACATCTGGGTACGCGTGTTGAACACCTTGCAACGCCGCGACGGCGATACCGGCAAGGTATTGACCACGCGCGTGTTCGGACGTGACCCGCAACTGCCCGGCGACCGGGCCGGCTATCTGGGCACCGGGCCAGGCGCACAGGTGTGGGTGGCCGGCGAGCGTGGCCTGCGCGCCTGGGACAGCGGTAGTGCTGCATTCGTCGCCGTGCCCGGCCTGCCGCCGCGCCCGGTGCAGGCGTTTGCTCTGGCGCCGGATGGAACGCTATGGACCTACCGGCCCGGGATATTGGAAGAATGGCGGCAGGTCAGCGGCCGCTGGTTGGCGGGTCAGCGCCTGGACAGCGCGGCGGGCGTGCCAGCGATAGAGGCGATGGACCTGCGCGTGGACGAGCAGGGCCGGGTCTGGCTGGCCACGCGTCGCGGCCTGTGGCGGATCGAACCCGTAGCGCCGGGGCGGCCGTCGGCGGTACGCAGGTTCGGCCCGCGCGATGGCCTGAGCAGCGCCGAGTTCATTGCCGGCTGCCTGCGCCTGGACCGCGAGGGCGTGCTCGCCGGCGCGACCGTCGATGGCAACCTGCTGCTGCTGGACACGCGCCTGCCCGATGAACTGGCGTCCACGCCGCGGTTGCGCATCGAAGAGATCAGCGTGGTGCGCAAGGGCCAGCGCATCGCCCTGCCACCGGCGCAGACGCTGCACCTGCGCGCTACCGATCGTCAGTTGCGGGTGGGTGCGCGATTGCTTTCCTTTGGCGATGCACGCGGCATCGTGTATCGCTGGCGCATGCTCGGCCTGGAGGAGGGCTGGAGCGAGCGCGATGCGCTGGCCCAGCGCGAATTCTCGGCGTTGCCGCCGGGGACTTACACCTTGCAGATCGAGGGCGCCGATGCGCTGGGCAACGCCTCGCAAGTGCACCAGCTGCATATCGACATGCCGCCGCCGTGGTGGCGCACCGGTGCCGGCCAGCTGCTGTTTGGCGGGCTGGGCGTGCTCGCGGTGTGGGCCGGCGCGGCACTGTATCAGCGGCGCCTGCGCGCGCGGCATGCCTGGCAGCTGGCGCAGCACAAGCGCGAACTCGCCGAGCAGGCATCACTGGCCAAGAGCCACTTCCTGGCCACGCTCGGGCACGAGGTGCGCACGCCGATGACCGGCGTGCTCGGCATGACCGAACTGCTGCTGCAGACGCCGCTTGACCCGCGCCAGCACGGCTATGCCAGCGCGATCGACAGTGCCGGTCGCCATCTGTTGCGGCTGGTCAACGATGCGCTGGACCTGGCGCGCATCGAGGCCGGCAAGCTCGCGCTTGAGCGTCGCGATTTCGCCTTGCATGCGCTGTTGCGCCAGGTCGTGGCGCTGGCGCGGCCGCTGGCCGAACGCAAGCGTCTGGTGTTCCGCTGCCAGATCGATCCGGCGGTGCCGCCGGGGTTGCGCGGTGATCCCAATCGCGTGCAGCAGATTCTGCTCAACCTGCTGACCAACGCCATCAAGTTCACCGATCACGGCGAGGTTGGCCTGTGCGTGCGGCCCGGGCGCGGCGGTCACGGCGTGATCTTCGAGGTAAGCGACTCCGGGCCCGGCCTGAGTGCCGAACAACAGGCCGGGCTGTTCCGTCGCTTCGAGCAGGGCAGCGCCGAGCGCGGCCGCGCGCAGCGGCGCGGCAGCGGTCTGGGGCTGGCGATCTGCCGCGAGCTGGCCACGGCGATGGGCGGCCATATCGGCGTGGACAGCACACCGGGGCAGGGCGCGCGCTTTCGCGTGGAGCTGCCGCTGCCGCGCGCCGAACACGGTGGGGCCAATACCGGGTCCGCGCTGGCCAGTCCTGCCATCGCCTTGCCGCCGCTGCGCCTGCTGCTGGTCGAGGACGACGACACCGTGGCCGAGGTGGTTGGCGCACTGCTGCAGTCCCGTGGCCACCATGTCGTGCGTACCGCTCATGCCCTGGCGGCGCTGGCCGAGCTGCAATTGCAGAGCTTCGACGTGGGTCTGTTCGATCTCGACCTGCCCGGTATCGATGGCCTGGCCCTGGTGCGGCAGGTGCGCGCAATGGGGCTGGCCTTGCCGGTGCTGGCGCTTACCGCGCGCTCGGACCCGGCCGCCGAACCGCAGGCACGCGCCGTGGGCTGCGCGGGCTTCCTGCGCAAGCCGGTGACCGGCGACGCCCTGGTCCAGGCCCTGGCCGCGCTGCGCCCGCACCCGGGCACGGCCGTGCCTGCCGGAGCCGCGGGGGCGGTGCAGCGGTGACTTGCCAGCCGTGGCCGCGGCCACGCAGGATGCGGGCGGGGAGAGCGGATGACCATGACGGCGGCACGGCAAATCACACGACAGGCGGGATGGCGGGTGCGGACACTCGGGGTGGCCGCTGGCCTGGCCGTGCTGTGCCTGTGCGCGCTGGGCATCGTCGGCGAGGCCCGCGCGACGGTGCCGGCCACGCCGCAGCCGCGCCAGCTCACCGTGGCCGATGGCCTGCCTTCCAACACCATCAATGGCTTTGCCGAAGATGCCTTCGGTTACCTGTGGCTGGCCAGCGGCGATGGCCTGGCGCGCTATGACGGCCGCGGCTACCGCATCTGGCGCATCGAGGATGGCCTGCGCGACAACATGATCTGGGCGGTCCACGTGGACGCGCGCAATCGCGTGTGGGTGGGCACGGAAAACGCCGGGCTGGTGATGCTCAGCGCCGACCGCCGGCGCTTCCACTACTACGACCACCACGGCTACCCGCAGATGCTGGGCAACACCGTGTGGTGCGTGGAATCCACGCCGGACGGCAGCATCTGGTTCGGCACCTCGACCGGCGGCCTGTATCGCATCACTCCGGCCGGCAAGATGGAGCGCTACCTGCCGCTGCCGGGCGACGACAACAGCGTGCCGGCTGCGTCGGTGAACTTCCTCAAGGTCGGTCCCGACGGCACCCTGTGGGTGGCCGCCAAGAACGGCGTCGCGCGCTGGAACGGGCAGCGCTTTGAACGCCTGCAACTGCCGGGCAACAAGGTGCGCTTCATCAATGGCCTGGCGGTGGAGCCGGACGGCAGCCTGTGGATCGCCGATTCCAACGGCAGCCCCTTGCTGCGCCGCCCTGACGGCAGCTGGGACCCGGCGCCGTGGCGGCATGTGCGCGGCGAGTCCGTGCTGAGCGTGCTGTTGCGCGACAGCGGCGGCGGCTACTGGCTGGACACGCTGTCGGGCCTGGGCCGCGAAAAGAATGGTGAATTGCGCAACGTGCCGCTGTACAGCAGTTCGGCGCACGGCCTGGTCAAGCCGAACTGGTCGGCGGCCTATGAAGACCACGAAGGCGGCATCTGGTTTGCCAGTCCCAATACCGGCCTGTGGCATCTGCCGGCGAACTGGCGGCAGTTCGCGGTGCTCGCCAATCGCCAGGAGGACCCGGCGACCATCGCCAATCCTTACGTGCTTGCAGCCGCGCGCAGCGGCGACGGCCGCTTCTGGCTGGTCGGCACGCGCGGGGTCCTGGACCGGCTGGACCCGGCGACTGGCGCGGTCGAGCACCACCTGGAGAAGATCGATGGCCTGAAGTGGCCGCAGTCGGTGCTCGAAGATCAGCAGGGGCGGGTGTGGATAGGCCTGTACAAGGCCCTGGTGCGCTACGACCCGGCCACGGCGCAGGTGCAGCGCTGGCACGATACCGACGCGCGCGATGCCGCCATGCATGGCGAGGCCGAGATGATCGCGCAGACGCCCGATGGCCGCTTGTGGCTGTATTCCGACGTCGATGGCATGCAGCTGCGCGATCCGGATGGCCACGTGCTGCGCAGGCTCCCGCATGATGCCAACGGCCTGACCCGCGAACTGGCGGTCAACGAAATGCGGGTCGGTCCGGACGGCGAGCTGTGGCTGGCCAGCAGCCGTGGCCTGTTGCGCTGGAATGCCGCCGCCGACGCCTTCGTCGCGGTGCCCGGTGCACCGGCGCAGGCGGTGTATGCAACCGCGGCCACCGACGCCGGCATCGTCTGGCTTGCTGGCATGGGCCAGCTGCAACAGTACTTCTGGGATGGGCGGAAGTTGCAACTGCTCAATGCCATCGGCGTGCGTGAGGATTTTCCCGCGCTGGAGCCGGGCGGGCTGGTGGTGGATCCGGCCGGTGTGGCCTGGGTGTCGAGCATGCGCGGCCTGATCCGCATCGACCCGGCCAATCGCGCGGTGCGCATCTACGGTGTCCACGACGGCCTGCCGAACCAGCAGTTCCGGCCGCGCACGCTGCTGCAGTCGCGCCTGGGCCAGGTGGTGGCGGCCACGCCCGACGGACTGGTGCTGTTCGATCCGGCGCAGGTGCGGCCTTCCACGAGGCAACCGCCGTTGATGATCGAGCGTGTCGGCCTGCGTCGCGGCGAAAGCGGGCTGGACCTGACCCATGTCGAGCCACTGGTGATCGCCGACGGTGACCGCGACCTGCATATCGTCGCGCGCATGCTGTCCTTCAGCGATTCGGACGCCAACAGCTATCGCTTCAAGCTCAGCGGCTACGACCCGGACTGGATCGATGTCGGGCCCAGCGGCGAGCGCCTGTTCTCGCGCCTGCCGGCCGGCGAGTACACGCTGGAAGTGCAGGGCAAGACGGTGGATGGCGTGTGGTCGAAGGTACGCACGGTGGCCTTCCGCGTGCTGCCGCCGTGGTGGCGCAGCCATTGGGGCATGGCCGCGCTGGCCGGCGTGGGCGTGCTGTTGCTGCTGATGGCCGTGCTCGCCTATCGCCGCCGCCTGCGCCGTCTGCATGCGTGGCAGCTGGCCATCCACAAGCAGGAGCTGGCCGAGCAGGCGTCGCTGGCCAAGACCCGCTTCCTGGCCACGCTGGGCCACGAAGTGCGCACACCGATGACCGGGGTGATGGGCATGAGCGAACTGTTGCTCAACACCCAACTGGATACCCGCCAGCGCGGCTATACCGAGGCGATTCGTCGAGCTGGCGCGCACCTGCTGCGGCTGGTCAACGATGCGCTGGACCTGGCGCGGATCGAATCGGGCAAGCTCGAACTGGACCTGCAGCCATTCTCGGTCAACCAGCTGGTGGAAGAAGTGGCCGCGATGACCGCGCCGCTGGCTGAGTCGCGCGGCCTGCGCTTCGAGCTCGACAACGCCTTGCCCGGCGAGCTGGCCGCCAATGGCGATGTGACCCGCGTGCGGCAGATCCTGCTCAACCTGCTCAACAACGCGGTGAAATTCACCGAGCGCGGCAGCGTGACCTTGCGCGTATCGGCGCTGGGGCAGGGGCAGGGCTTGCGCTTCGAGGTCATCGATACCGGTCCGGGCATCAGTGCCGAACAGCAGCAGCGCCTGTTCCGCCGCTTTGAACAGGGCGAAGGCCCGCGCACCGCCGCGCGCTACGGCGGCAGCGGCCTGGGCCTGGCGATCTGCCAGGAACTGGCGGTGGCGATGAGCGGGCGCATCGACATTGTCAGCAAGCTGGGCGCCGGTACGCGCTTCAGTGTGGAGTTGCCGTTGCGCTGGGTGGTATCAGGTGCCGAACGCAATGCAACGCCGGCGGCCGCGCCCTCGCTCGACGCCGGCCTGCAGATCCTGCTGGTGGAAGACGACGCCACCATTGCCGAAGTCATAGCCGGCCTGCTCACCGCGCGCGGCCATCGCGTGGTGCATGCCGCGCATGGCCTGGCGGCGCTGACCGAGGTGGCCGAGCAGGCATTCGATGTCGCTTTGCTGGACCTGGACCTGCCCGGTCTGGATGGATTTGCCCTGGCCCGGCAGCTGCGCGTGTTCGGCCACGCCATGCCGCTGATTGCCGTCACCGCGCGCGCCGATGCCGAAGCCGAGCCCGCCGCGCGCGCGGCCGGATTTGACGGCTTCCTGCGCAAGCCGGTGACGGGAGAAATCCTGTCCGAGGCAATAGCACAAGTCCTACGCAACTGAGTGCAGATTCGCGACAGACCCGCTTTGCCTCCGCCGTTATATTCGTTGGCACAACCACGGAGGTGACTGGCATGTCTGGATACACGGGATTTGCGACTTACAAGAAGGAAGCCGACAAGCTGTTCGGCACGCGCGAACTTGCGCGTGAGACCACGGCGAAGATTCTCCACGCGCTGGCTACCGGTGCGAAGAGCTTCGAGGTCAATGGCATGATCGTCTATACGGAGAAGCCGGAACAAGAGTAGCGGTCAGCCGAGATCAGAGGCAGGCCGGCGATGGGTCTGAGCTTGTCGGTTGTAGTGGCGATCTGCCTGCTGTTGCCAGGTGTGGCTTTCATTTTCGGCCTGACGCGGCTTCATAACCCTAATGCGCCCGGCAGCTCGCTCGATCAACACTTGAGTCTCAGCCTCGCGCTGATGGTGGCCTCCGCGCTGCTCTTTCAGGGGCTGTGGCTGTTGGTGCGGCGGTTGATTGCCGGCAGTGCGGGTTGGCCGCTGCCCGATGCCGGCCAGGCTATCGCGCTGCTGGGTGGGGACCTGGATTCGCCCGCGGCCGGACGTGCTCTGGCAAGCCTGGAACATTACCCCGCCAGGATCGGGGCGTACTTCACCATGCTACCGGCGCTGGTGTGGGCCCTTGGCCGATGGGCGAACGGCGAGCTCAAGCGGCGTCCCGCCGCCAACTGGCTGGATTTACTTGGACCCGCCGATGTGCTGTTTGTGTGGATGACGGCAGATCTGCACCTGGAAGGTCGCTGTTACTTGTACTCGGGGCCGGTGAAAGAGTTCAGCGTATCGAAGGCGGGCGATCTTGAACGGGTGGTGCTTGGCTACGCATCGCGCCGGCCATTGGACAGTGCAGCAGTGCAACCATGCGCAGACGATGCCCATCGCGCAGTGATTGCGAGTGCTCCAGACGGTGTGGCGGTGCTGGTGCTGGCAGACGTGCGAATCGTCAGCCTGAACTACTTCTATGGAAGTAACGCGAGCCGCACAGGCACGCAACGTCACGTCATGGCGCGTACACCTACTCCGCCACTTCCTCAACCTGCCTGGGTTCCGGTCGCGTATCAGCCAACTGCCAGAAGATCAGCGTGGAGGTCAGGGTGATCGCGCCGACACAGACGAAGGTCGCGTGCAGCGCCGCGGTGGCATCGTGGTAATCGGCGCCCAGGTGCTGGCTGAAGGCAGCCAGCAGGCTGCCCGCCGCCGCGGCGCCAAAGCCGGTCGCCAGCATCATCACCATCGACAGCAGGGCATTGCCTGAGCTGGCCATGTCGCGGTCCAGGTCGCGCAGAGTGACGGTATTCATGACAGTGAACTGCAAGGAGTTCACCGCGCCGAACACCGCCAGCTGCACCAACCGCCAGGCCAGGTGCTGGCCGGGCACGACGAAGACGAAGCTGGCCATCATCACGCCCACCAGCACGGTGTTGACCATCAACACCCGCCGGTAGCCGAAACGGGTGACCAGCCTCACAGCGGCACGCTTGGAGGCCATGCCAGCCAGTGCCACCGGCACCATCATCAGGCCGGCATTCATCGGGCTCATGCCCAGGCCGACCTGCAGCAGCAACGGAATGAGCAGGGGCATGCTGCCGCTGCCGATGCGCGAGAACAGATTGCCAAGGATGCCAATGCGATAGCTCGTCACGCGGAACAGCGACAGCGGAAACAGTGGCGCGCGCGCATTGGCCGCATGCAGCCAGTAGCCGATCAGCGCCGCCAGCCCGGCGATCGTCAACAACATGACAAAGGCACTGCGCAGCCCGAGCTCGGAAATGCCATCCAGGGCCAGCGACAGCGCCACCATGCCGAAGGCCAGCATGAAGTAGCCGGGCAGGTCGAAGCGCTGGCGCTGTACGCCATAGTGATCGGGCATGATCTTCAGCGCGGCGGCAAAGCCGATCACGCCAATCGGCAGGTTGATCAGGAACACCCAATGCCACGACGCCACTTCCACCAACCAGCCGCCCAGCGTGGGGCCGATCAGCGGGCCGATCAAGGCGGGAATGGCGATGAAGCTCATCGCACGCAGGAATTCCTCGCGCGGCACCGAGCGCAACACTGCCAGCCGGCCCACCGGCAGCAGCATGGCGCCACCGATGCCCTGCACCACGCGCGCTGCCACCAGTTGCCCGAGTTGTTGCGCGGCGGCGCACAGCAGGGAGCCGAGGGTGAACACGATGATCGCGATCAGGAACGTGCGCCGCGTACCGTAGCGGTCGGCGACCCAGCCCGAGGCCGGGATGAACATCGCCACTGCCAGCGCGTAACTGAACACCACTGACTGCATCTGCAGCGGGCTCTCGCCCAGGCTCCGGGCCATCGCCGGCAGTGCCGTGTTGACGATGGTCGAGTCCAGCATCTGCATGAAGATCGCCAGCGACACCAGCCACAGCAATGGACGCAGGGAGGTGTAGCTGGGCGAGGTATTCATGGGCGCATCGGTGATGGGGACCCCGGGATTATCGGTGAGCGCGTGTGTAGAAGATGCGTCAGCGCCGGCTATGCGTGTGCACCGCATCCACCAGCACGCGCACGTGCTCCGGGTCCATGTCCGGGGACATGCCATGCCCCAGGTTGAAGACATGGCCTTCGCGCGAACCGCCGTTGCCTGCGGCGTAGCTGTCGAGCACGCAGGCCGCCTCGCGGCTGATGGCCTCTGGCGCGCCATACAGCGTGGCCGGATCGAGGTTGCCCTGCAGGGCAACGCGACCACCGGTGCGTCGCGCGGCTTCGCCCAGTTCGACCGTCCAGTCCACGCCCAGCGCGTCCGCACCGCTGTCGGCCAGCGCTTCCAGGTGCACGCCATTGCCCTTGCCGAACAGGATCAGCGGCGTCCGCTCGCTGCCCTGGCCACGTTCCAGTTCGCGCGCGATGCGGGTGAGGTAGGGCAACGAGAACTCGCGGTACATCGCCGGCGAAAGCACGCCGCCCCAGGTGTCAAACACCTGCAACGCCTGTGCGCCAGCCGCGCGCTGCGCGCCCAGGTAGGCGATCACCGCGTCGGTGGTCACTTCCAGCACACGGTGCAGCAGCGCCGGTTCGTTCAACGCCATCGCCTTGATCCGGGCGTAGTCCTTGCTGCCGCCACCTTCGACCATGTAGCAGGCCAGGGTCCACGGGCTGCCGGAGAAGCCAATCAGCGGCACGGCGCCGTCCAGCTCACGGCGGATCAGGCGGATGGCGTCGGTGACATAGCGCAGTTCGGTCTCCATGTCCGGCACCGCCAGACGCGCCACGTCTGCGGCGCTGCGCAGCGGGCGCTCGAACTTCGGGCCCTCGCCATCGGCGAAGTACAGGCCCAGCCCCATTGCATCGGGCACGGTGAGGATGTCGGAGAACAGGATGGCGGCATCCAGCGGAAAGCGGCGCAGCGGCTGCAGGGTGATCTCGCAGGCGATCTGCGGATTCTTGGCCATCGCCAGGAAGCTGCCGGCCTGGGCCCGGGTGGCGCGGTATTCGGGCAGGTAGCGGCCGGCCTGGCGCATCAGCCATACGGGGGTGCAGTCCACCGGTTCGCGGCGCAGGGCCCGCAGCAGGCGGTCGTTCTTCAGCATGAGGTTTCCTTCAGGTGCCGGCATCGGTGATGCCTGGCGCGGGCATGAGCTGGTAGCCGCGCTTGAGCTGCGAGTCGCGGGCTTTGTCGAAGGCGCGTTGGGCTTCGTCCTGTTGCAGATACAGTTCGCGCCGCAGTTGGATGCGGCCGCCGACTTCGCCGGTCTCGCGCAACAGTTCCCAGCCGCCGAACAGGTCCGGTACCAGGCTCAGTTGCACGTAGCGGGCCGGGTCCTGACCGCGGGCGGGTTGTTGCAGATAGACGCGCATGCGCCAATTGTAGCGGTTGCCCGCGACGGGGCGGCGCGCCAGTCTGCCTGACTGGCGCGGTCAACCGGCGCGCAAGACCTCGAGCACCGCTGATTCGTCCACGTCCGGCACCACTTCAGCGCGGCCGATGCCACGCCACAGCACCAGGCGCAGGCGTCCGGCGAGGTTCTTCTTGTCCAGGCGCATGCGCGCCAGCAGTGCTTGCGCATCCAGGCCGGCTGGCAGCGTGGTGGGCAGGCCGTACGCCTGCAACAGTTCACTCAGCGCTTGCGTGTCGGCGGCCGGGGCCATGCCCAGCGCCGCTGACAGGCGCGCGGCCAGCACCATGCCCACCGCCACGGCCTCGCCATGGTTGAGGTTGTCGTTGTGCGGCGCGCCGTAGCCCTGTTCGGTCTCGATCGCATGGCCAAAGGTATGGCCGAGATTCAGCAGGGCACGCTCGCCCTTTTCCAGCGGATCGCGCTCCACGATCTCGGCTTTGTGTTCGCAGCTGCGCGCGATCGCCTGCGCGGTGGCCGCGCTGTCGCCGCGCAGCAGTGCCTCGCGCTCGGCGCCTAGCCACTGGAAGAACAGCGGGTCGCGGATCGCTCCGTACTTGATCACTTCGGCCAGGCCGGCGCGCAGTTCGCGCGGCGGCAGGCTGTGCAGGGCGCTGGTGTCGGCGATGACCGCGCGCGGCGGATGAAAGGCGCCGACCAGGTTCTTGCCCTGTGGAATATCCACTGCGGTCTTGCCGCCGACGGAAGAGTCGACCATCGACAGCAGCGTGGTCGGCAGCTGCACGCAGTCCACGCCACGCATCCAGCAGGCGGCGGCGAAACCGGCCAGGTCCCCGACCACGCCGCCGCCCAGGGCGAACACGCAGGCATCGCGGGTGGCGCCGAGTTCGGCCAGCGCGGCGATGGCGGCGCCGAAGTTGTCCAGCGTCTTGGAAGCCTCGCCCGCGGGCAGTACCCATTCGCCGATCAGCAGGTCCGGCCGTGCCTGTTGCAGCGCCGAGCGCACGCGCAGCGCGTACAGCGGAGCCACTGTGTCGTCGCTGACGATCAGCACGTGGCGCCCGCGCACGGGCTCGGTCAGGCGCGAGCCATCGCGCAGCAGGTCCGGGCCAATGGCGATGGTGTAGGGGGCGGCGCCGCCGACTTCGACGGTGCGAGGAGCGGAGGTTTGGTTCATGCGGGGGTGGTCAATGGCTGCCAGGAGGCGGCCAGCCGCGTCACCAGGTGCGCGGTGGCTTCCGCCGGGGAAAGGTGGTCGGTTTCCAGGCTCAGGTCGGCGATCTCCCGGTACAGGGGATCGCGACGCAGCGCCATTTCTTCCAGTACCTGCGCACGGTCGGGGCGCTGCAGCAGCGGGCGGCTGCGGTCACGATGCAGGCGTTCAAGCTGGGTGGCGACACCGACATGCAGGTGGATCACGAAGCCACGCGCACGCAGTTGCGCGCGGTTGAGTGGGTCGAGCACCGCGCCGCCGCCGGTGGAGATCAGTTGATTCTCGCCGCAGAGCAGGCGTTCGAGTACCTCGCGTTCGATGGCGCGGAAGCCGGGTTCGCCCGAATGTTCGAAGATCGCCGGGATGGTTGCGCCGGCGTGTTCGACGATGGCCTGGTCGGCGTCAACGAAGGCCAGACTGAAGCGCTCGGCCAAACGCCGGCCGATGCAGGTCTTGCCTGCACCCATGGGGCCGATCATCACCACGTTCGCTGCGGATTTCATGCGTGGATGCTAGCACTGCCTCGCGCTTCGCCGGGCAGCGCTTTCGCCTGAAACCGCCGTGGCGCGCGGCGCGATTCGTCAAGCCCTCACGCCTGCACCCGGCGTGCCTCGTCGAGCAACAGAACCCGGTCGGCAAGAGCGGGCAATGTCCGCAATGCCTGCCGGCTCACCCGCTCGTAGTGCTGCAGAAAGCGCGCCAGTGCGTCGCGGTCCATGCTGGTGCGTCCGCTTGTCGCGGCGACCATGGCCTGTTCCTGTTGCCAGCGCCAGGCGCTGACCACCTCGAACGAGGGCGCCTGCAACAGCCACAGGCGCTGGAACCGCCGCCATAGCGACGGGTAGTCCCGTGCCAGCGCGGTGTTGCAGTAGCGGCGCCACTGCGCGTGCGGGTCCTCGTCGCGTTCCAGGTCATTCAAGGGGGTTGCCAGTGCGGCGTCCGCTTCGGCCGGTACGCCCAGGCACCAGCCTTCAAACACGAGTACGTCCAACGGCGCAGTCAGGGCGGGCCAGTCGCGTTCGGGCAGGCGCTCGTCGGCCAGCTTGTCGAAGCGCGGCAGGCGCACCGGCTGGCCGGCCGCCACCGCATCCAGGGTGCGCAGTGCCAGTCCGAGGTCATGCGTGCCCGGTGGGCCGCGGGTGCTCAGCAACGGATGCACCGACCGCGCCAGCGCCTGGCGTTGGGATGCGGTCAGATACACATCATCGAGCGACAGTGTTGCCGCCGCCAGGCCCCGGACCTGGGCCGCGGCCACGACGGCGGCGGCCAGGGTGGACTTGCCGCTGCCCTGCAAGCCGCTGATCGCCAGCAGCGCCGGCGCGCCATCAGCGGGGCGATGCGCCAATGCATCGTCCAGCATCGCGGTGGCGATGGACGGTTCCGGGGCGGTGTGCGCTTTCACCTGCATGCGGCCACAATAGCGCCAACGACCCGCCGCATCGCCTGCCATGACCGACCTTTACGCCGAAGCCCTGTCCACGTTCGCGGCCCTGTATCAGGAGGCCCAGCAGGGCACGGAGATCGAGCCCAGCGCGATGACTGTCGCCACCGCCAGTCTTGAGGGCCGACCTTCGGCGCGGACCGTGTTGCTGAAGTCATTCGACGAGCGCGGGTTCGTGTTCTATACGCACCTGGAAAGCCCCAAGGGCCTGGACCTGCAGGCCAACCCGCAAGCGGCACTGCTGTTCCTGTGGCGGCGCCTGCGCGAGGCCGGCATCCAGGTGCGCATCGAAGGCGAGGTGCAGCTGGTGTCGGCGGCCGAATCGGACGCCTATTTCGCCTCGCGGCCACGGCTGAGCCAGATTGGCGCCTGGGCCTCGATGCAATCGCGCACGCTGCCCTCGCGCGAAGAATTCGAGCAGCGCATCGCCAAGGTCGAGTCCGGCTTCGAGGGCCGCGACGTGCCGCGGCCAGAGGGCTGGGGCGGCTTCCGCGTGGTGCCGCAACGCTTTGAATTCTGGTACGGCGCGCAGTTCCGCCTGCACGAGCGCCATCGCTACGAACGCGATGCGGCCGGTGTGTGGAGCAAGCGGATGCTGTATCCCTGAGCCCATGCGCCTGCGCCCGGTCTACCGCATCACCGTCTTCGTGCCGCCGGACCATCTGCAGGCGCTGCAAGCGGGCATCTGTGCTGTGGAATCGCTGGGGGATACGCGCTACGACCAGGTGATGTGGTATTCGGCGCCGGGCGTCGAGCAGTTCCGCGCGCTGCCAGGGGCCAGACCCGCGCAGGGCGCGACCGGCGCTCTGACGCAGCTGCCCACGGTCCGGCTGGAGTTTGCCATTCCGCGTGATCCGCTGCGTCTGACGCGCGTGCTGCGCGAAGGCGTGCGCGCGCATCATCCGTGGGAGTCACCGGCGATCTTCGTTGACGAGAGCCAGCAGCCGGTGTTCGACGAGGACTGATCAGTTCCGCGCCGCGCCGGCCAAACTCGCCCAGCCCTCTCAGCCCGAAAGTTCGCGCCCGCGGCGGGTCGCCGCATCGATGGCGCTGCCGACCAGCTCCTCGAAGCCCCCGGACTGCAAGGTCTCGATCGCGGCCTGGGTGGTGCCCTTGGGCGAGGTCACGCGTCGGCGCAGTTCGGCCGGGGCCTCGCCGGATTCGGCGAGCATGCGCGAGGCGCCCAGCAGCGTTTGCGTCACCAGGGTCGCCGCGGCCGATTCGGAAAGCCCTTGCGTGCGCGCGGCGGCCTGCATGGCTTCGGCCAGCAGGAAAACATAGGCCGGGCCGCTGCCCGACACGGCAGTCACCGCGTCCATCAGCGCCTCGTCCTCGATCCACACGGTTTCGCCGGCGCTGGCGAGCAGGGCTTGTGCGCGGTTGCGGCCGGCAGCGTCCACATCGGCCCCCGCATGCAGCCCGGTGACGCCGGCGCCCAGCAGCGCCGGCGTGTTGGGCATGGCGCGCACGATTGCTGCCTCGGATCCCAGCCATTGACGCAGCCGTCCGCTGCCGATACCCGCGGCAATCGATACCACCAGCGGGCGCGTGATCGCGACCAGGGGTGCCAGGGTTTCGCAGACGTTGGCCATGACCTGCGGCTTCACTGCCAGCACCCAGGTCGCGCAACCCTCGGCGGCCTCTGCGGCGGTGACATGGGCATGGACGCCGAAGTCGATGGACAACTGCTCACGCAGGGCATCGACCGGCTCGGCGACATGGATCGTGTTGGCCGCCACGCCCTGGCGCACCAGCCCGGCGATCAGGCTGCGGGCCATGTTGCCGCCGCCGATGAAGGCGATCTTGTCGGAAACGGTGGCAGGCGTGTCGGTCATCGGGCGGTCCTGCGGAAGCGGAAGGGAATGTTAGCGCGTGGTCCGGCATCGGCGTCCTTGGCAATGGCCCGGCGTGGCGGGCCACGCCGCGGCTAGGCTGCCTTGTGCGGCGTGATGCTGGCCAGGGTGTCGGCAAGCGCATCGCGTGCGACCGCCGCGTCATGGTCCATCTGCAGGGAAAGCCAGAACTTCTCCGAGGTGCCGAGGAAGCGCGACAGGCGCAGGGCGGTATCGGCGGTCACCGCGCGCTCGCCGTTGACGATCTTGCTGATGCGGTCCTGCGGGACGCCGATCGCCTTGGCCAGGCGGTACTGCGACACGCCCAGCGGCTCCAGGAACTCGTGAAGCAGGATTTCGCCGGGGGTGGGATAGGGCACGCTGCGCATGGGGCACTCCTGGTGATAGTCCGAGATCCGATGCCGGCCCAGCCGGCGACGGCAAGGCCGCTGAACAGTGTTTTGGTGCGTTTGCAGGCAAACGATTGGATTGCCATGAATGCTAATGCTCAACATTAGTAATGTCAAGCATTAGTATCCCGGTCGTCCTCGCCGGAAGAAATCAGGAAACGCCGTATCGGCGCGTAGCCCTCAGCCGCGTGCGCCGAACAGCGCCGTGCCCACGCGCACCATGGTCGCGCCCGCGGCGATGGCCTGGGCAAAGTCCGCGCTCATGCCCATCGACAAGGTGTCCACGCCCGGATGCTGGGCTCCCAGCTCCGCAAACAAGGCCTGCATCCGCGCGAAGGCCTGTTGCCGGCGTTCCGGTTCGGGGTAGGGCGCGGGGATGGCCATCAAGCCGCGCAGGCGCAGTGCAGGCTCGGCGGCGATCGCGGCAGCCAGGCCCGCGATGTCGGCTGGCGCGCAGCCGTGCTTGCTTTGTTCGTCGTCGATGTTGACCTGGATCAGCACGTTCAACGCGCCACGCGCGGCCGGCCGATGCCGGGCGAGGGCGGGGATGAGCTTGGGCCGGTCCACCGTCTGCACCCAGTCGAACAGCTGCGCGGCCTGCTCGGCCTTGTTCGATTGCAGGTGGCCGATCAGGTGCCACTCCAGCCCGGCATCCCGCAACTGGGCGATCTTGCCGGCCGCTTCCTGCACGTAGTTCTCGCCGAAGGCGCGCTGCCCCTGCGCCGCCAGGGCGGCCACCGCGTCGGCCGGCTGGGTCTTGGACACCGCCAGCAGGCGGGCGCCTGGCCGCCCGGCCGCGCGCGCGGCGTTGTCCATCTGCGCCAGGATCATCTGCAACGGGGAACCCGACACGGCGTCTTCTTCCAGCCTCATACAAGGGCGCTATACTGCCGGCTGGGGAAAAAACCTTCCAGTCGCAGCCAGGGGAAATGCAGCGTATGGATATCGCTGAACTATTGGCCTTTTCGGTCAAGAACAAGGCGTCGGACCTGCATCTTTCCGCAGGGCTTCCGCCGATGATCCGTGTCGACGGCGATGTGCGCCGCATCAACATTCCGGCCCTGGACCACAAACAGGTCCACGCGCTGGTCTACGACATCATGTCGGACAAGCAGCGTCGCGACTACGAGGAATTTCTCGAGGTCGACTTCTCGTTCGAGATTCCGTCGCTGGCGCGCTTCCGCGTCAACGCCTTCAACCAGAACCGCGGCGCCGGTGCGGTATTCCGTACCATTCCGTCCGAGGTGCTGAGCCTGGAGGAGCTGGGCTGCCCGCCGATCTTCCGCCAGCTGATCGAGCAGCCGCAGGGCCTGATCCTGGTGACCGGGCCGACCGGCTCGGGCAAGTCGACCACGCTGGCGGCGATGATCGACTTCATCAACAAGAACGAATACGGCCACATCCTCACCGTCGAGGATCCGATCGAATTCGTGCACACCTCGCAGAAGTGCCTGATCAACCAGCGCGAGGTCCACCGCGACACCCACGGCTTCAACGAAGCCCTGCGCTCGGCGCTGCGCGAAGATCCGGACATCATCCTGGTCGGCGAGTTGCGCGACCTGGAAACCATCCGCCTGGCGCTGACCGCGGCGGAAACCGGCCACCTGGTGTTCGGCACCCTGCACACCAGCTCGGCGGCCAAGACCATCGACCGCATCATCGACGTGTTCCCCGCCGGCGAAAAGCCGATGGTGCGCTCGATGCTGTCCGAATCGCTGCGCGCGGTGATCTCGCAGGCGCTGCTGAAGAAGGTCGGCGGCGGCCGCACCGCGGCCTGGGAAATCATGGTCGGTACCCCGGCCATCCGCAACCTGATCCGCGAGGACAAGGTCGCGCAGATGTACTCGGCGATCCAGACCGGCCAGCAGTCGGGCATGCAGACCCTCGACCAGCACCTGCAGGACCTGGTCAAGCGCAGCCTGATCACGCGCAACCAGGCGCGCGAGTACGCCAAGGACAAGCGGATATTCGAGTAGCCGGGAATGGGGAGCAGGGAACCGGGAATGGGAAGGCCACGCCCGCTTCGTTCGCTCCCTGAAGCCGGACTTTCCGATTCTCCATTCTCCATTCCCGATTCCCAGCTCCGAAGGAGCACGCCATGAGCACCATCGACTTCACCTCGTTCCTCAAGCTGATGGCGCACCAGAAGGCGTCGGACCTGTTCATCACTTCGGGCATGCCGCCGTCGATCAAGGTGCATGGCAAGATCACGCCGATCACGCAGACGCCGCTGACCGCGCAGCAGAGCCGCGACCTGGTGCTGAACGTGATGACGCCCTCGCAGCGCGAGGAGTTCGAGAAGACGCATGAGTGCAACTTCGCGATCGGCGTGGCCGGGGTTGGCCGCTTCCGTGTCAGCTGCTTCTACCAGCGCAATCAGGTGGGCATGGTGCTGCGTCGCATCGAGACGCGCATTCCCACGGTCGATGAGCTGAGCCTGCCGCCGGTGATCAAGACGCTGGCGATGACCAAGCGCGGCATCATCATCTTCGTCGGCGCCACCGGCACCGGCAAGTCGACGTCGCTGGCGGCGATGATCGGCTATCGCAACCAGAATTCGACCGGCCACATCATCACGATCGAGGACCCGATCGAGTTCGTGCACAAGCACGAGGGCTGCATCATCACCCAGCGCGAAGTCGGCATCGATACCGACAGCTGGGACAACGCGCTGAAGAACACGCTGCGCCAGGCGCCGGACGTGATCATGATCGGCGAGGTGCGTACGCGCGAGGGCATGGACCACGCGATTGCGTTTGCCGAAACCGGCCACCTGGTGCTGTGCACGTTGCACGCCAACAACGCCAACCAGGCGATGGACCGCATCATCAACTTCTTCCCGGAAGACCGCCGCGGGCAGTTGCTGATGGATCTGTCGCTGAACCTGAAGGGCGTGGTGGCGCAGCAGCTGGTGCCGACGCCGGACGGCAAGGGCCGCCGGGTGGCAATGGAAATCCTGCTGGGCACGCCGCTGGTGCAGGACTACATCCGCGATGGCGAGATCCACAAGATCAAGGAAGTGATGAAGGAATCGACCAACCTGGGCATGAAGACGTTCGACCAGAGTCTGTTCGAGCTGTATCAGGCGGGGGAGATCAGTTACGAGGACGCGCTGCGTTATGCGGACTCGCAGAACGAGGTGCGCTTGCGGATCAAGCTGTCGCAGGGCGGTGATGCGAAGACCCTGGCGCAGGGGTTGGATGGCGTGGAGATTGCCGAGGTTCGGTAGTTCCTGGGTTCTTGGGTTGTGGTGGTTTGTTGACCTGCGATGTTGATCGGCTCGCCTGGATTGCGTGCGGCAGCCGGGGGCAGGCCCTGCCAGGACACGCCGTGAATCCATCCGTGGAGGCTCCTAGGCAACATCCATGTTGCCTACGGTCCTGGCAGGGCCCGCCCCCGGCTGCCCGACAGATCGCGCTGGCGGATGGGAGAGCGGTTCGGCGGGGCCTTCATGCAACCGCCATGGCGTTGGTGTCTAATACGCGCCCCCGCGTCACCCGATACTCCGATGAATCCCTCTGTTTCCGACCAGCCGGTTGGCGGCAACGCGCTGCATTCCGATAGCCCGCTGGTCACCGCCGGCCCGCTGACGCCGCCGGCCGATGCCAGCGGTACCGTGGCCGATGACCGCGCCTTCCACCATTCGGTGGCCGAGGACGTGCAAGGCATGGTGCTGGCAACGCTGGTCGCTTCGATGGGGCTGGCGATCTTCGCCAAGGGCGGGCTGTTCATCGGCGGCATGGCCGGGGTGTCGTTCCTGCTGCATTACGCGCTGGGCTGGAATTTCGGCCTGGTGTTCGTGATCGTGAATCTGCCGTTCTACTGGCTGTCGGTGCGGCGCATGGGCTGGGAGTTCACGGCCAAGACGTTCCTGGCCGTCGGCGCCTGCGGAGCGCTGACCGACCTGCTGCCGCGCTGGGCCGACTACGCGCACATCACTCCGCTGTTTTCGGCGCTGGCTGGCGGCGCGTTGTCCGGGCTGGGCATCCTGTTCTTCATCCGTCATCGCGGCAGCCTGGGCGGTATCGGCATCCTGGCGGTCTACCTGCAACGCACCCGGGGCATCAGCGCCGGCCGTGTGCAGCTGGGTTTCGATGCGTGCCTGATGGCGGCGGCGTTCTTCATCCTGTCGCCCGACAAGGTGCTGTACTCGGCGCTCGGTGCGCTGGTGCTGAGCCTGGTGCTGATGTTCAACCACCGGCCGCATCGCTACATGGGCGTCTGAGGCGCCACAGCGGCACCGCCGCTCATGGTGCCTGGCCCATCTCGCAACCCGGAGTCTGGCCGAGGCGGCGCATCAGGCTGGCGGCATCGAAAGGTGCGTGTACCTTGGCGTCATTGTCGAAGTAGCAATACACGTCGCGTCGCTTGCGCGGCTTGGCGGGCGGGCCGCTGCGAGCAGCGTCGTCCGCTTCCCCGCCCGCGGCCCAGCAGCTGATGCGCTGCGCCCAGCGATCCAGGGCCGCATCGCTGTAGCCGCTGGCATACAGCTCGGCATCGCCGTGCAGGCGGATGTAGACGAAGTCGGCGGTGACGTCTTCCATCAACGGGTAGCGCCGTGCGGCATCGGCCACGACCAGGCCCACGCCGTGGCGGCGCAGCAGGGCGATGAAGCCGGCATCGAGGAAGCTGTCGTGGCGTACTTCCAGCGCATGGCGAATGCGCCGCTGCCCGGTGGCAGTCATGGTGCTGCGGCCACTCATCAGGCTGCGGTCGCGACGCCGGGCCAGGGCCGCCGCTGCAACTTCATCGCGCGGCAAGGCGCTGAGGAAGGTGTCGAGTTGTTCGGCATCAAAGCGCAACGTCGGCGGCAGCTGCCACAGGATAGGGCCGAGCTTGGGTCCCAGTTGCAGCAGGCCGGAGGCAAAGAAGTTCGCCAGCGCGGTATCGCAGTCGCGCAGGCGCTTGGTATGGGTAATGAAGCGCGGCCCTTTCACCGCGAACACGAAACGCGGCGGCGTGGCCTCGCGCCAGGCCTTCCAGCTTTCCGGCCGTTGCAGCGAATAGAACGAGCCATTGAGCTCGATGCTGGGGAAGCAGCGCGAGGCATAGGCCAGTTCCTCGCGCTGCACCAGGTCGCCGGGATAGAAGCGTCCCCGCCACCGGGGATAGCGCCAGCCGGAGATGCCGATGCGGATGCTCATGCCGCCACCCTCGCCGGGCTGGCGTAAGACCGGCGTCGCCACCCCGTGCAGGCGGCGTGCAGTGTCAGCCGGCGCGCCAGGGCGGGTCGAGCGCGGCGATGCGGGCGGACACCGGGCACTGCGGGGCATGCGCGCCAGGCAGGTAGCCCAGGCTCATCAGGAATTCGCCGGTGATCTCGCCACCGGTGAAGCGGAACGTCTTCTTGAACAGCTTCACCCACTCGGCCTTGCTGCGCGGGTGGTGGGCGTCGAGCCACTGCGCAAAGCCGCCGTGGCTGGCGCGCAGGCCTTGCACCACCTGTGCGTTGTGGATCGCCGCCAGCACCTTGAGGCGGTTGCGGATGATGCCGGGGTCGGCCATCAGCCGGGCGATGTCGGCTTCGTTGTAGGCAGCCACCGCATCCACGTCGAAGCCGGAATACGCGCGGCGAAAACCCTCGCGTTTCTTCAGGATGGTTTCCCAGCTCAGGCCAGCCTGGTTGATCTCCAGCAGCAGGCGTTCAAACAGTTCGGCCTCCTCGCGCTGCGGGAAGCCGTATTCGTGGTCGTGATAATGGCCGTGGACCGGATGGCCCGGCGCGATGCTGCAATAGCCGCTCATGGGTTGGCCTTCGCGGCTGCTTCGTCGCTACGGATCTCGGTCACTGATTGTGGTTTGCCAGCGCCCACCGCCAGGTCGGGCCAGCGGCGCGGCGTGACGTGCAGTTCGCCGGCGCGCAGCATGCGGCCGACTTCGCCGTCCTCGCGCCGGTTCACGGTGAAGGTGGTGCGGCCGGCATTGCGCCAGCGGCCATCCTCGCGCGTGTGCAACATGCAGTTGGCAAAAGCGCCGCCCATGATGTCGCACAGCAGCGTGTCCGCGCTGCCATCGCCATCCAGATCACGCACCACCAGCACGCATTCGGACCCACGCAGGCGGCACTCGTGGCTGTCGAGCTTGCCGCTGAACAGCTCCTGCCACCACGCAGCATCTGGCGCGCTGCTGCCCTTCGCCAGTTCGACGCGGCGCTGCAGTTCCAGCGGGTCAGTGATGCGGTCGCGCTTGCGTTCATGCGGCGTACGGTAGCCCCAGCGCGTGGTGCCGTCGAGCGCGCGCTGCAACGTGCCCACGGACTCGGCATGCCCGCGGAACAGCGGATCATTGCGCAACGCCTGCACCGCCTGATAGCCGCGGCGGCCGGTATCGAAGCGCAGATATTCGGCATCGTCCCTGACCACCTCGGGCGCCGCCGCGCGCATGCGCGCCACCTGGCTGCTGACCACGATCCGCCACGGGTCGAGCACGGGCGAATTGACCAGCAGCACCAGCGCCATCACCACCCACGACAGCCGGCAGTTCAACGGCGACAACCCGGCCAGCCAGCCTTCGCGCGGCCGCAGCGCCACCAGCGCATAGCCGAACGCGTACAGAACCGCGACCAACGCGGCCAGCGCGCCCCAGAAGCGCTCGGCGGTCCAGCCGTACTGGCCGATGCGCAGTCCCATCGCGACCAGTGCCAAGGTCGCGTACAGCGGCATCGTCAGCAGTCCGGCCTCGACCACCCGGCGCAGCCAGGTGGGATAGGGCCGCGGTCCGCGCCCGTCCTGATACACCGCGTTGATCAGGATGACATGCAGCGCCACCAGGCTCAGCAGCACGCTGGCCGCCGAGCGCGTCTTCCACAGCGGCGCCAGCCCGGTGAACGGCAGGCTGACGGCAAAGATCAGCGCGATGAAGGCGACCAGGGGCAGCAGCCCCTTGGACGCGACGATCAGGAGTTGCCGCACGACCTGCACCGCGCGCGGCTGGGTGCGCGCAATCAGGATGCCGAAGCCGACGATGGCGCCAGTGGCCAGATGGACGAAGGCATCTTCGCGGAACAGCTGGCGGAAGAAAGTGATGTCCACCAGCGCAAACAGCGCCGCCCACAACATCAGGATGCCCCAGCACACGCCGGTGAACAGCAGGGTCAGCAGCACGGTGATGGCGTTCTGCCAGGCGTGCTCGAACAGCTCGCCGTAGCCGGCGCGCCAGTGGCCGCTGGCCAGCCGCGCCTGCAGCCAGGGCAGGGCCACGAACAATCCCAGCACCAGGCTGCTGCCGAATGGCACCAGCACCTCATGGCTGCTCAGGTTCGGCGCGCCGGTCGCGTTCCATGCCGCCCAGGCGGCCAGGGCCAGGAACACCACGAACAGGATCGCCGCGTGCTGCCAGAAGCGGCGGTCGCGCAGGTCCACCACGCTCAGGGTCATCGCACAAGGCACGCCCAGCACCAGCGTGTACCAGCAGATCCGCCCACCCAGCGCATCGAACGGCCACCAGCCTTCGCTGTGGCCCTTTTGCGCCAGGTACAGCAGCCCGCCCTGCAGCAGGGCGACGAGCACGATGAAGGAACGGGTCTGCGGCGGCAGCGCGGAATCCTTGGTCATGAAGTGCTCGTCCGTGGGCGTGTGCCGATTATGGATAAATTTTCCACCGGAGGGCCGCGCCCAGGCAGGGGGCGGTAGAATGCGGCGCATGTCCGCGCCGGCCACCCAACTGACCCGCCAATTGCTGATCGCGCTGCCCGCGCTGTCGGACCCGAGCTTTTCGCGCAGCGTTGCCTTGATCTGCCAGCACGATGACAACGGCGCCATGGGCGTCATGGTCAACCGGCCGTCCGAGTACACGCTGGGCGAGGTGCTGGGGCAGATGGGCATCGAAACCGACGATCCGGCCCTGCGCGAGCGCATCGTGCTCAGCGGCGGCCCGGTGCATCCGGAGCGCGGCTTCGTCGTCCACGACGGCCAGCCCTGGGATTCCAGCCTGTCGCTCGGCGCCGGACTGTTCCTGACCACTTCGCGCGACGTGCTCGAAGCCATGGCCGAGGGCCAGGGCCCGGCGCATGCCCTGGTCGCGCTCGGTTGCGCGGGTTGGGGCGCCGGCCAGCTCGACCTGGAACTGGGCGAGAACAGCTGGCTTACCGTGCCGGCCGACGCCGAACTGCTGTTCGACCTGCCGCTGGACCAGCGCTGGCAGGCCGCGGCCGGGCGCATCGGCGTGGACCTGTTCCGCCTCACCGACTACAGCGGGCATGCCTGAGGCGCCCGCGATCGCCCGCGACGCATCCGTGCTCGGCTTCGATGTCGGCTCCAAGCGTATTGGCGTGGCGGTCGGCAGTGCCCTGGTCGGCGGTGCCCGCGCGGTGGCGGTGATCGAGGTGCGCGGCGGCGGCCCGGACTGGGCCGCGCTGGATCGCGTGCAGCGTGACTGGCGCCCCGCCGGCCTGGTGGTCGGCGACCCGCTGACCCTGGAAGGTGAGGACCAGCCCGCGCGCAAGCGTGCCCACGCTTTTGCCCGGCAACTGCGCGAGCGCTACAAGTTGCCGGTAGTGCTGGTTGACGAACGCTCCAGCTCGGTCGAAGCCGCGCAGCGTTTCGCCCGCGAGCGCGCCGAAGGCCGCAAGCGCCGCCGCGATGCCGAGGCGCTGGACGCGGTCGCCGCCGCGGTCATCGTCGAGCGCTGGCTGTCCGCGCCCGACCAGGCCCATCCCGTTTCCTGACTGCCCCACCATGACCATGCAACTGGACGCCAACGGCCGCCTGCGCCACCTGCTCACCCTTGAAGGTCTTCCGCGCGCCACCTTGCTGCAATTGCTCGACCGCGCCGGTCAGATCCGCGATGCCGCCGTCGGCCGCGTCGGCAAGCGCAACGTGCTCGCCGGCAGCGCCGTGTGCACGCTGTTCTTCGAGCCTTCCACGCGCACCCGCAGTTCCTTCCAGCTCGCCGCGCAGCGCCTGGGCGCGGACGTGCTCAATTTCGACGCGTCCACCTCGTCCACCCGCAAGGGCGAGAGCGACCGCGACACCTTGAAGAACCTGGAAGCGATGAGCGTGCGCGGCTTTGTCGTGCGCCATCCGGAGGACGGCGCGGTCGCGCGCCTGGCTGCCGAAGCCGGCGAGGGTACCGCCCTGGTCAATGCCGGCGACGGGCGCAGCGCGCACCCGACCCAGGGCCTGCTCGACATGCTCACCCTGCGCCAGAGCAAGGGCAGCGACTTTTCCCGGCTCAAGGTGCTGATCGTCGGCGACGTCAAGCATTCGCGCGTGGCCCGCTCGGACCTGCATGCGCTGCGCACGCTCGGCGCTGGCGAGATTCGCGTCTGCGGTCCGGCTTCGCTGCTGCCGGAAGACGGTTTGCTGGAAGGCTGCCAGGTCGGCGACGACCTCGACGCCATGCTCGAAGGCGTGGACGCGGTGATGATGCTGCGCCTGCAACGCGAGCGCATGGAAGAAGGACTGGTGCCCTCGCTCGAGCAGTACCACACCCGCTACGGCCTGACCGCCACGCGCCTGCGCCGCGCCGCGCCCGATGCGGCGGTACTGCACCCAGGTCCGGTCAACCGCGGCGTGGAAATCACCGATGAGGTGGTGGACGGCCCGCAGTCCTGGGTGTTGCGCCAGGTCGCCAATGGCGTGGCCGTGCGCATGGCGGTGCTGGAAACGCTGCTCGGCTGAGCACGGCTGGCGCTGCCGTGGGCAGCGCCGGCGGCGTGCGCGCGATTACCTGGAAGCGCCGATGAACCACTCCGCCGAACCGCCAGCTCCGCTGGACGATCCTCCCGCCGCCGACGCCGACCGGCGCAGCCGGCGCTGGGTCGCGCTGTTCTGGATTCTGACCTTCGTGGCCGCGGCGCTCGGCAATACCGCCACCGGGATGATGGACGCGCAGCGTGACGGCCTGCCAGTGGCCGCCTGGCAGATGCTGACCTGGGAATTCACCAGCATCGGTGTGTCCCTGGCCTTGCTGCCGCTGGTGTTGCGCGCCTGCGGGCGCTGGCCGCTGCATGCCGACAACTGGCGCCACCGGCTGCCGCTGTACCTGGCGGGCAGCGTGCTGTGGTCGCTGCTGCATGTGGCCGGCATGGTGCTGTTGCGCAAGGCCGTCTATGCGCTGGCCGGCGATCACTACGACTTCGGCAATGCCTGGGTGCGCTGGGGCTACGAATACCTCAAGGACGTGCGCACCTTTGCCCTGCTGGTCATCACCACGCATGCCGCGGCCTGGTTCGGTCGGCGCCTGCAGGGCGAGGCGCGGCTGTTCGATGTGCCCGACGAGGGCCCGCCGCTGGAGCCGGTGGAGCGGCCGGAACGCTTCCTGGTGCGCAAGCTCGGTCGCGACTTCCTGGTCGCCGCGGTGGACATCGAATGGCTGCAGGCCGCCGGCAACTACGTCAACCTGCACGTGCGCGGCCATGACTACCCGCTGCGCAGCACGATGGCCGCGATCGAGGCGCGCCTGGATGCCCAGGCATTCGTGCGCGTGCACCGCAGCTACCTGGTCAACCTGGGGCGGGTGGTGTCGATCGAGCCGCTGGACAGCGGCGATGCGCGCGTGCACATGGACGATGGCAGCGCGCTGCCGTGCAGCCGGCGCTACCTGGCCGCGCTGCGCGAAGCTGCCGCCGAGGGCAGGGCCCCGGGCGCCGCGCCGCGCCAGGCCCCGCCGCCGGCCGCCTGAGCCAGCGCGGTCAAGATTTTCCTGCACTGCGGCTAGGCGCCAGGCGAGGCCAACGCGTATCTTGTGGCGTTTACGCCCAGGCCCGCGCCCATGACCCAGCCCATCGCCGCCCCGGAACGCCTCAGCCACGCGCTCAAGCCGCGCCAACTGATCATGATGGGGCTGGGCAGCGCGATCGGCGCCGGGCTGTTCCTGGGCTCGGGCGTCGGCGTGCAGGTTGCCGGACCGGCGGTGCTGCTTTCCTATCTGCTCGCCGGCGCGCTGGTGATCATCGTGATGAATGCCCTGGGCGAAATGGCCGCGGCCAAGCCCACCAGCGGCGCGTTCTCGGTGTACGCCGCCGACGCCATGGGCGAGACCGCCGGCGCCACCGTGGGCTGGCTGTGGTGGGTGCAGCTGGTGATCGTGATTGCCGCCGAGGCGGTGGGCGCGGCCGGCCTGCTGGCCACGGTGTGGCCGGCGCTGCCGGTGCCGCTGCTGGCGCTGACCTTCATGCTCGCGTTCACCGCCATCAACCTGATGGGCGTGCGCAACTTCGGCGAATTCGAGTTCTGGTTCGCCATCGTCAAGGTGCTGGCGATCCTGGCCTTCATCGCCATCGGCATCGCGCTGCTGGCCGGCTGGTTGCCGCATGCGGTGTCGCCGGGCTTCTCCAATTTCACCGCCAATGGCGGCTTTGCGCCGCGCGGCATGGCCGGCGTCGGCGCGGCGTTGCTGGTGGTGGTGTTCGCCTTCGGCGGCACCGAGATCGTGGCCGTGGCCGCAGCCGAAACCGCCGACCCCGAGCGCAGCATTGCCCGCGCCATCCGCACCGTGGCCTGGCGCATCCTGGTGTTCTACATCGGCTCGCTGGGCGTGATCATCGCCGTGGTGCCGTGGACCAGCGAGGCGCTCAAGTCGCCCTTCGCCGCGGTGCTGCAGGCCGCGGCCATTCCCGGCGCGGCCACCGCCATCACCCTGATCGCGGTGGTGGCGCTGCTATCGGCGCTGAACGCCAATCTCTATGGCGCCTCGCGGATGATCTTCTCGCTGGCGCAGCGGCAGGAAGCGCCGCGCTGGCTCAGCCGCACCAGCGCACGCAAGGTGCCGGTGGCGGCGGTGCTGGCCAGCGTCGCGTTCGGCTTCGTCGCCGCGATCCTCGAACTGCTGTACCCCAACCGGGTGCTGCCGATGCTGTTGAACGTGGTCGGTGCCACCTGCCTGCTGGTGTGGACGATCTCGCTGTTGGCCCAGCTGATACTGCGTGCGCGCGCGGACCGCAACGCGACGCCGCTGCCGTTCCGCATGTCCGGCTACCCGTGGCTGACGCTGCTGGCGCTGGCGATCCTGGCGCTGATCTTCGTGCTGCTGATCGCCACGCCGGACACGCGCATGCAGTTCATCTCGATGGCGTCACTGACCGCCGCCATCGCGGTGATCAGCGAGATCTCACGGCGGGTGCGGCGCGCGCGCTGAAGCAGGTGCGTCGCGGCTACGGTGAAGCGCCCGCGGGCGCGGCGCGCTGCGCGAACAGCCACTCCCACATGCGCGGGTCGGCATAGGTCGCGTCCCAGGCATTGTGGTTGCCGTCCGGATATTCGCTGTAGCGCATGTTGGCGCCGGCCAGGCGCGCGGCCTTGTACAGGCGGCGGTCGTCGCCCGGCGGCACCTGGTCGTCAAGCGCGCCATGGAACATCCACACCGGCAGCTTGCGCAGGTGCTGCACCACCACCGCATAGCGGTCGCGTACGCCGGCCACCTCGCTGACGTAGAGCTGGTCCTCGTCGCTGCGCGGCGAATGCAGGGCACCGCAGATCGGCACCATCGCGGCGAAGCGCTGCGGCTGCATCAGCGCGATCTCCCAGGCGCCGTAGCCGCCCATCGACATGCCGGTGAGGTAGGTGCGCGCCGGGTCGCCGCCGAATTCCGCGCTAGCCGCATCCAGTGCGGCCAGTGCCATGCGCGCGTTGACCCCCATCCACTGCTCGTCCTCGGGCACCTGCGGGAATACCGCCAGCGCCGGAAACTCGGTGGCGTGCTCGCGCAGGTAGGGGCCGAGGCCGGATTCGGTCTGGCTGTGGCCGTCGTCGCCGCGTTCGCCAGAACCGTGCAGGAACAGCACCACGGGCAACGGCCCGTCCTGCTGCTGCCGGGCCAGCGGCACGAACACGGCGTAGCGATACAACCGGCCTTCCACTGTCAGCTCGCGATGGACGAAGTGGCCGCGCGGCGGTGCGGAGGGCGTGGTGGCACAGGCGGCAAGCATGGACATCCCCAGGGCGAGCAGGAATTGGCGGCGAAGCATGCGCGGTTCCGGTATTGCGAAGGGCGAGTATCGCCGCGCGCGTGGCCGCTGCGGGCGGCGCGGCCCGCGGCGTTCGGGCAAGGTTCTGGTTTGCCCCGGGTGGCGTAGCTGGCTCAGCTGCCGCCGGCCTGGCGCCACAGGTGGCCCAGCGTGGCCTCGTGCAACAGCACGCAGGCCCAGAACGCGAACTGGTAGGACAGCTTGCGGTTCTTGTGGCGCAAGGCGCGCTGGGCCAGCAGGGCGCCGGGCCAGCCGCCGCCCAGTTCCAGCAGGTGCAGCACGACTTCCGGCGTGCGCTGTTCCTGGCGGCGCGCGGCCCGCTTGTCGCGTGCGTAGGCCAGGAAGGTCAACAGCGCCAGCGCGCCGAAGGTGGCCACGGCCCAGGCCGGCAATACGCCGTCGCGCAGCATCAGCCAGAGCAGCGCGGCATGTGCGCCGACCAATGCCAGCGCGCCGAAGTCGGCGGCACGGCGCAGCCGCGAAGGCGCACGCCCGACGCCAGCACGCGCAGCCGGACGTGTGCCTTTCGCGCGCGCCGCAGCCGGCTTGCGCGCCGTCTTCGAGCGTGGGGCGGCGGCGCGCTTCAATGCAGCAGGATGACCGTGGCCAGGCCAAGGAAACTGAGGAAACCCATCACGTCGGTCAGCGTGGTCAGGATCACCCCGCCGGCCAGTGCCGGATCGAAGCCCAGGCGCTTGAGCGTGACCGGCACCAGCACGCCACCAAGCGCGGCGGTGCACAGGTTGATGGTCAGTGCGGTGCCGATCACCAGCGACAACATGGGCTGCTTGAACCAGGCCAGGACGATCAGGCCCAGGCCAAGGCCGAGGCAGATGCCATTGATCAGCGCGACGGTCAGCTCCTTCTTCAGCAGCGTCATCACGTTCGATGAACCGATCTGCCCCAGGGCCAGGCCGCGCACCATCAGCGCCAGCACCTGGGTGCCGGCATTGCCGCCCATGCCGGCCACGATCGGCATCAGCGCGGCCAAAGCGACCAGCTTGGCGATGGTGCCCTCGAACTCGCTGACCACGCTGGAGGCAATGAACGCGGTGCCCAGGTTCACCGACAGCCACAGCAGGCGGCGGCGGAACGCGCGCCGCGCCGGGCTGAACATGTCCTCGTCCTCGTCCAGGCCGGCCGCGCTCATGGCCTGGTGCTCGGCCTGTTCGCGGATGATGTCGACCACGTCGTCGATGGTGATGCGGCCGAGCAGGATGTTGTTCTCGTCCACCACCGGCGCCGAGATCCAGTCGTGGTCGGAGAACTGCCGCGCCACTTCCTGCGCGCTGTCGCCCACGTCGATGGCCGGCTGCTCGTCGTCGATCAGGCGGTTGACCGGCGTGCTGTCCTCGTGGGTCACCAGCGAGGCCAGCGACACCCGGCCCAGGTACTGGTGGCGGCGGCTGACCACGAACAGGTGGTCGGTGTGGTCGGGGAGTTCACCGCGCAGGCGCAGGTAGCGCAGCACCACATCGACGTTGACGTCGGCGCGCACGGTGACCACGTCCGGGTTCATCAGACGGCCCGCGGTGTCCTCCGGATAGGACAGCACCTGTTCCAGGCGCTCGCGGTTCTCGCGGTCCATCGACTTGAGCACTTCGTCGATGACGGTGTCGGGCAGGTCCTCGACCAGGTTGGCGAGGTCGTCGATGTCCAGGTCCTCGACCGCAGCGACGATCTCGTCGGTGTCCATGTCCGCGAGCAGGCTTTCGCGCACTTCCTCGCCCACATGCAGCAGCACCTCGCCATCGTCTTCCGGGTCGACCAGACCCCACACCACCTCGCGCTTGCCCGGCGGCAGCGATTCGAGCAGGTTGCCGATCTCCGCCGGCGCCAGCGTATTGACCAGGCGTCGCACCGGCCCCAGCCGCCCGCTGTCCAGGGCGTCGGAGAGCAGGCGCAGCGCACGCGCGGTCTTGTCGTGGCGAATGGCTTCGGCCATCACTGCTCCTGGGCAAACGGCGGGGAAAGGGCGGGCAAGAACGGGAATGGCAGCGCTGTTGCGCCGCCGCGGCTCGTCGCCGGCATTATCGCCCGCGCGCGGTGACGATCACAGCCTGTGGGCGCGGCCCCTCATGCGGTTTCGGCGGCGATGGCCAAAAGCCACTTCTCGATGCCCTTGCGGTCACGCGCGCGCAGCAGCCGCGCCGAGGCTTCGCCCAGCCGGCCCAGATGGGTGGCGCGGATCGCGCGGCGCACTTCCAGCAGCGTGGCCGGGTGCAGGCTCAGTTCGGTCAGCCCCAGCGCCAGCAGCAGCGGCACGAAGCGCGGGTCGCCGGCGATCTCGCCGCACACCGCCACGGGCGTGTCATGCGCGCGGGCGGTGGTGATGACATGCCGCAGCAGCCGCATCACCGCCGGGTGCAACGGCGAGTACAGTTCGCTTAGGCCTTCGTGGTTGCGGTCGGCGGCCAGCAGGTACTGCACCAGGTCGTTGGTGCCGATGGACAGGAAGTCGACATCGTCGATGAAGCATTCCAGGCCGATCGCCGCTGCCGGCACCTCGATCATCGCGCCCAGCGGCACGTGCTCGGCAATGGCGTGGCCTTCGGCACGCAGGCCTGTGCTCAGGCGCTTGAGCTGGCGGCGCAGCTGCACGATCTCCTCGCGGCAGCTGAGCATCGGCACCAGCACCCGCACCGGGCCGTAGCCGGAGGCGCGCAGGATCGCGCGCAGCTGCGCGTCGGCCACTTCCGGGCGCGCCAGCGACAGGCGCACGCCGCGCAGGCCCAGGGCAGGGTTGTCCTCGTCGCCCAGTACCAGGCCGGTGCGGTCGGCCTTGTCCGCGCCCAGGTCCAGCGTGCGGATGGTGACCGGTCGCCCGCACATGCCGAGCACGGTGTCGCGATAGGTCTGGAACTGTTCTTCTTCCGACGGCAGCTCGTTGCGCTGCAGGAACAGGAATTCGGTGCGGTACAGGCCCAGCCCCGACGCGCCCAGGGCATGGGCCTGGGCCACGTCGTCGGTGGATTCGGCATTGGCGAGCAGGGTGATGTCGTGGCCATCGCGGGTGCGCGTGGGCTTGCTGCGCAGGCGGCCGAGTTCGCGCTGCTCGCGCGCCAGCACGCGCAGGCGTTCGTGGTAGCCGCGCAGGTCCGCGGCGGTGGGCTCGATGATGATCTCGCCGCTACCGCCGTCCACGATCAAGGCGTCGCCATCGTTGACCCGGTGCAATGCCTCGGCGGTGCCGACCACCAGCGGCAGGTGCAGGCTGCGCGCCAGGATCGCGCTGTGCGAGAGCAGGCTGCCGGCGACGCTGACAATGCCAACCACGCCTTGGGTCTGCAGCTGGGCCAGTTCGGAGGGCGCGACGTTGTCGCAGATCAGGATCTCGCCGGCCACGCCGGGCACTTCCACGTCGCGCTTCTGCAGGAAGGCGTGGATGCGGCCGATGACATGGTCCAGGTCATCCATGCGGCTCTTGAGGTAGGCGTCCTCCATGCCATCGAACACCGCGGCCAGGCGGTCGCGCTGCAGGCGCAGGGCATAGTCGGCGCTGTAGCGGCCGGTACGGATCAGTTCGTCGACGCCGAACAGCAGTTCCGGGTCGTCGAGCAGCAGGGCGTGCAGGTCGAGGAATTCGCCGACCTCGCGCGCCATCGCACCTTGCAGGCGGGTGCGCAGGGCATGCATCTCCTCACGCGCGGCATCGATGGCGCGGTGCAGTCGCGCCAGTTCCGGTTCGACCGCGGCGGCGCTGATGCGCTGTTCGGTGACTTCCAGTACATGCGGCAGGCGCAGGCGGGCGCGGCCCAGGGCAATGCCGCGCGAGGCGCCATGGCCGTGCAGGCGCAGGCCCGAGGGGGCACGCGGGCCCGGCGCCGGCGACTTGCTGGTGCGGCGGCCCGTGCCCCGCACGCTCAGCTGTCCTCGTCGAAGCGGCGCTCGAACAATTCGACCAGGGCCTGCATGGCCTGGGCCTCGTCGTCGCCATCCACGCGCAGTACTACCGTCGTGCCCTGGCCGGCGGCCAGCAGCATCACGCCCATGATGCTCTTGGCGTTGACCTCGCGCCCCTTGGCCGCCAACGTGGCGTTGCAGCGGTACGACGACAGCAGCTGCACGAGTTTGGCAGTGGCCCTGGCATGCAGGCCGAGGCGGTTGGAAACGGTGAGTTCACGTTCAAGCATCGTCGACAATTGCTCCATTGCGGGTCCCCGCCGCCGCCGTGGCGGGCAGGTCTTGCAGTCCCTGTTCCGGATAATTCATCACCCGCAGCAGCATCGGCAGGCTCAGTGCGGACACGCGCCGCACCGGGGTGCCGAGGCGGGCCAGGCGCGCGGCCAGGTTGCTGGGGCTGGCGCCATACAGGTCGGTCATCACCAGCACGCCTTCACCCCCATCAACCCGGCGCAGCGCCGCGGATGCCTGCGGCAGCAGGGCGTCCAGGTCGGCATCGAAGGGCACTTCAAGTGCTTCGGTCTTCAGTGGCAGCTGGCGCAACAGGGTGGTTGCGACCTGAAGCAGGGAAGAGCCGATGCCGGGATGGGTGATGAGGAGGATGCCACAGGCCATAGCGAAACGTTAACAGGTCGACGTGACGGGACGATAGCGTGTGGTGGCGGTTTTTCGCGGGATGCTGCATCCCCGTGGATTGGTCGCCGCCGCAGGCCCTGTACGAGCGGCTTTGTACGAGCGGCTTATAGGAGCGGCTTGTAGGAGCGGCTTCAGCCGCGATCACAGCACCAGGGTTCCATCTACTCTGCCGAAAAGCGGCTGTCCGAGGTCCATCGCGCAGCGCCCGGGGGCAGGCCCTTTCGGGACACGCGGTGAACCCATCCATGGGGCTGCTAGACGCCATCCATGGCGTCTAGCGTCCCGAAAGGGCCTGCCCCCGGGCGCCCGACAGATCGTGGCGACCGGACACGAAAGCCAAAAGCGCTCGCATCGCTCATTGAAGGCACTGTAGGAGCGGCTTCAGCCGCGACCGTACGGCATCAGGCCCCTCGCACCCGATGAGTGCGACCGGCGACACCAGCGACCTAATCCAATTCGCGGTGAAATGTCGCCACTTCCGGCCAGCCCTGGTCGCGGGCGTGCTGGGCCATGCGCTCGGCCAGATAGACCGAGCGGTGCTTGCCGCCGGTGCAGCCGAAGGCGATGGTCACGTAGCTGCGGGTGTCGTTGCTCAGGCGCGGCAGCCAGGTGTCGAGCAGGTCGATGATCTGGCCGGTGTAGCGGACCACGTCGGGCTGCTGCTCGAGGTAGTCGCGCACGCCAGCATCGCGGCCGCTGAGGGGGCGCAGTTCCGGGTCCCAGTGCGGGTTGGGCAACACGCGGGCGTCAAAGACGAAGTCGGCTTCGGCCGGCACGCCGCGCTTGTAGGCGAAGGACTCGAACAGCAATGACAAGGTGTTGCTGCGGCCGAGCGCGAACTCGGTGACCACCCGCCGCCGCAACTGGTGCACGTTCAAGCCGGTGGTATCGACGATGGCGTCGGCCTGCAGGCGCAACGGTTCTGTGAGCTCGCGCTCGCGGGCGATGGCCTCGGGCAGGGACAGGCCAAGGTGACTGAGCGGATGGCGCCGGCGCGTGTCGGCATAGCGCTTGAGCAGGGTCTCGTCAGTGGCTTCGAAGAACAGCACGGTCACGGAGATGCCGTACTCCTGCGCGGCGGCGCGCCAGCGTGTGAGCTGCGCCAGGTCGGTGCGCCCGCGCACATCGATGCCCACTGCCAGGCGCTGGTCGCCCAGGGCCTGGTCGCGCAGTCGGCTGCGCACGAAGTCGGGCAGCAACTCCACCGGCAGGTTGTCGGAGCAGTAGTAGTCCAGATCCTCGAAGGTCTTCATCGCCACCGACTTGCCCGAGCCGGACAGGCCACTGACGATGACCAGCGCCGGCGCGGCCGCGCTCACGGCCGTCGCTCCAGCAGGTTGCTGTGGCGGGCAATGAACATGGCCGCCGGGTCGATGCCCTTGGTGCGCAGGATGTGCAGGCGGGTGGCGGCCTCGGTGAGCACGGCCAGGTTGCGGCCGGGCATCACCGGCAGGGTGATCAGCGGCACGTCCAGGTCCAGCACGTGGCGGGTGCCCGAATCGCCGGTCAGGCGTTCGTAGCCGTGCGGGGTGGGTTCGGTCATGGGCTTGGTCAGGTGGACGATCAGGCGCAGGTACTTGTTCTTTTTCACCGAGGTGTCGCCGAACATGTCGCGCACGTTGAGCACGCCCAGGCCGCGGACTTCCAGCAGGTCCTGCAACAACTCGGGGCAGGTTCCGTCGAGCACGTCCGGGGCGATCTGGGTGAACTCGGGTGCGTCGTCGGCTACCAGCCGATGGCCGCGGCTGAGCAGTTCCAGCGCCAGTTCGCTCTTGCCCGACCCGGCCTCGCCGGTGATCAGCACACCGATCGAATAGATCTCCATGAACACGCCATGCAGCGTCACCCGCGGCGCTAGCGTGCGCGCCAGGTGGTAGGACAGGTGGTTGAGCAGCTCATGACCGCGTTTGGGCGAACCCCACAGCGGCGTGCTCGACTCGTCGGCGGCCGCGCGCAGGTCCTCGGGGCAGGGCTGGTTCTTGCTGATGACCAGCGCCAGCGGCTGGAACTGGATGATTTTCTCTATGGTTTCCCAGCGCTGGCGCGGGTCCAGTGAATCGAGCCAGGTCAGTTCCTCGGTACCCAGGATCTGCACCTTGTTCGGGTAGATCGCGTTGAGATAGCCGGCCAGCGAGGGGCGGCGGGCGATGGTGTCGCCAGCATCGAGCTCGCGCTGTGCGCCTTTCTGCCCGGCGATCCAGCGCAGGCCCAGCTTGTCGCGCTGCTGGTCGAACAACTCGCGCGCGGAGATGCTGGTGTTCATGCGGCATGGGCCTGGGGATGGGGGAGGATGAGCAGCGCCAGCAGGGCCGGTGCGTCCGCGGCCAGGCGCAACGCCTGGCGATAGCGCTCGTCGCCGAAGCGTTCGGCCAGTTCGGCCAGCAGCGCAAGGTGTTCGTGGGTGTAGTGGCTGGGTACGGCCATCGCGAAGATCAGGTCCACGCTCTGGCCAGCGCCGAAGTCGGCCGGCGCCTGCAACCTGATCAGGATGCCGCGCGGTTGTTCCAGGCCGGGCGCGCGGCCATGCGGAATGGCGATGCCGTGGCCGAGTGCGGTGCTGCCGAGCGCCTCGCGTTCGCGCAGGCTGGCCAGAAGTTCGTCGCGGCCGCACTGGCGGCAGGCGAGGCGTTCGGCAGCGAGTTGCAGCAGGGTGTCGCGGTCGGCGGCCGGGAGCACCTCGGTGCGCACGGCCGCCATCAGGTCAGTCAGGGACATGACGTCTTCTGGCGATGAACTCAGGCCAGATTGTCGCGCACCTCGCGGGCGTGGTGGTCCTGTTTCTTCTCCTTGTGCTTGATGACAAGGCGGTCGAGCTTGTCGGCCAGCAGGTCGATGGCCGCATACATGGTGGGCGCGCTGGCGTCGGCGTGCAGGGTACGGCCGGGGAGGTTGACGGTGGCCTCGACGTGGTGGTCGGGTTTGCGCAGGGCCAGCTGAGTGCGGACTTCGCAGTGCTGGTCGAAATGCCGCTGCAATCGCTGCAGCTTGGACTCCATGTACTCACGCAGGGCGGGAGTGACTTCGATCTGCTGGCCGTACGTCTCGATGCGCATCGGGTACCTCCTTTGGATTCGGTGGGCCATGAACTCCCGCCGCCGCAGCGGATCAACCTATGCGGACACGTTCGTGTGAGGCGGAGATGTTCATGGCCTCACGATACTTCGCCACGGTGCGCCGCGCCACTGGCACGCCCGAGGTTTTGAGCAGGTCAGCCAGCTTGGCGTCAGACAAGGGCTTGCGCGGGTTTTCCGCTTCGATCAGGCGCCGGATCATCGCCTGAATGGCGGTGCTGGACGCTTCGCCGCCGCTGTCGGTGTCGATGCCGGAGGCAAAGAACGCGCGCAGCGGGATGGTGCCGCGTGGCGTGCGCACGTACTTGCGCGCGATTGCCCGGGAAATGGTGGATTCGTGAAGACCCAGTTCACCGGCGATCTCGCGCAGGGTCAACGGCCGCAACGCCTGTTCGCCGAATTCCAGAAAGCCGGCCTGGTGCCGCAACAGGCTGTTGACGACCTTGAGCAGCGTTTCGCCACGCGCTTCCAGGCTCTTCAGCAGCCAGCGCGCTTCTTGCAGGTGCCCGCGCAGGTAGCCTGCATCGGCCTCGCCACAGCTGCGGATCAGTTGCTCGTAGCCACGGTGGATGGTTACGCGGGGCTGCGAACGGCCTGCCAGGGCCACGCGCCATATCCCACGCTGGCGCCAGATCACGCAATCCGGCACGACATAGGTATCGGACGACAAGCTGCCAAGCTGCTTGCCCGGGCGCGGGTCCAGCGAGCGCACCAGGGCGATGGCTTCCTCGACTTCGGCCAGCGGCAGCTTGAATTCCTGCGCCAGGCCCGCCGCGCCGGTGCGCGGCAGGCGTTCCAGCGGTCCGGCCACGATGCGTCGCGCCAGCGCGCGCCCCGGCGTGTCCGGGTCGAGCACGTCCAGCTGCAGCGCCAGGCATTCGCCCAGCGACGTGGCGCCCACGCCGACCGGGTCGAAGCGCTGGATCTGGTGCAACACGGTCTGCATTTCGGCTTCGGTGGCGACGATGCCCGGAGCCAAGGCCTCGGCGATTGTCGACAGCGGCTCGCGCAGGTAGCCATCCTCGTCGAGTGCATCGATCAGCGCCGCTCCGATCCGGCGGTCGCGCTGGGACAGATGCGACAGATGCAGCTGCCACAGCAGGTGGTCGGCCAATGTTTCCGGCTCGGCCACACGATCGGCGGCGCTGCCGTTGTCATCCTCGTCGTTGCCGCCGCTGCTGCCGGTGGCCCAGCTGCCCTCGTCCGGGGTCCAGTCGTCACCGGGGCCGTCCTCGCGGCCGTACTCGTCGCTGACGGGGGCCGGTTCGCCTTCCGCGCCGGCCTCGCTGGCGGCAGGCGCGTCTTCGGCCCACTCCAGCAGCGGATTGGTTTCCACCGCCTCGGCGATTTCCAGTTCAAGCTCGGCGCTGGACATCTGCAACAGCCGGATGGCCTGACGCAGTTGCGGCGTCATGACCAGCTGTTGACCCATCGATGTCTGCAGCCGTGCCTTCATGAGCTCACTGGACGATAGGGAGGCGAACGATGCCGACATTTACCGCACTTGCGGCACGCGGACGCGCCGCAGCGAACCTGTGCGGGGCATGCGTCTGGCTTGCAGGATATACGCGCGCGCCGGCTTGTGCCAAAACGCGGCGGCGTTGCGCGAGACGGTCCCGCTGGCGCGCAACGCCAGCGGGGACAGGCTTTACAGGCGGAACTGCTCGCCCAGGTAGACGCGGCGCACGTCGGCGTTCTGCAGCAGGTCGTCCGGCGCGCCCTGCGCCAGCACGCCGCCATCGGCCAGGATATAGGCGCGATCGCAGATTCCCAGCGTCTCGCGGACGTTGTGATCGGTGATCAGCACGCCGATGCCGCGTTCCTTCAGATGGGTCACGATGCGCTGGATTTCGCCGACCGAAATCGGATCGACGCCGGCAAAGGGCTCATCCAGCAGCATCAGGCGTGGCCGCGCAGCCAGGGCGCGGGCAATCTCGCAACGCCGCCGCTCGCCGCCGGACAGGCTGGCGCCAAGCTGCTCGGATACGTGGCTGATCTGCAGTTCGTCCAGCAGCGAGGCCAGTTCCTTCTCGCGGCCGGCGCTGTCCAGGTCCTCGCGCAGTTCCAGCACCAGGCGGATGTTGTCCGACACGCTGAGCTTGCGGAATACCGACGGCTCCTGCGGCAGATAGCCCACGCCAAGTTTGGCGCGGGTATACATCGGGTCGGCGGTGATGTCGCGTCCGTCCAGCTCGATGCGCCCGGCGTCGGCCTCGACCAGGCCGACGATCATGTAGAAGCAGGTGGTCTTGCCAGCGCCGTTGGGGCCGAGCAGGCCCACGACCTCGCCCGCTTCCAGGGTCAGGCCGAAGTCGCGCACGACCTCACGCTGCTTGTAGCGCTTGCGCAGTCCGGTCGCCGACAGCATCACTTCTTCTCCGACTTGGCCGGAGCCTGGGTCTTGGGCTGGATCACCGTGCGCACGCGGGTGCCGTCGCCACCGCTCTGCATGTTGCCGGTCTTGGTGTTGTAGGTCATGCGCTGGCCGGCGTTGCTGCCCTTGGGCGAATCGACGGTGTAGTTGCCGGTGAGGATGATGGTGTCCTCGTTGACGCGGTACTCGATGTTGTCGGCCTTGGCGTTCATCGGCGAGCCGTCGTCCATCAGCTGCTTCATCGTCGCCGGTCGGCCGATCAGCACGATGCGGTCGATCGCGCCGGCCTTGCGGAACAGATCGGCGGTGTCGGCGCGCACTTCCAGCGAACCCTGGGTGATGACGACATTGCCGGTGAAGCGGCACTTGCCGTCGTCGTCGGTGAGGTTGCAGTCGTTGGTCGCCGAATCGATGTTCATCGGCTGGTTGCGGTCGCTGGTCCTGGCCTGCGCCGCCAGCGGCAACAGCGCGGCGAGCAGCAGGGTGGCGGCGAGCCTAGCGGGCAGTGTTGGGTTCATAGCGGGTCTTGACCTGTGAAAGGAGCTTGTACTGCCGGGTCTGCAGGTTGGCCTCGAAGCCCACGCCGGTCTGGCTCAGGCCGGGGCGGGTCATGGTCACGCGTTCTGCGGTGCGGGCCAGGTGCTGCTGCGGGAAGACATCGAGCGCGGTGGTGCGGAACGTGGTGGGGACCACGCCGGGGGCGGCCGGGCTGTCGCCGGCCACATCACCGCGCAGGCGCAGTTCGTCGGCCTTGGCGCTGACCCAGCCGGTCCGCGCGCGCAGCGTCCACGGCAGGCCCTGCTGGTCAGGCAGCAGGAACAGCGGGGTGGTGATGTCCATGGTCTGGTCGGCACGGTTGCGGTGCGCTTCGGGCGCGCGCAAGGTGATCGCTTCCTTGCCGCTGTCCTTGTCCAGGCTGATCAGTTCAAAGTCGTGCAGCACGTAGTCGGCGCTGCTTTCGGCGGCCACCTGCTCTACCGGGTGGCTGCGGTTGCGCCAGGCAAACCAGCCGCTGAGCAAGGCGGCGAGCAGCAGCGCGGTGCCGATGAGCAGACGCCGGCTCATGCGCCATACCTCGCGAGCACGCTGTCAAAGCGGTATTGCGCGGCCAGCAGCACGTCGCACAGTTCGCGCGCCGCGCCGGCGCCGCCGCGCGCCTGGGTGCGCCAGTGCACGCGTTCGGCGATCCACGGATGCGCGTTTGCCGGTGCGACCGCCAGGCCGGCGATCAGCAGCGCCGGCAGGTCGGGCAAGTCATCGCCCATGAAGGCGGTCTGCTCCAGTGTGACGTCATGCCGCGCGCACAGTTCGCGCACGGCCTGGGCCTTGTCGCCGACGCCGATCTGCACTTCGATGCCGAGGTCGCGGCCGCGCTGTTCGGCAGACAGGCTCGCGCGCGCGGTGATCATCGCCACTTCGATGCCGGCGCGCTGCAGCAGCTTCAGGCCGAGCCCGTCCTGCACGAAGAACGCCTTGCTCTCGTTGCCGGCATGGTCGTAGTACAGCCGCCCATCGGTCAGCGTGCCATCGACATCGAAGCACGCCAGGCGGATGGCGCTGGCGCGGGCAACCAGGTCGGCGGGCAAACTCGTCAGCGGGGCGTAGGGCATCAGGTCGTCGCGTGGGGAGGGGCGTGAGGGCTGGCCAGGGAGGCATCGTGCCGTGGATTGCGCGGTTAAACCACCTTGGCGCGCAACAGGTCGTGAATGTTGAGGGCGCCCACCGCGCGCTGTTGCGCGTCCACCACGATCAGGCCGTTGATCTTGTAGGCCTCCATCAGGCGCGCGGCTTCGGCGGCGAGCTGGTCGGCGCCGATGGTGCGGGGGTTGCGGGTCATCACTTCGCCGATATGCGCGGCGCGCACGTCGATGTCGCTGTCCAGTGCGCGGCGCAGGTCGCCGTCGGTGAACAGCCCGATCAGGCGTCCGTCGGCATCCACGATCGCGGTCATGCCCAGGCGTTTGCGGCTCATTTCCACCAGCGCCTCGCTGAGCGTGGCGTTCTCGCCCACCTTCGGCAGCTCATCGCCGCTGTGCATGATGTCGGTGATGTGCAGCAGCAGGCGCCGGCCGAGACTGCCGGCCGGGTGCGAGCGGGCGAAGTCGTCGGCGGTGAAGCCGCGCGCGTCCAGCAGGGCCACGGCCAGGGCGTCGCCCATGGCCAGCGAGGCGGTGGTGCTGGAAGTGGGCGCCAGCTCCAGCGGGCAGGCTTCGATTGGCACGCTGACGTCCAGGTGGACGTCGGCGGCCTGGGCCAGGGTGGACTGCGGGCGCCCGGTCATGGCGATGATCGGGTTGCCCTGGCGCTTGAGCACCGGCAGCAGCATCCGCACCTCGTCCGATTCGCCCGAGTAGGACAGCGCCAGCACCAGGTCGGCCTCGGTGATCATGCCCAGGTCGCCATGCCCGGCCTCGCCGGGGTGGACGAAGAACGCGGGCGTGCCGGTGGAGGCCAGGGTAGCGGCGATCTTGCGCGCCACGTGTCCGGACTTGCCCATGCCGGTGGCGACCACGCGCCCGCGCGAGGCCAGGATCAGCCGGCAGGCCGCGGCAAACGGCTGGCCGATGCGCGCGCCCACCGCGGCCAGCGCACCCTGCTCGATCTCGACCACCCGGCGGCCGCTGGCGACCAGGTTGGCGTCGTTCACGGCATCGGGCGGCAGGGGCGATACGGCCATACGGGGACCCGCTCGAAGAGTAGAATGGCCGCACATTTTATTAGGAAAGCCCGTTGGACGCCGAAACCATCCGTAAACTCATCGAATCCGGCCTGCCGGACGCGCGCGCGGACGTCCGCGGCGACGATGGCGTGCATTTCGAGGCCACCGTGGTGAGCCCGGCATTTGCCGGCAAGCTGCCGCTGGCCCGGCACCGCATGGTCTATGCCACGTTGGGCGACCTGATGGGCGGGGCGATCCACGCGCTGCAGCTCAAGACCGTGACCCCGCAGGAATCCGCCTGACCGTTCGTGGCAGCGCTTGCGTGGCGATGCCGTCCTCGACGGCGACCCGGCCTGCAGCGTGCGCCGCGGCTTTCCAACTTTCTCCAATCCCCGACACCATGGCCAAAATCGTAGTCACCGGCGGCAACGCGCTGCACGGCGAAGTCAACATCTCCGGCGCCAAGAACGCCGTCCTGCCCATCCTCTGCGCCACGCTGCTGGCCGACGCGCCGGTGGAAATCACCAACGTGCCGCACCTGCATGACGTGATCACCACGGTGAAGCTGCTGGGCGAACTCGGCGCCGGCGTCACCATCGACGAAGGCACGCTGGCGCGCGGCAGTTCGATCACCGTGGACCCGCGCTCGGTCAACAGCCATGTCGCGCCATACGAGCTGGTCAAGACCATGCGTGCGTCGATTCTGGTGCTGGGCCCGCTGCTGGCGCGCTATGGCGCGGCCGAGGTGTCGCTGCCCGGCGGCTGCGCGATCGGCTCGCGGCCGGTGGATCAGCACATCAAGGGCCTGCAGGCGCTGGGTGCCGATATCAGTGTCGAGAACGGCTACATCAAGGCCAGCGCGCAACGCTTGAAGGGCGGCCGCTACGTGTTCGACATGGTCAGCGTGACCGGCACCGAGAACGTGCTGATGGCCGCGGTGCTCGCCGACGGCACCACGGTGCTGGAAAACGCGGCGATGGAGCCGGAGGTGGTGGACCTGGCCGAGTGCCTGGTCGCACTGGGCGCGAAGATCGAGGGTGCGGGCACGCCGCGCATCGTGATCGAGGGCGTCGAGCGCCTCGGTGGCGGCCGTCATGCGGTGCTGCCGGACCGCATCGAGACCGGCACGTTCCTGGTGGCGGCGGCGATGACCGGTGGCCGCGTGACCGTGCGCCGCGCGCGCCCGCACACGCTGGACGCGGTGCTGGACAAGCTCAAGGAAGCCGGTGCCGAGCTTGATTGCACCGAGGACAGCATCACCCTGGACATGAAGGGCAAGCGGCCGCGCGCGGTCAGCCTGACCACGGCGCCTTACCCGGCGTTTCCGACCGACATGCAGGCGCAGTTCATGGCGCTCAACTGCGTGGCCGACGGGGTGGGCGTGATCAACGAGACGATCTTTGAGAACCGCTTCATGCACGTCAACGAGCTGCTGCGCCTGGGTGCGGACATCCAGGTGGAAGGGCATACGGCGATCATCCGCGGCGCGGAGCGGCTGAGTGGCGCGCCGGTGATGGCGACGGACCTGCGGGCTTCGGCGTCGTTGATCCTGGCGGGGCTGATGGCTGAAGGCGAGACGACGATCGACCGCATCTACCACCTGGACCGGGGGTACGAGAACATCGAGGAGAAGCTGGGGTCGCTGGGCGCGATCATCCGGCGCATCGCATGATGCTGCGCGGCCGTTTCACCACGCGGCGCAAGGTGCTGCTGGGGGTGATCCTGTTGATCCTGGCGTGGCTGGCGTGGGCCGGCTGGGCGGGGATGGCGATCACGCAGGGCGTCGAGTTCAAGGACATGGACTGGGACGGCGATGGCACCGCCACGCGGGCGGAAATCGCGCAGTCGTTCTACGCGGTGGCGGTGAAGACGACCGTGGATGGGCCGCGCAAGTGCAGCACGTTCTACTGGCGCGGCAGCGGGCAGCAGATCCGGGTGGATTGCCGGACGGAGTTCAAGAAGGACTGATTCTGGTTGTTCGTTTGTCGCGCGAAGGGCGGCTGTTTGGTTCTTGCGTGTAGCGGCCGGGGGCAGGCCCTTTCGGGACACGCGGTGAACCCATCCATGGGGCTGCCAGACGCCATCCATGGCGTCTAGCGTCCCGAAAGGGCCTGCCCCCGACCGCCGACAAATCTCCGCGACCGGATGGGAAACGCGGCGATGCTGCCTGGGGTGGCTGTAGGAGCGGCTGTAGGAGCGGCTTCAGCCGCGAACCCTCAGCAAACCATGGCAAACGACAACAGCAGAAACGAAAAGGCCCGCCAATGGCGGGCCTTTCCATTTCGCGCGGAACCGGGTCAGCGCAAGGAGCGGATCGTCAAATCCAGCGCATCCTGGCCGCCCTCGCGTTGCAGCAGGCGCGCCGGCACCGGCAGGCCGGGCACGATCCAGGCGATGAGTTCCTTGTTGCCGTCCACGCGCGAAACCTTCGTGGCCTGTTGCGGCTTGCCGTTGACGGTGAGGGTTTCCTTGCCCACGACCTGGTAGGTCATCGGCTTGATCCGGCCCTCATCGACCATGCGGTAAGTCAGCGGCTTGCCGGCGGCAAGGTCGCGGCTGATCGCCAGGTTGATCAGCAGGGCGTCCATGTCGCCGGGCTGCAGTTTCACCGGGCCGCGGCGCTCGGGCTTGATGTCGCCGCTCCACGTGGCCTGGTTGGTGGTCCAGTCGTACTTGGCCTGCACGTTGCGCTTCTTGACCAGCAGCGCGGAGGCGTCGTTGCTGCTGAGCGGCCGCAGCTGCCCGTTCTTTTCCTCGAACACCGTGGTCTGGCTGAGCGTGGCCATCGGGTTCTGGATCTGCAGCGAGTAGCGCCATTGATTGTTGCCGGCCGCGGCCAGGGTCATCGTGCCGTTGGCCTGCACGCCCATGTAGTTGGCCTGGTAATCGGCGGTGAAGGGTTGCAATGCAAGTGCGGGCAGGCTCATCAGCGCCAGTGCGGCGGCGGCGAGCAGGGCGGTCGGTCGGGCGAGGCGTTTCATCATCACACTCCTTGGTATTCGATCAGGCGCAGGTCGATCTGGTCTTCGCCGTTGTCGCGCTGGAGGATGCGCACCGGAGTGGGAACTCCGTTGGCGATCCACAGCAGGGTTTCGTTGTCGCCGCCGTTGGTGCGGAACACCTTCAGCGCGTCATAGCTCAGGTCGCCGACCTGCACGATCTCGGTGGCATCGGCGGCGCGGTATTCGTAGCGGCGCACGCGGCCGACATCGACATAGCGATAGCCCATCGCCTGGCCCGGGCGCGCGTCGCGCATCAGCGCCAGGTTGATCAGCAGGGCGCTCTGGTCGCCGCGCTCGAGCGGGATCGGCTGGCGGCGTTCCTTTTTCAGGTCGCCATCCCATTGCGCGGTGCCGGCCTTCCAGTCATACACGCCGGTGACCTTCTTGCCGAAGAACACGGCTTTTTTCACCGTGCTCTGGGTCAGCGGCACATAAGTGCCGTCCTCCACGTCGAACACCGTGCTCTGTTCCAGGTTCAGGCCGAGGATGCTGGCGAAGCCCTTGCGTCCGCGCACGGCCATGTCCACGCGCCACTGGTTGCCGCCGATGTGGGTCACCTGCAAGGTGGCGTCGCCGGCTTCCTTGCCCTTGTAGAACGCCTGGTAGGTGGCGACGAAGGGTTCCAGCGGCGGTGCGCTCCATTCGGGTTGCGGCAGGGCGATCGGGCTCGGCGCCGGAGTGGCGGGCGCCGATGGCGGCGCGGCGGGTTCCGACGTCTGCGTGGACGCCTCCTGCGCCAGGCCCGGGGCGATGGGCCAGCACAGCAAGGCCAACAGGGCGAAGCGGGGGAAGGTCATGCGCACGGGGCTGGGGTGGGGGTGTCAGGATGACGGTAGCAAGGTCATGGCCGTGTGTCCGGCGCAGCCTGCAGGCGTTGCGCCGAATCTAGTTGCAGGGGTGTAAACAGGCACTGACCGTCCACGAACAGCTGGCCCTGGCGTTCATCTACACGGCCGCTGGCGAGCAGGGCCAGGCTGGCGATCAGCAACGGGTGCTCGCGTGCCAGCACGCGTTCGGCCAGGCGCGTGGCATCGTCATCGGGCAGCACCGGCACCCGGGCCTGGGCCAGGACAGCGCCGGCATCGAGCTCGGGAATGACGAAATGCACACTGGCGCCGTGCTCGGTATCGCCGGCCTCGATCGCGCGCGCGTGGGTGTGCAGCCCGCGGTGGCGCGGCAGCAGTGAGGGATGGATGTTGACCAGGCGGCCCTCGAAGCGGCGCACGAAGCGCTCGCCGAGGATGCGCATGTAGCCGGCGCAGACGATCCAGTCCGGCGCGCAGGTGGCCAGGGCGTCACCGAGCGCGGTATCGAAGGCTTCGCGGTCGGCAAAGTCGCGCGGGCTGGCGGACCAGCGCAGCGACTTGTCCACCTTGCGGAGCGCGGCCGCGCTGGGCTTGTCGGAAAACACCCCGACCACTTCGGCCCGCAAGGTGCCCGCGGCGATGGCATCGAGGATCGCCTGCAGGTTGCTGCCGCGCCCGGAAGCGAGCACGGCGATGCGCGCGAGCGGGGCGGTGCTCATGAACGTTGCAGCCGGGTGGCCGGCCAGGTGAGCACGCTGCCCACGGTCGCCAGCAGCATGTCGGCATGGGCGTCCCAGATGTCGCCCTGCTGGCCGTTGTAGGCTTCGGCCGCTTCCGGCGAGAGCGCCAGGGCGATCGCCCATTCCAGCCATTCGTACACCAGGCTGCTGCACATCACCGCCATCACCGCGAGCACGAAGGCCTGGCGCGGCGACAGCGCCGGCCACCACCGGCGCGCCAGCTGCACCAGCGCGGGCGTGAAGCACAGGCCGTACATCAGGTGGATCAGGCGGTCGAAGTGATTGCGCTGCCAGCCGAACGCCTGACCCGGCGACCAGCCGAACAGGGCCTGGCTCCATTGTTCGTAAGGCACATTGGAATACAGCCAGCGCGCGCCGATGCAGTGCAGGGCGATGAAGCCGCAGATCGCGATGAAACTCCCATTGCCCAGCGGCCAGCGCCGGTCGACCCAGTACAGCGCCACCAGGCCGACCACGGTCAGCGAACTGTGCAATGCCTGCTCGACCGGCCACGGCGGCTGAATCCAGCTGGCGGCAAAGACCGCCAGCACCGCCGCCAATGCGGCCCGCTTCGCCGGAGTCATGGGCCGGGCCGGATCAGCCGATGCGGACGCGTTCGCCGTCGCCGGCGCTGACCACTTCGCCGATGCGCCAGTGCTGCAGGCCCTGCGCGTCGATGGCCTGTTCCAGCGCGGCGGCCTGCGCCGGATCGGCGACCAGCACGAAGCCGACGCCGCAGTTGAAGGTGCGCCACATTTCGCTGTCGGCCACCGCGCCTTCGCGCTGCAGCCACTGGAACACCGGCGGCAGCGGCCAGCTGCCGGCACGGATGTCCAGGCCCAGGCCTTCGGGAATGACGCGGATGATGTTCTCGGTCAGCCCGCCGCCAGTGACGTGGGCCATGCCGTGGATGGCGGCGCCGTGCGACGCCAGCAGTGCCAGCACCGGCTTGACGTACAGGGCGGTGGGCGCCATCAGCGCATCGATCAGGCGGGTGCCATCTTCCAGCACGTGCTCGGCCGGCGCACCAGCGCGCTCGTAGATGCGCCGCACCAGCGAGTAGCCATTGGAATGCGGGCCGCTGGAGGCGATGCCGATCAGCACATCGCCGGCGCGCACGCCGGCGCCGTCCAGCAGCTGGGATTTCTCCACCGCCGCCACGCAGAAGCCGGCCAGGTCGTACTCGCCCGGCGGGTACATGTCGGGCATCTCGGCGGTTTCGCCGCCGATCAGCGCGCAGCCGGACAGTTCGCAGCCACGCGCGATGCCGCCCACCACGGCGGCGGCGGTGTCGATGTCGAGCTTGCCGGTGGCGAAGTAGTCGAGGAAGAACAGCGGCTCGGCGCCCTGCACGAGCACGTCGTTGACGCACATGGCGACCAGGTCGATGCCGATGGTGTCGTGCCGGCCGAGCTGCTGGGCCAGCTTGAGCTTGGTGCCGACACCGTCGGTGCCGGACACCAGCACCGGCTCCTTGTACTTGCCCGACAGGTCGAACAGGGCGCCAAAACCGCCCAGCCCGCCCATCACTTCCGGCCGGAAGCTGCGCTTGACCAGCGGTTTGATCCGTTCGACCAGGGCGTTGCCGGCATCGATGTCGACCCCTGCGTCACGGTAGGTCAGCGGCTGGGAAGCAGAGGCGTCGTTGCTGGGCACGGGGCTGGTCACGGGCGGGGAGGCTTGGGCGGCAAGGCCGTCGATTTTAGCAGCCGGCGTCGCGGCGTTGGCGCGCGGCGGCCATTCGGGCAACAATTCGCCTGGATGAAGCCCGTAACGGAACCCGCGATGCGCCGCAGTCTTGCCCTACTTCTGTCCCTGGCCAGCTGCGTCCTGGCCGGCGCACTGGCCCCGGCCGTGGCCTTCGCACAAGCCGACCTGCGTACCGAGGGCGATGTCGCCAAGGCGCAGGGCACCTACGAAGCCGAAGTGCCGGTGAACAGCCAGGGCGAGGGCGACCGCGCCGGCGCCCTGGCGCGCGCGCTGGGCAGCGTGCTGGCCAAGCTCTCCGGCGACCGCAGCGTGATGAGCCGCCCCGGCGTGGGCCAGGCCCTGCGCAATGCCGGCGACTACGTTGACCATTACGACTACCGCCAGGACCAGGGCACCTCGCCCAGCGGCGCGCCCACCTTCCGCACCATGCTGGTCGCGCGCTTCCGCCAGGACGATGTCGATGGCCTGGTCGCCGCGCTGGGCCTGCCGGTGTGGCCGCAGCCGCGCCCCAAGCCGGTGCTGTGGCTGGCCATTGACGATGGCAGCGGCCCGCGCCTGGTTGGCGTGGCGCAGTCCAATGCCGCGCGCAGCGTGCTCGACCGCGCGGTCGAACGCGGCTTCCGCCTTGGCCTGCCGGGCGGCAATGCCGCCGAACAAGCCCTGGTCGGCGCGATCTGGCGCCAGGACACCGGTGCCGTGGCCCGCGCCTCCTCGCGCTACAGCCCGCCGATGCAGCTGGTCGGCAAGCTCTACCGCGCCGCGAGTGGCGGCTGGACCGCGGACTGGATCTTCATCGACGACGGCAAGGTGCTGGCGAACTGGAGCACCACCGACGCCGACGCGCGCCGCGCCATGGCCAGCGGTGCCGACGGCGCGGCCGATGCGCTGGTCAAGCGCTACGCCAAGAAGGTGGACAGCGGCGTGCCCGGCACCTACCGCGCGGTGATCACCGGCCTGCGCAGCGCCGACGATTACCTGCGCGTGTCCGCGGCCCTGCAGAACGTGTCGGTGGTGCGCGCGATGCGCCCGGTCAGCGCCGCTGGCGACCGCCTGGAGCTGGACCTGGATCTGCTGACCGGCCCATCGGGCCTGAACCGCATGCTGGGCAGCGACAGCCCGATCGAACCGGTCTCCATGCCCACCGACGGCCCGGTACAGCTGGAAGGCGAGCGCATGGAGTACCGCGTCAAATGAACCTGAGCCCCGAGGCGGAAATCGCGCTGTTCCTGCGCCGGCTCAAATGGGCCGCGGTGGTCGTGGCCGCGCTGTGGCTGACCTGGCTGCTGGCGCCGGTGCTGACCCCGTTCGTGCTGGCCTTGCTGCTGGCCTGGCTCGGCGACCCGCTGGTGGATCGCATCGAGCGCGCCGGGCGTTCGCGCAATGTCGCCGTCACCCTGGTGTTCGTGTTGATGGTGCTGCTGGTGGTGCTGGCGCTGATGATCCTGGTGCCAATGATCGAGCGACAGATCGTCACCCTGATCAACGCGCTGCCGCAGATGCGCGACTGGTTCATCGGCACCGCGGTGCCGTGGATAGAGCACAAGACCGGCCTGGAGCTGATGAACTGGCTGGACCCGGAGCGGCTGATCGACTGGATCCGCAGCCATTGGGACCAGGCTGGCGGCGTGGCCAGGACCTTCTTCGGCTATCTGTCGCGCTCGGGCTTTGCGATGGTGACCTGGGTGTTGAACATCGTGCTGCTGCCGATCCTGACGTTCTACTTCCTGCGTGACTGGGACAAGCTGGTCGAGCGCGTGGCCGCGGTGATCCCGCGCAAGTACATCGGCACCGTGAGCAGCCTGGCGCTGGAATCCAACGACGTGCTGGGCGCCTTCATCCGCGGCCAGTTCCTGGTGATGCTCGCCCTGGGCCTGATCTACGCCGCCGGCCTGACCCTGGTCGGGTTGAAGCTGGGCCTGCTGATCGGCCTGATTGCCGGGCTGATCAGCTTCATTCCCTATCTGGGCGCCACCACCGGCGTGGTGCTGGCGGTAGTGGCCGCGCTGGTGCAGGCGCAGGGCTTTGACCTGCAGCTGCTGGTGCTGGTCGGCGTGGTGTTCACCGTGGGCCAGCTGATGGAGAGCTATGTGCTCACTCCGCGCATCGTCGGCGACAAGATCGGCCTGCATCCGGTGGCGGTGATCTTCGCGGTGATGGCCGGTGGTCAGTTGTTCGGCTTCCTCGGCATGCTGCTGGCGCTGCCGGTGGCGGCGGTGGCCAACGTGCTGCTGCACTACGCGCACGCGCGCTATACCCAGAGCGAGCTGTATGCGGGCGAGCGCGGGCCGGAGATCGTGTTGGCCTCGGCCACGACCACGACCGAGACGGTGATCATCGAAGTGCCGAAGGACCCGGGATCGCCGTGAGCGTACCGCAGTTGCCGCTGGCCCTGCGTTATCCGCCGGACCAGCGCCTGGAAACCCATGTCGGCGCGCCGGAGGGCGTGATCGCGCAGTTGCGCGCGATTGCCGCCGGCGCGCGGGTGGACTGGGTGTTTCTCGCCGGTCCGGCCGGCAGCGGCAAGACCCATCTGGCGTTGTCGCTGTGCGCGGCTGCCGAGCAGGCCGGGCGCCGAGCCGCGTATCTGCCGTTGCAGGCCGCCGCCGGGCGCTTGCGTGAGGCACTGGAATCGCTGGAGGGCCATGAGGTCATCGCGCTGGACGGCCTGGACGCCATTGCCGGCGCGCGCGAGGACGAAGTGGCTCTGTTCGATTTCCACAACCGCGCGCGCGCCGCGGGTGTGACCTTGCTCTACACCGCGCGCGCGATGCCTGACGGGTTGGCGTTGACTCTGCCGGATCTGCGCTCGCGCCTGGCGCAATGCGTGCGCATCGCCTTGCCGGCGCTGGATGACGCGGGGCGTGCCGCGGTGCTGCGTGAGCGTGCGCAGCGCCGCGGGCTGGTGATCGACGATGCCGCCATCGAATGGTTGCTTACCCACAGCGGGCGTGAGCTGGGTGGCCTGGTCGCGTTGCTGGACCGGCTCGACCGCGAATCGCTGGCGGCGAAGCGGCGCATCACCGTGCCGTTCCTGCGCAGCGTCCTGTAACCGCGCAACCCCCGTAGGAGCGGCTTAAGCCGCGACCGCAATCTGCCACACCGCAGCTCCGCCCGTTCGGGGCTGAAGCCCCTCCTACAAGGGCGGCGATCAGCAGTGCAGCGCGTCATCAACCCTGCGACAAACGCGTGTCCAATTCCGCCAACCGCTGCGGCGTACCCACATCCGTCCAGCGGCCGGCATGGTGTTCGCCGCTCACCGCACCGGCATCCATGTGCGCACGCAGGATCGGCGCCAGGCGGAAGCGCGGCTTGCCGTTGGCGGCCACGCCGGCATCGCCGTCGGCATATCGCTGCCACCCGTCCAGCAGCTGCGGCCGGAACACGCCGATGCCCGAATAGGTGAGGCGGCGGGCGCCATCGCGACGCAGCTGGCCATCCGCTTCCAGCGCGAAATCGCCCTGCGGCGCCTGCAGCGGTGGGGCCACCATCACCAGGTGGGCCAGGCCCTGCGGCATGCGCGGCAGCAGCGCGAAGTCGTAATCGCTCCACACATCGCCATTGACCAGCAGAAACGGCGCCTCGCCCAGCAAGGGCAGAGCATTGAGCATGCCGCCGCCGGTCTCCAGCGGCGTGTCGCCTTCATGGGCGTATTCGATGCGCAGACCGAAGCGCGAGCCGTCGCCCAGCACGGCCGGGAATTGCTCGGCCAGCCACGAGGTATTGACCACCACCTCGCGTACGCCGATCGCCGCCAGCTTTTCCAGATGCCATGCGATCAGCGGCTTGCCGCCCGCGGCCAGCAGCGGCTTGGGCGTGTGCGTGGTCAGCGGGCGCATCCGCTCGCCGAGGCCGGCGGCGAAGATCAGGGCCTTCATGGCGCCTCGGCCGGCGCCGCGGCGCGTTCGGCCAATGCCGGCTTGATCCGTGTTTCCAGCAGCTGCTGCAGCGGTTGCAGCGGCGCGTGCCGCGGCAACACTTCTTCGAGATAGGCGACAAAGCGCGGGATGTTCGCCAGGTACCAGCTCTTGCCGTCGCGGTAATGCAGGCGGCAGAAAATGCCGAGATTCTTCAGGTGGCGCTGCACGCCCATCCAGTCGGCGTCGCGGGCAAAGCGTTGCAGCGGCGGTACCGCGATGCCGGCCTCCAGCGCACGCGCGTGGTAGCGCGCCAGCCAGGCGTCCACGCGTAGCAGCGGCCAGCTGACCGAAGTGTCCTTGAACAGGCTGACCACGTCGTAGGCCACCGGTCCACGCACGCAGTCCTGGAAATCGAGCACGGCCGGGCCATCGGCCACCGGCATCAGGTTGCGCGGCATGAAGTCGCGGTGCACCAGCACCTTGTGCTGGCCGAGCGCGTTGTCCATCAGTCGGCGCTGCGCCAGTTCCAGCAGCTCGGACTCGCCGCAATCCAGGGTGATGCCGAGATGGCGGCCGAGGAACCATTCCTCGAACAACCCTGCGTCGCGCTGCAGCAGGGCCTCGCCGAACTCGCCCATGCCTGCGGGCGGGGTGATGCGCTGCAGGCGCAGCAATTGTCCGATCGCCGCATCGAACAGCGCATCGGCGTTCGCGTCGTCCAGCACCTGGGCCAGGGTCGGCCCGCCAAGGTCTTCGAGTAGCAGGAAGCCGGCTTCGATATCCACGGCCAGCACCTGCGGCACGCGCACGCCGCCGCCGTGCAGCAGCTCGCGCATGCGCAGCCACGGCTGCGGATCGTCCAGGCCGGGCGGCGAATCCATCAGGACGCGGCTGGGTGCGTGCGCCGATTCGCTGCGCCAGTAGCTGCGCATGCCGGCATCGACCGACGCGCGCGTCAGCGTGGCGCCAGGGTCGCGCAAGGTCTGCTGCAACCAGTGCAGGCGTTGCGCGGCGCGCGGATCGGAAACGGGGTCTGGGGACATCGGCAACTCAGCCACGGCGGAGGCGACGGCATGGCCGTCACCCGGAAAGGAAAGGGGTTTCAGCGGCGGCCGCTGAACAAGCGCAGCAGCGCCAGCAGCGCGATGGCACCGAGCAGGGCGCCGAAGAAACCCGCCGGTTCGCCCGCGCGGTACCAGCCCATGTGCTGGCCAAACCAGCCGGCGAGCACCGCGCCGCCAATGCCGAGCAGGATCGTCAGCAGGCAGCCCAGGTGCCGCGGGCCGGGCGAAATGAAGCGCGCCAGCAGGCCGACCACCAGGCCGACCAGGATGATGTAGAGCCAGCTGTCGCTGCCGAACAGGCCACCCATGCGCGCGCTCCCGCCGAAGAAGGACGCAGCCTAGCAAGGCCGGGCCACGTCCGTCATCGCGCTCAGCAGCAGCCGTGGCCGCCGTGGCGGGTGCCGCTGTCGGCGGCCACCGGCGAACCGCTGGTTTCGCCGCGCAGGCAGGCGGCGTGGTGCTCGGCAATGACCTTGGCCACGCAGGCGGTGACGCGCTTGCCCATCGGGATGTGCAGGAACTCGTTGGGGCCGTGCGCGTTGGAGTGCGGGCCCAGCACGCCGGTGATCATGAACTGCGCACCGGGGAACTTCTCGCCGAGCATGCCCATGAACGGAATCGAGCCACCTTCGCCCATGTACATCGCCGGCTTGCCGAAGAATGCCTGGCTGGCGTCGTCGATGGCCTTGCCCAGCCACGGTGCCATTGCCGGCGCGTTCCAGCCGGTGGAGGCTTTTTCCAGATCCAGGGTGACCTTGGCACCGTTCGGCGGATCGCGCAGCAGCGCTTCCTTCAGCAGTTCGCCGCACTTCTTGCCGTCGGCAATCGGCGGCAGGCGCAGCGACAGCTTCACCGAGGTCTGCGGGCGCAGCACGTTGCCGGCCGATTCCAGCGCCGGCATGCCGCCCACGCCGGTCACCGACAGCGCCGGGCGCCAGGTGCGGTTGAGGACCAGCTCGGTGAGGTCATCGCTCATCGGCTTGAGCCCTTCCACCAGCGGGAACTTGTCGAAGATCGCCGTATCCAGCACCTTGGCTGCGTTCTGCGCCTGCTCCAGGCGCTCGGCCGGCACGTCCACGTGCAGGCCTTCGAGCAGGATGCGCCCGGTCTTCTCGTCCTCGATGCGCGACAGCAGCTGGCGCAGCAGGCGGAAGCTGGACGGCACCACGCCGGAGGCATCGCCCGAGTGCACGCCTTCCTCCAGCACCTTGACGGTGAGGTTGCCGCCGGTCAGGCCGCGCAGGGAGGTGGTGCACCACAGCTGTTCGTAGTTGCCGCAGCCCGAATCCAGGCACACCACCAGCGACGGCTTGCCGATGCGCTCGGCGAGGTGGTCGACATAGGCGGGCAGGTCATAGCTGCCCGACTCCTCGCAGGCCTCGATCAGGATCACGCAGCGCGCGTGCGGCAGGTTCTGCTCGCGCAGCGCTTGCACCGCGGCCAGCGAACCGAAGATCGCGTAGCCATCATCGGCGCCGCCGCGGCCATACAGCTTGTCGCCGCGTAGCACCGGTTGCCACGGGCCCAGGTCCGGGTCCCAGCCGGTCATTTCCGGCTGCTTGTCCAGGTGGCCGTAGAGCAGCACGGTGTCCTGCCCGGTTTCCGCGCCGGTGGCCGGAATTTCCAGGAAGATCAGCGGCGTGCGTCCTTCCAGCCGCACCACCTCGACCACCAGCCCGTCAATGGCCTGCGCCCGCGCCCAGCGCTCCATCAGCGTCACGGCCTGGTCCATGTAACCGTGCTTGACCCAGTCGGCATCGAACATCGGCGACTTGTTGGGAATGCGGATGTACTCGACCAGCTGCGGAACGATGTCCTGGTCCCATTTGTCGTTGAGGAATTGGCCGATCTGGGCGCTGTCCATGGGGAAACTCCGGGGAATGCGGAAAGCGCCCATTCTACGCCTGCGGCCCGCCCGGCCCGAGGTCCGGGTAGGGATTTCCCTACAGAGAGACACGCTGTTTACCGGCTGTGTCAATTGGTGACAGACGATAGGCTGCTCCCCATGTGGCGCGGAACACTGGTTTGGCCGGAAGGAACGCCGGCGTACCAACCCAAGCCACAAGGAGTTCCAATGAAGTCTTTTGCCGTAGTTGTAAGGGCCCTGGTGCTTGCCCTGTTGTTCTCGACCCATGCCATGGCAGGCGTCAAGGTTGACATCAACAGTGCCGACGCCGAGGAACTGGATCAGGTGCTGGTCAATGTCGGGCCCTCCAAGGCCAAGGCGATTGTCGAGCACCGCGAAGCCAACGGGCCCTTCAAGAGCGCCGAGGATCTGGCGCAGGTCAAAGGGATCGGACTGAGCACGGTCGAACGGAATCGGGATCTCATCGAGGTCGGCGCCGGAAGCGCCCCCACTGCAAAGAAGGCCGCTGGAGCGGCCGAGGGCAAACCGGTGGAGCCGGTGACGAGACAGTAGAACCAACGGATCCCACGGACACGGCGCGCGCAGGATGCGCGGCCGCACGCCATCTAGGCAGGAAGCCTGGGGGAGGCTGGATGCCGACAAGGACGTGACCGCCCGGTGCCGCACAGGATGTGCCACCGGGCGTTTTTTTTGCGCGCCTGATGGGCTCCCGCGCCCGATGGACTCCTTGTAGGAGCGCTCTTGTGGCGTTCGGCCATCAGCCGCGACTGCCATCTGACAGAGGGCGACTCCGCTCGTCGGGGCTGAAGCCCCTCCTACAACAACCAACGTCCGGCCCTGGCATGTGGCCCCCCGCATCCGGCCCCAGCATGCGCCGTCCATCGGTCGCCCACCCACATGCGGCAGAATGCCCGCATGGACCTCCTGCAAACCCCCAGCCGCGTCATCCACAGCACCGACTATCGCCGCGAACGCTGGCGCAACCAGCAAGGCTGGACCCGCGAAATCCTCCGCCTCGGCGACAACGACGACTGGGCCCTGCGCCTGTCCATCGCCGAGATCGAACAGGACTCGGACTTCTCTGCCTTCCCCGGCATCGAGCGCGAGCTGGTCCTGCTCCACGGCAACGGCGTACGCCTGTGCTTCGACAATGGCGACCGCGTCGACCTGTTGCCCCCGCACCAGCGCCTGCGTTTCCCCGGCGAAGCAAAGATCCGCGGTGAACTGATCGACGGCCCCACCCACGACTTCAACCTCATGTGGCAGCGCGAGCGCCTGCATGCCGAACTCCTGCATCGTCCGTTGGTCGGGCCGATGTTGTTCTTCACCGAGCCGACCGTGGCCTGGGCCATCCACCTGCTCGCCGGTCATGCCGAGTTCGAGTCCGATGCCGAGCTGGCGCCGCTCGCCGCCGGTGACACCGCCTGGCTGGCCGCGGGCGCGCGCAGCCGCCATGCCCTGCACGGCGCCGGTGAATTGCTTGCGATCCGGGTCAGTCCGCGGATGGACGGGGCGGTCAGCTAATACACGTCACGGCGATAACGCCCTTCGGTCAGCAAGGCTTCGCGCACCTCGCTGCCCAGCGCCTGTTCCAGCACCGCGTCCACTGCCGGCGCCATGCCGCGCAGGCTGCCGCAGACGTAGATCGCCGCACCCGCCTGCACCCACTGGCGCAATTCCTCGGCGGCCGCGGCCAGCGCGTCCTGCACATGGCCGCGCGCCTGTTCGTCGCGCGAATACACCGCATCGAGCCGGGTGATGTAACCCGCTTCCTGCCAACGCCGCAGGTCGGCGCCGAAGTGATTGTCATGGGCGGCGTGGCGTTCGCCGAACAGCAGCCAGTTGCGCTCGGCACCGGCGGCCACGCGCGCCGCCAGATGCGCGCGCAGGCCGGCAATGCCGGTGCCATTGCCGATCAGGATCAGCGGCCGCGTCGAAGCCGGCGGATGGAAGCCGGGATTGGCGCGTATGCGCAGCGCGATGTTGGCACCGGGCGCGGCGTGATCGCAGAGCCAGCCACTGCCCAGGCCAGGTTGGCCGTCGCGGCCCAGCTGACGGCGCACCAGCAGATCCAGGCGTTCCTCGCCGGGCACGGTGGCAATCGAATACTCGCGATGCGGCAACGGCTGCAACTGCGCGGCCCATGCCGCCATGTCGTCGCCTGGCGGCTGCGCCGGCCATTGCGCGCGCGCGATGGCTTCGCGCAACGGCAGCGAGCCGACGATGCGTGCGCCATCCAGTCCATGGTCATGCAGAAACCGCGATACCGCCGCGGTGCTGTGGCAGGGGCCGATCTCGGCGATGTCGCCGGCCTGCCACATCGGCCATTGTCCATCGGCGGGCTGCAGGGAAATGCGGAACGCCGCGCCAGCATCGCAACCCGGGTTGCTGCGTTCGCGCGCTGTCAGCCGCCACGCCTGGTAGCGCGGGCGCTCCCAGTCGGTCTGGGTTTCGCCGCCGCCCAGCTGGCCGATCAGGTACTGCCAATGACGCAGCGCGCCGGGGTCGGCGTTGTCCACTTCCACGCGGTCGAACAGGGCGTGTGCGCCGTGCCGGGCCAGCCATTGGTCAAGCTGCCGGCCGAATGCGCAGAAGTTGTCATAGCTGCGGTCGCCTAGCGCGAGCAGGCCGTAACGCAGCTGGGGCAGGGCATCGATATGCGGCTGGGTGCGACGCAGGAAGGCCAGCGCGTGGTCCGGCGGGTCGCCTTCGCCTGTCGTGCTGACCACGAACAGAATGCGTTCGGCTGCGCGCAGGGCATCGGCGTCGAGCGCACTGAGAGCAACTGCCTGCGCCGGCACGCCGCCGGAGCGCAGCGCGGCGGCGCTGCGCTCGGCCAGTTCGCTGGCCAGGCCGGTCTGGCTGGCCCACGCCACCCACAGCGGCGCCGGACCGCTCGCCTTGGTTCGCGGCGCGCGTGAGCGCCAGGCAATCAGCGCGCACAAACCCGCGTACGCCAGCACACTGGCCGCGGCGCCCTGCCACTGCCAGGACAGCGGCGCGCCCGGCCACCAGATGCCGCTCGCATGCAGGCGCAGCAGTGCGAAGCCCACGCCGGCCAGGGCCAGCAACACCACTGCGTTGCCGAGCCGCTGTTTCCAGCCTGTCGTGCCCGGCCCGCTCATCGCGCGGACTCCAGCAATGCCTCAAACGCCGGGCTCAGCGATTCGCGCAGGCCATCGCGGTCACGCTGCAGGAAGCGTACCGGCAACGACAAGCGTGTCGCCAAGGCCAGGCCTTCGCGCTCGCCCAGCACGGTCATCGCCGTGGCCCAGGCATCGGCACGCGCGGCCTGGTCGGCGACCACGGTCACCGCCGCGGCGGCGCCGGGCACGGGTTGCCCGGCGCGCGGATCAAAAGTATGCGAATAGCGCTGCGCGTCCACTTCAAAGTGATGCCAGCGGTCGCCCGAGGTGGCGACGGCCTGCTCGCGCAGCGCCAGCACCCGCGGCGGCAGGTCGGCGGCGGCGTCCTCTTCCGGCGCCGATTCCACCAATACCCGCCAGGGTTGGCCATCAGGCTTGTCGCCGTAGCCGTACAGCTCGCCGCCGACCTCGACCAGTGCCGCATCGATGCCGGCGTGGCGCAGGTAGGCAGCCACGGCATCGACGCCATGGCCCTTGGCGATCCCGGAAAGATCCAGTTCCAGACCACCGGGCTGCAACAGGCTGCGCCCTTCGGCGTCCCAGTGCAGGCGTTGCCAGCCGACGCGTGCGGCCACGGCGGCGCGTTCGTCATCGCCCGGAATGCGCAACGGGCCGCGCGCCGCGCCGAAGCCCCACAGCGCGACCATGGGGCCGACTGTGGGATCGAAGGCACCGTGGCTGGCAGCCGCTACTTCCAGCGCCACATCGAGCACGTGCGCGAAGCTGGCGGGCAGCACATGGCGGCTGCCGGCCTCGGCGCGGTTGTAGCGGCTGATGTCCGAGCCGGATTCCCAGGTGCTCATCTGCGCGACGACGTCGTCCAGCGCCGCCTGCACCCCGGCATGCAGCCCGTGCAGGTCGCGGCCACGGCGCAGCGCCAGGCGCACGCGCCAGCTGGTGCCCATGCTGGTGCCGCCAAGACTGGCGACTTCGCGATCAGGGAGGGAGGGGTTCGACATGCCAGTCAGCGCGGCGGGCGGCAAGCCGCCGCGCCGCGCGTAGCCGCGCTTACTGCGGCAGCACTTCCAGCGTGGCCACGTAGCTCAGGCGACGCTGCCTGGCCTGCTTGACCGAAGTGTTCTTGTCCTCGGTGCTCGCCTCCAGCCAGTACATGCCGGCCTCGGGCCAGGTCACGCTGAAGCGGCCCTGCGCGTCGGTGGTGGCCTTGATCTCGTCCTGCGCGTTGCGATAGCGCGTGCCGCCACGAATGATCTCCACTTCCAGGCCGGGGGCGGGCTTGCCGTCGATGTGCAACGCAAAGGTCGCCGCCTCGCCCGCGAACAGGTCGTTGGGATGCGTCACCGGTACCAGCTCCAGGCCCTTGCCGCTGGGCTTGAGCGCGGTCTGGTTCGGCGCGCCGTTGGTGACGAAGGTTTCGATGCGGCCCAGCTGCTGCGACACCTGCAGGTCCTGCGCATCCTTCGGCACTTCGGTGGCGAAGCTGGCTTCGCTGCCGCGCCAGCGCTTGGGCTTGCCGTCCTGCTTCCAGCTCGCCATCAGCCCGGCATTGATCACGCTGAGGCGATAGGTGCCGGTCTGGGTCAGCTCCACGTCGAAGACGCTGCGGAACTTGCCGGTCGCCGCGTTCTGCGGCTGCACCTGGCTGCCATCCGGGGCGGTGATCACCAGTCCGTCCAGGCGCAGCGGCACGTGGTTGAGATAGAACAGATCGTTGGACACCGCGGCGTCCACGCTGATCCACGGCTTTTCGCCCGCGATCACGGTCTGCGAGGGCAGCAGCCAGGCCTTGTGCGCGAAGGCGGCGGGGGCCAGGGCCAGCAGCGCGGCGGCAGCAAGCACGGTGGCAAGGGAAGTGCGCTTCATGGAAGTTCCTTGATCTGGATGGAAGGAATGAGGTTTACGGACGCACGGCGAGCGTCACCGCGCCCAGTTCGTCCTTGCCCTGGGCCTTGGCCTGCTGCGCGGCGCCGCCCCACTGGAACGGCAGCTTGAGCAATTCGCGCCCGCCCACTTCGCGCGCGGCTTCCACCACCAGGGTGTACTGGCCGGGCTTGAGGTCGCGCAGCTGCGTCGGGCCGAAGGAGAGCGCGTGCTCGCCGGTGGGGCGCGTCGGCCCGGTCACGCCATCGATCGGCAGCTGCGCGTTGCGGCCGCTCTTGCGCCACCACTGGCGCAGGTCGGGCAGCCACTTGGTGCCATGGCCTTCGTTGGTGCTCTTGGACTGGTACCAGACCGCCAGGTCGCGGACCGCCTGGGCATCGGCGCCTTCGATCCAGATCGCCACGTAGGGGCGGTGGTACTCGGCGACATTGAGCTTGGGAATCTCCACCGTGACATCGAGGGTGGCGGCATACGCCGGCGTGACCAGCAGTCCGCCGATGCTGAGGGTGAGCGTGAGGGTGGCGCGCATGAAGCGTCTCCGGGTGCGTCAATGGATGAGGAGCAGGGCAATGAGCAGCGGCAGCAGCAGGCCCAGGCCGACCAGCGGCCAGGTCATGCGCCGTTGCCGCGCGTGCATCTGCAGCAGGAACAGGCCGGTGATGCAGAACACCAGGCAGGCCACCGCGAACACGTCGATGAACCAGCCCCAGGCCGGCCCGGCATTGCGGCCCTTGTGCAGATCGTTGAAGTAGGACACCCAGCCGCGCACGGTGTGCTCGTATTCGACGGCGCCGCTGGCGCGGTCAATGCTGAGCCAGGCGTCCTCGCCCGGTGCCGGCAGTGAAAGATAGACCTCGTCCTCCGACCATTCGGCCTGCTTGCCGGCCAGGCGCAGCGACAACTGCGCGGCCAGCCAGTCCGACACCGCGGCCGGCAGCGGCGCATTGCCCTGGCGCGGCCCATGCAGGCGCTCCAGTACCGGCGCGGGGAGGGTGAGCTGGCGATTGCTGACCTGCGGCTTGGCCTCGATGCGCGCGGCGTGATTGAGGGTCAGGCCGGTCGCGGCAAACAGCAGCATGCCGATCAGGCACACCGCCGAGCTGATCCAGTGCCACTGGTGCAGCGTGCGCAACCAGAAGCCGCGGCGTTGCTGCGGCGTGGCCAGGTCGGTGGCGGGCTCGGTCACCGGCTCAGGTCTCCGACCAGCCGCGCAGCAGGTTGTGGTAGACGTTGGTCAGGCGCAGCAACGCGGCACGGTCGGCCTCGGCCTGGGTGAGCGTCTGGATCGCCGCGTCCAGTTCAAACAGCATCTGCCGCTGCTGGCCATCGCGCACCAGGCTCTGCACCCAGAAGAACGAAGCCAGCCGGGTGCCGCGGGTAACCGGCGCCACGCGGTGCAGGCTGCTGGAGGGGTACAGGATCAGGTCGCCGGCCGGTAGCTTGACCTCGTGCTCGCCATAGGTGTCGCTGACGATCAGTTCGCCGCCGTCGTATTCCTCCGGCTCGCTCAGAAACAGCGTGCAGGACACATCGCTGCGCACGCTGGCCGGCGCCTGTCCCGCTGCGGGCACCGTCATCACCGCGCCATCGACATGAAAGCCGTAGTGGCCGCCGCCTTCGTAGCGGTTGAAACGCGGCGGCACGGTGCGCAGCGGCAGGGCGGCGGCGAAGTACAGCGGGCTGCGCGCCAGGGCGTTGAGCACGGCCTGGCCGAGTTGCTGCTTCAGCGGCGAGGCGTCGGGCAGCTGCAGGTTGCGCTTGACCTGCGCGCCCTGCGCACCGACGGTCTCGCGGCCGTCGGTCCATTCGGCCGTGTCCAGCTCGCGGCGGAAGCGGGCGACCTCTTCAGCCGTCAGTACGCCCGGAATGTGCAACAGCATCGCGTCCTCCCCGCTGGCGGACGCCTGCGCGGGGCAGGCGTCCAGTTCGTCTCAGAATCGCAGGTTGGCCGTCAGCGTGAAGGTGCGCGGGGCGCCCGGGCTGTAGCGGTAACCGCTCTTGTTGATGCCGGCCACATATTCCTTGTCGAACAGATTGTAGGCATTCAAGCGCAGGTCGAAGTGGTCGTTGAACGGGTAGGTGATCACCGCGTCCCACACCGTATACGACTTGACGAAGGCCGGCGTGCCGATCGCGCCGTCGGTGCCGCGCTTCATCTCGCCGCTGTAGCGCACGCCGCCGCCGATGGTCAGGTTGAACGGAAGGGTGTAGGTGGTCCAGGCGGTGAAGGCGCTGTCCGGGGTGTAGGTCAGCTGGGTGCTGCCATCCTGGGCCACGTTGGCGCCTTCGCGCACCTCGGCGTCCATCTTCGTATAGCCGGCCGACACGGACCAGTTGTCGCTGATGCGGCCCACCGCCGACAGTTCCACGCCCTGCACCCGCTTCTCGCCGGTCTGGTAGTAGATGTTCGGGTTGGTCGGGTCAGCGGCGATCTCGTTGCTCACGTCGGTGCGGAACAAGGCCATCGACACCAGCAGGTCCTGCTCGAAGAAGCTCCACTTGGTGCCGACCTCGGCGGTCTTGGCCTTCTGCGGGTCCAGGTTCGGGTTGTTGAGGTTGTTGGCCGCGGTGCTCAGCTCCAGCGTGCTGCCACCCGGAGGCTGCTGGGAGATGGCGTAGTTGGCGTACAGGCTCACGTCCTCATTGGCCTTGTACACGGCGCCGAGCTTCCAGTTGAACAGCGTGTCCTTGGCATTGGCATCCACGCCCGGGACGATGCTGCCCGCCGGCAAGGTGCCGCAGACCGGGCCGCCGCGCGCGCCGCACACCACCCGGCTGTTGAAGTCGGTGTCATAGCGGTCCAGGCGCACGCCGCCGGTGAGCAGGAAGCTCTCGCCAAACTTCAGCGTGTCGAAGGCATAGGCCGAGAAGGTGGTGGTGCGGCCCTCGGCGTAGGCGCCGTTGCGGCCCCACACCAGGCCATCGACGTTCCAGTCCGGGTTGTACAGGTTGGCCGCCGGCCAGGCGCCGCCGAGCGTGGCCACGCCCCAGCTCTTGAGCTCCTCGCGCGTGGCTTCAACGCCGGTGCTGAGGTTGTGCTCGACGCTGCCGGTCATGAAATCCCAGCGCAGGTTCAACTGGTCGGTGAGGATCGTGTACTGCTGGTCCTTGAATGTCGGCGTGCTGCGCGCCAGCGTCCAGGTGGACGGGTCGGCGGGGTTCGGCGTGCGCAGGTTGGCAGCGGTCACCATGAACGCGGTGAGCATGTAGTCCTGATCGTTGCGGCCCCAGCGCGCGGTATTGGTCAGGCGCAGCGTGTCGGAGAAGTCGTGCTCGAAGCGGAAGGTCGCCATGCGCGATTCGACATCGTCATGGTCGTGGCGCGTGCCGTAGAAATTTTCCGGGTTCACCTTGGGCGCGTTTGCCAGCCACGGGCGGGTCGGGTCGGGCGAGGAATAGCCGGGCAGGCCGATGGTCGGCACGCTGCCATCGGGAATGTTGTCCTGCTTCACGTACAGCAGGTCGAGGTAATAGCGGGTGGCGCCATCCAGGCCGAAGGCCAGCGACGGGGCCACGCCCCAGCGCTTGTTCTGCACGTGGTCGCGGCCGACGGCGTCGCTGTCCTGGCCCATCACGTTGATGCGCAGCGCAGCGCCCGGGTTGCCCAGGGTCTGGTTCCAGTCGGCGGTGACGCGGCGCTGCCCGTCCACGCCGCCGGTCAGCGCGGCGTTGGTGGCATTGGTGCCGAACGGACGCTTGGTCACCAGGTTGATCGAGCCGGTCGGCGCGCTGCGGCCGTTGTCGGTACCGGCCGGGCCCTTGGCCACTTCGATCTGCTCGATGTTGAACACGTCGCGCGAGATCGAACCCAGGTCACGCACGCCATCGACGAAGATGCTCGACGAGGTGTCGAAGCCGCGCATGTAGACGGTGTCGCCGGTGCTGCTGTTGCCGTTCTCGCCCACATAGAAGGTGCCCACGCCCGGGCTGTTGCGCAGCGCCTCGGTCAGCGTGGTGGCGCCCTGCTCGTTGAACAGGTCGCGGCTGATGATGTTGATCGTCTGCGGCGTGTCCTGCAGCGATTGGGTGAACTTCGGCGAGGACGGGGTCTCCACCAGGTAGCGCTTGGCGCGCTCGGCCTGCACGTCGACCTTGTCCAGGGTCTTGGCATTGTTGCTGGCGGCGCTGTCGGCGTGGGCCAGGGGCGCGGCCAGCAACAGCGCGGCGGCGGTCAGCGTGGTGGCGCCGGTGCGCGGGAGGACGTGCTTGCGGCTCTTGATGCTCATTGGTCTGCGATCCTGTAGACGGCCGAACACAACCCGTCAGCCTGGCAAGGCTGGGAGCGTTTCGAGCGGAATTCGCGCCTGGCGAGAAGGGGCTTGGCGTACCCCCGCATTGTGTCAGCAAATGCGAATCGTTTGCAACACGGTGTCACACTGTCGCCACACGGGCTGTGCCATCGCGTGCGCGATCAACGCCGCGCTTGCGCGCTTGCCGCAGTCTCAGGCGCGGTCGTCGCGGGTCCAGACCCCGCCATCTTCCACCTTGACCGGGAATTTGGCGACCGGCGAATACGCCGGCGCGCACAGCGCGCGGCCGTCGCGGATGTCGAAGCGGGCACCGTGCAGCAGGCATTCGATGCTGCCCTCGCCCGGGTCGAGCGTGCCCGGTGACAGCTCATAGTCCTCGTGGCTGCAGCGGTCTTCCAGCGCGTAGAAGGCGCCATCGAGGTTGAACACCACGATCGGCGTGTCGGTGGCCTCGTCCCAGGTCGTCTTCAACTCGCCCGGCAGCAGCTCGGCCGTGCTGCAGACATAGGTCCAGTGCGTGCTCACGAGGGCGCCAACGCCTTTTCCAGGATCTCGAAGCGCAGGTCGTCGCGCAGCGGCACGCCAAAGCGCGCATCGCCATACGGGAACGGCTTGGTGATGCCGGTGCGGCGGTAGCCGCGGCGCTCGTAGAAGGCGATGAGTTCGGCGCGCACGTCGATCACCGTCATCCGCATCAGGGCCTGGCCCCATTGCTGCTGCACGATGCGCTCGGCCTCGGCCATCAGCAGCTTGCCGATGCCGCCGCCCTGCTGGGTGGGGCTGACCGAGAACATGCCGAAGTAGCCGGCATCGCCGTCATCGGAAATATGCGCGCAGGCGATGAGCTGGCCATCGTGTTCGGCCAGCAGCACCAGGCTGCGGTCGCGCAGGATGTCCTGGCGCAGGACCTGCGGGTCGATGCGCGCGCCGTCGAGCAGGTCGGCCTCGGTGGTCCAGCCGGCGCGGCTGGCTTCGCCGCGGTAGGCGGAGGTCACCAGGGCGACGATGGCGTCGATGTCGGCGACGGTGGCGCTGCGAAAGGTCAGTGTATGCATGGCGCGATTGTAGCGGCGGGTGGCGGCATGCCGCACGCCCGCCGTCCGGCACGGGCTCAGCCGAGCAGCTGGCGCACCTTGTGCAGTGCCGCGATGAAACGCTCGATCTCGGCATGGGTGTTGTAGAAGGCCAGCGACGCGCGGCAGGTGGCCGCCACGCCGTAGAACTGCAGCAGCGGATGGGCGCAGTGCTGGCCCGAGCGCACGGCCACGCCTTCCAGGTCCAGCAGGGTCGCCAGGTCGTGCGCGTGGGCGCCTTCGACCAGGAACGAGACCACGGCGGCCTTGTCCGGCGCGCTGCCGAAGATGCGCAGGCCATCGATGCGCTGCAGCTCTTCGGTCAGGTGCGCGAGCAGTTCCGCTTCGCGTGCCTCGACATGGGCCAGGCCGACCGACTCCAGGTAGTCCACCGCCGCGCCCAGGCCGACGAAGCCGGCGATATTGGGCGTGCCGGCCTCGAACTTGTGCGGGCCTTCGTTGAACACCGTGCCCTCGAAGCTGACTTCCTTGATCATCTCGCCGCCGCCGAGGAACGGCGGCATCGCCTGCAGGTGCTCGCGCCGCGCCCACAGCGCGCCGGTGCCGGTGGGGCCGCACATCTTGTGCCCGGTGATGGCGTAGAAGTCGCAGCCGATCGCGGCCACATCCACGCGCCGGTGCGGCGCGGCCTGCGAGCCATCGATGACGGTGACGATGCCACGCTTGCGCGCCTCGCGGCAGATCTCGCGCACCGGGTTCACCGTGCCCAGCACGTTGGACACGTGCGCCAGCGCCAGCAGCTTGACCTGCGGCGTCATCGCCGCGCGCAGCGCATCCAGGTCCAGGGTGCCGTCGGCGAGAATTTCGGCCACGCGGATCTGCGCGCCCGTGCGCTCGGCCACCAGCTGCCACGGCACGATGTTGGCGTGGTGCTCCATCCGCGACACCAGGATCACGTCGCCGGCCTTCAGCCGCGGCAACGCCCACGAATAGGCGACCAGGTTGATCGCGAAGGTGGTGCCGCTGCACAGCACCAGTTCGTCGCTGCGCACATTGAGGAATTGCGCCAGCTTGGCGCGCGCGCCTTCGTAGGCATCGGTGGCCTCGGTGCCCAGCGCGTGCACGGCGCGGCTGACGTTGGCGTTCTGGCGCCGGTAGAACTCGTCGGTGGCGGCAATCACCGGCAGCGGCTTCTGCCCGGTGTTGGCGTTGTCGAAATAGATCAGCGGCTTGCCGTGGACCTGGCGCATCAGTAGCGGGAAGTCGCTGCGTACGCGCTCCCAGTCCGGCGCAGCCTCGATGGGGTGGGCGACCGGCGCGTTCATGCGACGCCCGCCGAAGCCAGGGCCGCATCCAGGCGTGCGGACAGCCACTGCCGCAGCGCGTCGGGCAGGGCGGCCAGCGGTTCGTGGCAGAACGCCGCGCTCAGCAGGGCCTGCGCCTGGACCTGCGGCAGCCCGCGCGAACGCAGATAGAACAGCGCATTGGCGTCGAGCTGGCCGACGGTGGCGCCGTGCGCGGCTTGCACTTCATCAGCGTCGATCACCAGCACCGGCTGGGTATCGATCTCGGCATTGGCCGACAGCAGCAGGTTCTTGTTTGACAGCCGCGCATCGGTGCCATCGGCGCCGGGGCGGATATTGATGCCGCCATGGAACACCACGCGGCTGCGATCGGTGGCCACGCCGCGCCACAGCAGGCCGCAGGCGGTATCGCGGGCGAGGTGCTCGATGCCCAGCC
>Ga0196970_1000179_pt1 | contig 97362 bp, 152 predicted proteins | sample S1v_513CmetaG_FD_148672 | JGI IMG/M metagenome (GOLD analysis project Ga0196970, IMG submission 148672) | Soil microbial communities from Anza Borrego desert, Southern California, United States - S1+v_5-13C | ecosystem: Environmental > Terrestrial > Soil > Desert | place: USA: California...
CTCCTTGAGGGTGCCCTTCAAGATCAACTCTCAGGCGCTGGCTTGTTTACATAGGGTGACGGCCTGGCCGCGGTCCTGGGGAGGCGCGACCAGGCCGGGCCCCGGCCCCCCACCAGCCGGCCGGGGAACGGAGCCGCCGATCGTGCCCCACGATCGGCGGCCCCTCGGGAGGCACGTCTAGGCGCGGCCAGGCGGGCGGAACACGACCCGCAGCCGCCGCAAGGCTTGCTCGCGTCGGCGCCTGGTGATGAACGCTGCGGTCTGCAAGAAGGGCGCGCACCTCCCCGCGGTGATCCGCAGGTGATGATGCAGGCGGCAGAACCCGCACAGTCCGTCCTCGTCGGCCGCGTGGGTGAGCAGTGTCTGCTCCATCGTGGTCATGCGGGCCCCGGTGTGGTGTCCCGGAACGCGTCGTAGGCAGCGCGGAGCTGGATGACGGCCGTGTCGTCGGTGGGCGTGAACTTCGTCGGGAACAGCCGGTCGCTGCGGATGATCGCGAGCGGCGTCGCCGAACCGGTGTCGATGCGGTTCAGCCAGATCGCCTCACCGATCATCTCGTTGGCGATCCTGTCGGCCTGGATCTCCATGCCGCGCCAGGGGAAGGAGCCGAGGATCATCACGATCCTCCCTTGCGGAGTCGCTTGCGGAATTCCTCGTCCTGCCACCTGCGCCAGTCCTCGAACGTCTCGGGCGTCCGGGATGGGCGGCGCAGGCGGGTGATGAGGCGGCGGATCATGACGCGCTCCAGCGCTCGGCGAGCCGCCGCTTGATGATGCCGGCCTGCTCGGTGAGCCAGTCCTGGTTGTAGTCCTCAGCGGCCTCGGGGGTCCACGTGACGAGCGCTCTCTTTGTGCCGCCGTAGGCAACGGTCCCGGCGTCCATCGACCCGGCGTCGTCGATGAGGCGGATGTAGGCGTCGCCGTAGCTGCGTCGCCCGTAGACCTCGAAGCCGACGTCCTCGCGGCGGTACTTGCTGCGGAACTCGGTCGTCAGGGGGTACATGTCGGGGACCTCGGGCGGTGAAGCGCGGCGGCGCCGCGCTTGCCCTGGGGGCCCTTCGGTTCGTACTCTGGGTGCTGTCATCAGAGCTCCACCTCTGGTCGACGTGGGGCGTGACGCCGGCCAGATACCAAGCCGAACCGGCGTCACGCCGTATCTCAGCCGCTCGCCCATTTCTGTGGCGGCGGCCATATCTCGACGGTAGGACATCGAACGCTCTGCGTGAAGGATGCCTGCAACTTTCAATTTGATGCCATCAGGATGATGTGTCGTCCAAATACTTGATTTCGCCGTGAAAGATGTCAGACTGATGTGATGTCCAGTTATCCTCGCCATCTCACGCGAGACCTTCTCGGCAAGCGGCTCAGGGAGTTCCGGCAAGCGGCCGGCATGAGCCTCGCCGAAGCGGCAGAGCAGACCGACATCTCCGAGGCCAAGCTCTCGAAGCTCGAGCGGGCCGTGAACAACGCCGTCAAACTCCCCGACATCTTCGCGTGCGCGAACGTCTACGGCATGTCGCCGGAGGAGACGACGCACATGATCGAGTTGGCGAAGGGCGCCGACTCACCGTCCTGGTTCCACCCGTACGACGTCCCGCGCGAGTTCGCCAACTTCCTCGAGCTGGAAGGCGCGGCCAGCACCCTCCACATCTACCAGCAGGAGTACATCGACGGCCTCTTCCAGACCGAGCGGTACGTCGCCGCGCTCCGCGAGGCCCGGCCCGACACCAAGGGCGGGCCGGACGACGGGCTCAGAATCGAGCGGCAAGAGGCCGTCCTGAACCGTCCGGAGCCGCCCTCGATCGTGTACGTCACCGACGAAGCGGCGCTGCGGCGGGACGTAGGCGGCCCCGCGGCGATGCGCGATCAGGTAGACCACCTGGTTGCGATGGACGACCGCGACCACATCAGCATCTACGTGATCCCGTTCGCGGCTGGCGCGCATCCTTCGATGGACGGCGCCTACCGACTCATGTACTTCGACGGAACGTTCCCCACGACGGTCTATCTAGAATCACTCCACGGGAGCCACTACGAGAACGCCGAGAAAGACGTTCGGCAGTACGCGGCGGCCTTCCACAGAACGCGACAGCCAGCACTGGCTGTCCCGATCAAGGAGTTCATGGATGAAAACTACAAGCTGGCGTAAGTCCAGCAAAAGTGCCAATTCAGGCGACCAGAACTGTGTCGAGGCCCGCCGGGCCGAGACCACGTTCCAGGTCCGCGACTCGAAGCTCGGCGACGGTTCGCCGATCTTCAGCATCGACGCCGAGGAGTTCGAGAGGCTGTTGGGCGCCGTCCGGTAGTGACCTCTGACCCCATCAGCGGCAAACCGGACGACGCCACATCGGCTTGGTATCCCAAATAGAGTAGCGGCCTTCCCGACATTCCGGGGAGGCCGCTTCATTCTGTGCCGGGGCGTCCGCAGGACCGGACCGTGCAGCCCGGCGGCGAGCCGCACAGTCCGGCCCGGTGTTGACAACTCCACAGGGCGACTGTAGACTAGTCCACATGACGATCTACAGGAGCACCGACGACACGGAGTACACCGTCTCGTACGACCAGGCCGGGTACTCCGAAGGCGACAACCCGGCTCACCACTGGTCTGCGGCCACCCTCGATGGCGAGGTCGTCTCCGAGCTGTGGGTCCAGATCGAGGACGAGCACCACGAGGCCTCCGGCATCGACTTCCACGCCGGCCAGGTCATCCAGGTCGAGACCGAGCCGGCCTACCGCCGTGAAGGCATCGCCCGCCAGCTCTACGCCATCGCCTACGACCTCCTCGGCGGCCAGCTCCACCACTCGCCCGAGGAGCACCGCACCCACGAGGGCAACGCCTGGGCTGAAGCCGTCGACTAGCACCTGCACATCACCTGAGAGGACACCATGGACACCACTGAGATGACCGCTTGGCTCGGCCCCGCCGCCAAGGAGATGAACCCCGATCAACAAGAGCGATTCGCACGCGCCTGGGACGAGGTCGGGAAGCGCTACTCCGATCGCAACGACGCGGGCCGGCGGGATGCCGCGCTCATCGCTGCCGTCCAGTATCTGCTCGGCGAGATGACTATCGATCGGGCAGGGGCCGAGCGCGAGGCGACCCGGGATGCTGCGGCACTGGCGTCGGCCGCGGCGCAGCAGATGGCCGTGATGGCGGTGGAGGACGGGATGTCGGAGGTGGAGGCGGCGCGGCGCGCGCGGATCGACCGGCGGTGGCTGCGGCGTTTGCAGGGCAAGGATTAGTGCCCCGGGGGTGTTGACAACTCCACAGGCGTCTGTAGACTAGTCCACATCCCACCGTGAGGAGCCCCCAAATGGCCAGCACCCCCGAACTCCGCACCGCGATCCAGAAGATCCTCGCCAACCACGGCGCCTGGATGACTCTCCGAACCCTCCGCGCCCGGTTCGGCCTGGCCATCACCCGCGACGCCCTCGACGCCGCGATCCTCGACCTGGTGCGCACTCACTCCCTCCGCCTCATCCCCGAGTCCAACCAGAAGACCCTCACCGAGGCCGACCGGGCCGCCGCCATCACGATCGGCGGCAAGGCCCACCACGTCCTCCACTGCAACGACCGATAGCCGACGGGGCCCCGGGAGACCGGGGCCTTAACCGTGCCCGGGGCACGGCGAAACGCCCCCGCTCCGATTGGAGCGGGGCTTCTTCTTTTCTCAGGGGTGCCGGTGGCCGCGCAGACCCTTGACCACGCTCTCGTCGGGTACATGCTGCCCGGGGAGGGGGCTACACGGTCCGGTCGTCTTTTCCGCGCTGGTCCTTGATGGCTTTGATCGCCGCTTGGCGGAACACCCAGGTCTTGCCGACGAGTTGCCCGGGGATGCGGCCGGCGGCGGCACTCTTGACGATGGCTTGGCGGCTCACGCCGAGCTCTTCGGCGGCCTCGGTGGCGGAGAAAAGTGGCGGGATCTTGGGATCGGGGGTTGGCGTCGTCATGCGTTCACGGTACCTGAGTGGTTTCCAAATGACAACTACCTGGGGTGCATCATCCGAACGGCTGAATCTGCATTGAACTGCTCTCTAGGGTTGTCAATTGACAACTTGATGGGTAGGCTTATGGCATACCCACCGAGAGGAGCCCCCAGATGGCCGCCACCGCCCCCACCAACCAGCGCACCGCCCTCGCCTGGGCCCGCCGCCAGCTCACCCGCCAGCTCCGCCCCTACGCCGCCGCGGCCCCCAGGAACATCAACGGCCGGTACCGGGTCTCCTTCTGCCGCCACGAACGCGACGCCCGCAACATCGCCCGCGGCTACCTCAGCGACGACATCTTCGACAACTTCGGCGAGATCGAGTTGGACGGCAACTGGCCCCGCATTGCCGCGCAGCTGGTGTCCCTCGCCAACAACTACTTCCTTCAGGCCAGGGAAGGCAGCACGGAGCTGTTCACCTTCTACACCTGCGATACGTGCGACCACACCCGCTAGCCGCCACGGGCCCCGGCAGACCGGGGCCCACCCCCCGAGAGGAGCCCGATGTCCACCATCGAAACCCGCCATGAACTCGACGCCGCACTCGACTACCTCCCCGTCGCTGTCCGCGCCGCCGACCGCAACCCGGACAGCGAAATCCTGTGGGCGGAGGCCTATCACGCCCAGCGGGCCGTCATCGAGGCCGCCGACGCGCGGCTGCCCGAGTACCAGGCCGCCAGGGTGCAAGCCGCAGTCGGGAGCATCGCCGGCCTTGCCGTTCTCCGCGATGACCTCGCCGTCGTTGCTGGCGCCTACGGCGGCGAGTCCATGGCCACCCGCTCCGAGCGCGCCAAGTCCCGCATCCGTGCCCTCATCGCCGCCCCCCGATAGCCAGCCGGGCCCCGGTCTCCCGGGGCCCACCGAAAGGAACCCCATGAGCATCGTCATCGTCGACATCGACGGCACCGTCGCCCTCAAAGGCGACCGCGTCGCCTACCACTACCACCTCGCCGACGCCGACCTTCCGAACCGGCCCGTGATCGCCACCGTCGAAGCCCTGGCCGCCGCAGGACACCGCATCGTGTTCTTCAGCGGCCGAGAGAACGTGAACTTCGAGACGAACGAAGAGTTCGCCCCGCACGGCCGCACCGGCACCTGCTTCGACCTCACCACCGCGTGGATTGAAAAGCACATCAGCATCGGTGAGTTCGAGCTGTACATGCGCGCCGAGCACGACCACCGCAAGGACGCCATCGTGAAGCGGGAGATGTTCGAGACTCACGTGGCCGGCGAGGACATCCTCTGCGCCATCGACGACCGTGACCAGGTCGTGAAAATGTGGCGCGAGGAGCTCGGTCTCACCTGCCTCCAGGTGGCCTACGGCGACTTCTAGCCGCCCGCCTAGGCAGTCAGGGCCCCGTCCGTGGACGGGGCCCTTCGTCGTGCCCGCGCTGAGCCGAATCGTCCGACAGATGCGTCTTGAAATCTGCATCCGCAGGATGTCATACTGTGTGACATGCGTCCGATGTGAACCACGGACACGAACAAGGCCTCGTCCGGCGCTGCTACGCCATCCGAGGCCTCTCACCACCGATTGGAACGGACCCAATGATGGATGAATCCACTGTACAGACGATCCCCGTTTCCTACTTCCTGACCACGACGAACCCGTCAGCGGGCGTGGAGGTCATGGTCCTGCATGCCGACACGGAAGTCCCCAAGCACTGGGTGGACGGCCGCAGTTACTTCACGGAAACGAACCACTGGCTGTACGACGAGCAGAGCATCACCGCAGGCGGGTGGATCTGGAGCGGCTTCCGCTCCTACGCGATTGGCTGGCACTGCACCGGCCCGAGCACTGCCGAGCTGCTCCTGGAAGCGCGCGTCGACGAGCTCGAGGAGGAGATCGCGAACGAGAGGATCTTGCACGGCCTCACCCGGGAAGACGTGGCCGCCTGCGAGGCCGACATCGAAGCGCTCAAGGCCCGGCGCATCAAGATCCGAGGCTTCCTGCGCCGCTCCCGCAAGGCCACCGCCGCCGCCGAGGGCCGGTTCAGGGTCGCCCTCCAGGTGGCCTACGCCGGGTGGTCTGCCGCGATCCTCCTGGCGGCCTTCCTGGTTGAGTCGGTGATCCGATGATCGACGTGCGCGAGTCCGAGACCGCGCCGTCCGAGACTGCCGCCAAGGCCGCGGCGAAGGTCACCCGGGTCGCTGGGACGACTGAGGCGCGCATCGCCGAGAAGGACGCCGATTCCGCGCGCCGCCTCCGTGAGCGCGAGGCTGAAGTCGAACTTAAGCGCCAAGAGGCCAAGCTCAAGCGCGAGCAGGCCACGGCGAAGGCCGACGCCAAGAGCACGCGGAAAGCTGCCGCCGCCAAGCGCCGGCAGGACCGACGCCGTGCCCGCGCCGAGCGCATCACCAAGGCCGTTACCCGCGTGCAGACCTTCATCGCGGGGAACGCGCCCGCGGTTTACTCCTCGGGCATCTACGCGATGGCGCTGTACGTCGCCGTGGCCGGGCAGATCAGCATGGCGACCGAGCGCGGCTGGCCGCTCGTCGTCGGTATCGGCATGGCCGTGTTCCTGGAGGGCCTGGCGCTGAGCATGGCGCTCACGGCGCATCAGCTACGACTCAAGGGCGAGCGGGCCCTCATCCCCGCAGCGATGACGTGGGTTGCGGCCGGATTCGCGTCGGCGATCAACGTGGTTGCGCACCGCGAGGATCCGGTCATGGCCGCGGTGCTCGGAGCCTCCAGCCTCGCGGCGATCATCGTCTGGGAGGTCCGCTCCGGCGCGAAGCACCGCGACGCCCTCCGGAAGCTCGGTCTCGTCCCGGACCCGCCGGAGCGGTTCGGGCTGCGCCGCTGGCTCCGGTTCCCCCGGTCAACGTTCCGGGCTTGGTCCCTGGACGTGCGCGACCGCGTGAGCGACGGTGCAGCCGTGCTCCTGGCCCGAGTCGAGACCGCTGTCCAGGACGCCGCCGCCGCCTCCTCGGCGGAGTCCGCGGCCGCCGCGCTGGCAGCCGCGGTCGAGGCCGCCGAGACCGCCGCCCGGGAATCCGGCCGCGCCCGGGCCGCGGCTGCCGAAGCCCACCGGGCCGCGAGCCGGGCCGACGCGCCGAAGCGCGCGCGCTGGTCCCTGTTCAAGCGCAGCGCCGCGGCCGACGCGCCCGCGCCCGCCCCGGCCGAAGCGCCCGCGGTCCCGCCCGCGCCCGCGTCGAAGCCGGCCGCCGCGGCCAAGGCGCCCGTCCGCCCCGCGCCCACTGCGGCCCCGACGGAAGCCGACGGGGCGCCTGCACCGCGCCCGGCCGTGTCCGCCGTGAACTTCACCGTGGTCGAGGACGCCTTCGTGGAGCTGTTCGTGCAGAACGGCAAGCGCCCGGGGTCGCGTCTGATCGAGCGCGCCGTCAAGGGCGAGCCGGACGCGCCCCGCAAGACGGCGATCGGGGACTGGCTCTCGCGCAACCCCGACAGCATCATCGACACGCTCACCGCCCGCGCCGAGGCCCGCCTCGCCGCCCGCGCCACGACGGAGGGACCGTCCGCATGACCGACCAGCCGCCCGCCGACGGCCGGGCGCCCGCACCGGGCGCCCGCTCGGCTCTGACCATCGACATCCCGCTTCCGCCCGCCCGCCCAGCCGTCGGCCGCGGCCGGGCGGGCGCGGACGCCCCGGTGTCCCGCCCGCCCGGCCCGGAGGCGCCGGGGGCCCGGCCGCCCGCCGTGTCGCCCGCGCCCGCACCCGTGGTGCGCCCGTCTCCCGCCGCCCGCCCGGCCCGCGACCGCCCGCCCGCATCGCGAGCGCCCGCGCCCGGCCTTAGCTATGAGGAGCCCACGATCGAGTGGCGGGCGATCAAGCCGCGGCCGGTCGCCGGGCACCGCCCGGTGCGTCTGGCCCGCCCGGCTCCCGTCGGGCGGCACCTCGCCGTCGTCGGATTCGGCGCCGCCGGGCTCGGCCTCGCCGGATGGCTCGCCGGGCTCCTCTCCTCGACGCTCCCGTTCGTGCTCCTTGGCTGGGGCGCGAGCGGCACGATCGTGCTCCTCGTCGTCGTGCGCATCGGCCGCCGTATCGGCGACGCGATCGGCGGTGGCTCCAAGTGAACGCGATCAGGACATTCGCACGGACATCCGTAGGGACATCGGCAGGGACATGTCCCCGTGTCCGTGTCTCGCATTGCCCTTCGACCTCGGTGAACACCGCCGACAGACACCCGCTCCCCTGGATAGGACAGGAGGCCATCCGTGGCCGTTGAACCGACCAGCCCGCAACCGCGGGCACCCGAACGCGACGGGGTGCCGGGCTCCGAAGTCCTCGGCATGGTCGCGAACGCCGCCGCCCTCGTCCTCACCGCGCTGGGCGGCCTGTGGCTGTGGGTGGCCGGAGGCCTCCTCGCCGCCGGGGCCGGCGGTCTCGCGTACAACCAGTACCGCAAGCGCCGAGGCGCCCATGGCCGCCGCAGCCCGGCCGGGCACCCGGGCGGGCGGACCGGTACCGCCCGCTCGGAAGGCTGGCGCCCGTTCAGCCGCGGGCGTTCCGGCCGCGGCCGCTCGGGCGGCGGGCCGGGCGGGCGGTCCAACACCGGCCGCAAGGCGGGCGGTCCGCTTGGCGCCCGCACGCCCGGGCGCGGGCGGGCGTCTGGAGCGGGCGGCACCGGTGCGGCCGGGAAGAAGCCGCGCGGGCGGCGAACGGCCGCTGCCGGAGCGGCCGCGACCGGGGCGAAGCGCCGTCTCCCGTTCGGTCTCGGCCGGAAGGGCCGCGGGACCGGTGCGCCCGGCGCCGCCCGCTCAGGCGGGCGCTCCGGATCAGGCGGGCGTTCAGGCGGGCGATCGGGCCGTCGAGGTCCCGGTTCCTGGTTCGGCCGCGGGCGCACGGGCGCGAAGCCCGGAGGCGCCCACGCGGGCGGACGGGCCAGCGGCCGCAAGCCGGGCCGCGGGTCGACGCGTCGTCGCCGGTTCCGCGCCCCCGACCCTCGCCGCGCTGACACGAAGCTCCTACCCGACAAGACCGACACGAAGCCGCCGACGGCGAAACCGGAGACCGCGAACGAGCCCGCGCAGCCGACCGGTCGGCCCCAAGCCTCGCAGCCCGCGCAGCGTCCGCCGACGCCCCACCCGAACCGCAACCCGAACACCGTCAACCCGAAAGGACCCAGCATCATGTCCCGACTCGGCCGCATGTGGCGCCAGCACTCCGAAGAGGAACTCTCCGCCGCCACCCGCTACGACCCCGAGACCATGCCCGACTACCTCGGCGACCTCCGCGACCTCGTGACCGCGTTCCAGAACCAGGCCGCCGCACTCGGGAAGATGTCCGCGATCTCCCAGGCCGACCTCCCCGTCGACCAGAACGTCGCCGAGTACATCGCGCAGCTCCAGTCGCTCATGCACACGATCGCCGAAGGCGCCGACAGCACCGTCTCGAGATTCCTCGCCAAGCACGAGGCCGACATGGCGCGACACAACGCCCCCCGCCCGAACGAGAAGAAGTGGAACGTCGGGTGATCGACCAGCAGACCGCGCCGCCCCCGGCCCCCGCGCCGGGGGCGGCCCCCCGCTCCGCCCGGCCGCGGCCCCTCCGGGACTGGATCGCCTCCTGGAACTGGAACGCCCACCCGCCCGCATGGGCCGTCGCCAACCTCGCAGTCCTGCTGTTCTGGACCTCCCTGGCCGGGCACCGCCTCGGCGTGCCGCCGGTGGCCGCGCTCCTCATCGGCGGCATCGGCGCGGCCGCAGCGGTCGGCGCCGCCATGATCGCCGAGCAGGGCGGTGCCGTCATCGGGTGGCGCCTCGCCTGCTGGATCCTCCCCGCCCTGTGGGCCACGGCCGCCCTTCAATGGTCCCCGCTGCAGCCGTACCTCCTCGGTGCCGGGGTCGGCCTCGCCCTGGCCGCCTACCTCATCGCCGACGCGATCCGCAAGGCCCGTCGCGCCGCCCAGTCTGCGGGAATTCTCACCGGCGGCGGCAGCACCCAAGTCGCGACCGCACCGGCCGACCAGATCTGGAACGCCGACGCTCCCGCCGACACCGACGAAGCCAAGCTCGCCGAGAACTGGGACGCCCGGATCCGCCGCGTCACCTCGATCAAAGGCGCCGAAGTCGTCGGCGTCGGCCTCTGGTCCCAAGGCACCGGGTACACGCTCACCGTCCGCCTGCCCTTGGGCGGCACCTCCTGGAAGGACCTCGCCGACTACGCCGAGCCCCTCGCCGAGGACGCCCGCCTCCCCGCTGACTGCGGCATCACCGTCAAGGGCACCAGGCACCGCGGCATCGCCGAAATGAAGGTCACCCACCGCAACGTCATGCGCGAGACCCACACCGCCCCCCGCGACTACAGCCCGGCCTCGATCTACGACAAGGCTCCGATCGGGTTCCTCCCCGACGCCGCCCTCATCAAGATCGCGCTCAAATGGGTGTGGATAGTCCTGATCGGCCAGACCGACTCGGGCAAGTCCTCGATGCTGCACCTGATCAATGCCTACCTCGTCCGCTGTGTCGACGCCCTGGTGTGGCAGATCGACATCGGCGGCGGCGGCGGCATCGCCCGACCCTGGATCGCCCCATGGCACCAAGGGCGCGCCGATCGGCCTGCCATCGACTGGGTCGCGACCACCGTCGAAGAGGCCGAGCTCATGTGCCGCTCCGCGATCGCCATCGTCGAGGGCCGCAAACGGGTCTACGCCGACGACCTCGATAACGGCAAGGTCCGCTGCTCGCCGGAGGTCCCGCACATCGTGATCGAGTCCGACGAGACCGCGAACCTGCCCGAGCTCATCAAGGGCCTCATCACCCAGATCAACCAGACCGGCCGCGGCGCCGGCGTCCGCGGCATCACCTGCTCCCTGCGCGGCACCGCCGACGACCTCCCTACCGCCATCAAGAAGCACTCGCGGGTGCGCGTCGGCATGCGCGTGAGCGACGCCGACGAGATCCGGTACCTGTTCGACCGGCCCGGCAAAGTCGACCCCGCGCTCGCCGACGAGCAGGGGTCGGGCTGGATCGAGCACCAGGACGAGGACGCCGACGGCAAGGCGATCGGCGCCCGCTACATCACCCCGTTCAAAGCGTTCTTCATGCCCGACTCGCAGATCGACGAGGCCGCCGTCGCCGTCGCGCTCCTGCGACCCGATCTCGACGCGCCCTCTGTGGCCCTGGCCGACTCGGTCTCCCGGACCGTCCGCGCCTACACCGACCGGTGGGTGCGCACGATCCCGACCCTGTTCGTCGTCGACGAGGAGCCTGCGCCCGCACCGGTCCCCGCCGACCCCGAGCGGGCCGCGCGCATCGCCGCGATCGAGGCCGACCAGCAGCGCCGCCACGAGACCGGCGGCAGCATCGAGGAGCGCCTCGCCCGCATGAACGAGCTCGGCGCGAAGATCGCCGACGGCGCACCCACCGACACGCCGGGGGTTGACCCGGCGACCGTCGCCGAGTTGACTGAGGGCGTACCTGAGGACAACCTCCTCGCGGTCGTGACCGTCGTCGACCGGGCCGGCGTCGACGGCATCGGTCCCGCCGACATCCTCCGAGCCATCAATGCCGTGCGCGCCGTCGACGACCGGATCAGCGACAAGACGGTCCAGCGCAAGCTCGCTGAGCTCGTCAATACCGGGATCTTCATCAAGACCGGCCGAGGCCGCTACGTCGCCGCCATCCACACACACCAGGGAGACCAGCATGAATGACGCCGAACTCACCCGCGAGCAGAAGATCGCGGACGCCGAAGCCCGCCAGCAGGAACTGCACGAGACCGGCGGCACCGTCGAGGAGCGCGTTGCCCGCCTCAAGGAGCTCGGCGAGCAGATCACCGACGAGCCCGCATCCGAGTAGGCCAATGCCGCAGCGCGCCGCCACGGACCCCGTCGGCGGCGCGCTGGCGTTATGATCCCCGCACACCTACATGGAGAGGCCCGCCGTGCGCGATCCGTCGGACATGACCCCGGCCGAACTGCGCTGCCTCCGTGAGGAACTACGGCTCACCGTGCGGGCATTGAGCGCCGCGATCGGCCAGACCTACCAGACGATCAGCAGGTGGGAATCCGGCAAGCGCGCCCCATCGCGGTACAGCGCGAACGCGCTGGTCGACCTTGCGACATTCACCGAAGCGGCTGTGGCTGACATGGTCAAAACTCACGAACCCGGGTCGACCATCGTCACCTACCTGGACGACGAGACGTTCCAAGAGCACGTCGACATCGGTACCTTCGTGCTCCCGGCGGCGTGGCATAGAGGCGTGGCCTGGCGCGCCGCCCGGCAGATTCCCGGAGCCACCATCACCTACCAGTCCTGACCTCCTCGGCGAACCGGGCACGAGCACTTCACGCCCGCTCTACGCTCCTCTCGTGGAGTTGCCTGCACCGATGCTGCCCACCGCGGGGCCGCTGCCGACCGGGCCGGGGTGGGCGTTCGAGATGAAGTGGGACGGCGTCAGGCTGATCAGTGGATTGGAGCGCGGGATCCTGCAGATGCGCACCCGCCAAGGCAAGAACGTGCCCGCCTCCCAGTTCCCGGAGCTCACCGAGATCGCCGAAGTCGGGGACGTCATCCTCGACGGTGAGCTGACCGTGTTCGACGGCGACCGCACGGATTTCGGGGCTGTCCTCCGCAGGCTTCTCGCCCGCGGTCACCGTGCCGCCGTCCTGGCCGAGGAGTATCCGGCGACGGTGCTCGTGTTCGATGTCCTCCGGTTCGACGGTGAGGATCTACGCCGCCGCCCGTACGAGGAGCGGCGCGCGATCCTCGAGTCGCTCGAGCTCCCGCCCAACTGGGTGGTGCCGCCGAGTTTCACGAACGGGCCCGCGACGGTCGCGGTGAGTCTCGAGCACGGGCTGGAGGGCGTGGTCGCGAAGCGTTTGGCGTCGCGCTATTCGAGCGGCCGGTCCAGGAACTGGGTGAAGCAGAGACACCAGGGGATCATCGACGCGGCCGTGGTTGGGTGGGTTCGCAGACCCTCCGGCGGCCTCTCGCTGCTCCTCGCCGAGCCCGGCACGCTCCTGTACGTCGGCAGGTGCACCGCGCCACGGGGACTCGTCGAAGCCCTCGCGCCGCTCGCCACCGGCACTCCGGCCACGACCGTGCCCGCCCAGTCCGGTGCCGTGCAGTGGGTCCAGCCGGTGCTGCAGGTCGAGGTGACCGCGTCTTCGCGGGAGCCGGACGGGCGGTTGCGGCAGGCGCGGTTCGTGCGCGCCCGTCTCGACCAGATCGGGTTACCAGGCACGACGAAACGGCCCCGCCGAAGCGGGGCCGCATCATGCGAACTCACATACCAACAACTCCAGTTGGCATGTGAGCCAACATCTCAACTCTCAGGCGCGAGCGTTGAGTTCTACTCGGTGGGCGTGTGCTTGACCGTCCCGAGCGGGATCATGCTCGCAGACCCCTCCGTACCGACCGGCGCGGAACCGATCGACCACGCGAGACTCGCGCCGACCGCCAGCCCGACGACACCCCAGGAGTGCGCCCAGTCGATGTCGTTCCACCCCCCGACCGCCTCGGCCGTCAGGACCGCGAACCAGGTCCCGCCGAACGTCTTGATGGCACGGTCGCTGGTCTCACGCCAGAAGCGCTTCGTGTAGTACATGGTCAGTTCTCCTTGGTCGGTTGTGGGCTATTCGGTGGCGGCGGCGACGCAGATGACCGCGTCGACAGTGCCGTTGGTGGTGAGGACGGTCTGCGCCTCAGGTGCAGAGCCCTCAGGGCATAGCGGCAAGCCGTGTTCGGCTACGTATCCCTCGACCTGGGCACGGATCTCGTCCTCGGTCGGTGGCCGGCCGGGCTCGCCCTGCGCCCCGTCCTGGCCGTCCGCACCGTCGGCCCCGTCCTGGCCGTCAGCTCCTGCAGGTCCGGGCGGCGGCGGGTTCTCCGCGAGGTAGGCCGCCATCGCGGCGTACAGCTGCTCGTTGAGCAGGTCCGGGTGATCGGCGAGGACCGAAGCAAACGCGGCGGTAAGCTCAGCGGCGGACGGCTCGAACTCGTACGGGTGGTCCGCGAAGTACCGCGCGAACGCGGCCTGGATCTGCGGGTCGGTCAGGGTTGGCCCCGGAGGGCCGGGCGGCCCGGTCGGCCCCGATGGGCCGGGAGCTGGCGTGTACTCCGGGTCCTCGAGAAGTTCCTCGGGCTGCGGAGCGATCGGCTCGACGCCCTGAGCCTCCGCGTTGGACTGCTCGTCACCGAGGGCCGCCGAGAGCGCGTCGACCCGGGCCTCCTGGACCTCCGACCGCCACAGGACTGCGGCGACGGCGACCAGAACCAGGAGGATCTGCCCCCAGTGTGCGATTGCCCGCCGGGTCGGGGCCCGTAGCTTCGGCATCCTCATACCGGGCCTCCGGTCGCGGAGACGACGTCGACGACGATGGACAGGGCGGCGGCGAGCATGGCGCCGACGACCATGCGGCGGTCAGCTGCGCGCCGTTCGATATTCGCGGTCTTGTCGGCCTCCAGTGCGCCCACGAGACGTTCGACGGACTTCTCCACGTTGGTGACGCGGTCGTTGACCCGGCCGAGGTGGGCATCGTGGACCTCGCGGGATACGAGTCCGGCGAGGTCGCTGCGGAGCTCTGTGAAGTCGTCCTTCACGTCCTTGCGGAACTGCGCGATCTCGCGGCCGATCGGGTCGTCGGGCATGGGCGGGCCTTACTCGCGAGCCTCGTTGTCGACGCTACCGAGGACCTCGCGGAGCGCAGCGGCGACGGCGGCCGTGTCGAGATCGTGGTCGACCGCGGCGGCGACCGCGGTGGCCAGCTCTTCCGGGGACGGGATCGCCTGTCGGACGCCTTCGGCGACCGCGGCCGTGATGGCGTCTTCGGTGAGGCCCGACTGGCCCGCAGCGATCGACTTCATCAGGGCTGTCTGCTTGGCCTGCTCGGCGGCGATCTTCTGCCCGTACAGCAGCGTGTAGTAGTGGTTGGAGGCCGCGAGGAACTTCGCCGGCCACTTGGTGCCCGAGTAGGCAACGCCCTGCCCGGTGATCAGGGGAATTTCTTCGTCCCAGGTGCTCATGTCGTCCTCCAGGAGGTGTCGTAGGGCGGCCGCGGTGTCGCGGTCGTAGATGCCGTTGGTGGTGATGCGGGCGCGGCGCTGGAGCTCGCGCACCGCCGCGGTCGTGGCGGGGCCGAAATCGCCGTCCTCGACCAGGCCCGCGTTGATCACGCCGTTGAGGTAGACCTGCAGCGCAAGGACCGCGGGCCCTTCGGCGCCTTCTCGCAGCGTGGGGGCGGGGAGGCCGGCCACCGGGAGCTTGCCCGCATCGGTGCCCCACGCCCGCTTAAACCAGTCCTCCAAGGACTCGCCCGAGAGCAGCGACGCGAGGCCTTCCAACGCCTTGCGGTCACCGGCATAGGGCGTGAGAATGCCGATGTGCACATGCCAGGTGTGGGAGGTGTCGGAGCTGGCCGAGCGGTAAGCGCCGTCCTCGGAGTCCTTGATGCGACCGACGACCGTCCGGCCGTCGAGGGTCCCGTAGAACTCTTTGACGCACCGCATTCGCGGGTCCCGTCGGGCGGCGCCGTCCAGGAGACGCCGCGTGATCGTCCTCATCCACGTGTCGTTCATCGTGAGGTCGATCGCGCGCGCTTTGTCCTTGGGGTCGCGTCGGTCGATCGCGTGCCGGACCGAGTAGTTGCCGGGCCATTTCGACAGGTTGGCGAAGACCGTGTTGTGGTAGCCCTTCTTGTCGGCGTAGATCCCGCCGAGGCGCACGCCCGGGATGAAGCCGTGGCAGGCGAGCCACAGCCACCACATTGCGTCCGTGATGTAGGTGCGGTTCGGGTTCGCCGTGGCCATTAGTCCAGGCCCTTCGGGGATGGGCCTGCGGAGCGCAGCCGCTCGAACTCGTCGTCGTCCAGGACCACGATGTGTCCCGCGCGGTCGCGGACCTCCCAGCGGTTGCCCTCGCTGTCGGGTGTGGTCTGGCGGACCTCGTAGCCGCGCTCGGCGTCGAACAGGTGCCAGCCGTGGGGATCGGCCATGGGTCCTCCTTGGATCTGGGCACGCCGAGGGAGACGGGCCGGTGATGGATTGCTAGGACTGGAGGCTGTAGCAGCGGTCGACGATGACGCGGGACTGGACGCCCGCGGTGTTTCGCGCCCACAGCTGCACCGAGTGCGAGGTGCCATTCGGTTCGATGGTCGAGCCCCAGCCGGGAACGTCGAACGTGGCCACGGTCGTGCCTGACGCCGAGCCCGCGACGACGCCGTCGACCTGCAGCTGCCAGTCGACCGTCCCCGAGGGGGCGTTCGTGCCGACACCGATGGAGATCCGCGGATGCCACAGCGTCGTGATGCCGTGCATGACCTCCTGGTAGGCCACGTTTGTGAACGCCGGCCAGAACGGTCCGCCGGTGGCAACGGACGTGCCCGTCGACGGGACCATCGGGATGTTCAGGTAGGGGCGCGCCAGGCCGACACCCGTCTCGGAGTCGTTGGAGACGAGCTCGTTGCCGAGGCGGTCCAGACCGGCCCAATAGGACCGGTCGGTGCTGCCGAAGAGCCCGAACGCGGGGTCGCCGTTGCCGTGGGAGAACCGCCAGACCGCGACGCCGGATGCGTTGGTGCCGATGAACACCAGGCCGATCGTGTCGTCCTCGTTGGTCATGCGCAGGGCGCCGCCGCGGATGATGATGTCGCCGGCGTCGTTGACTTCGATATTCCCGGCATCTTCGACGACGATCCGTGCGCCGGAGTGGACTCGGAACACCCCTTCGCTGACCGAGGTGGCCTGGGCGGTGCGGGCGGTTCGTGATTGCTGGTTGCGGCGGCGATCGTCCTGGATGGCTCGTAGTGGCCCGTCGCCTGCTGTCGCGTCAGTCCAGACCGTCACGGCTACCCCTCCGATACTGCTGTGCTGAGCGCGGTTGCGTCGAGGGCCGGGTCGACGGCGAGTCGGGGGACCCACTGGGATTCATTGGGGTTGAGGGTGAACCCGGTCATCCGGCGGGCGCCGATGAGCGGCCGCCGTTCGGGGTTGCGGGGCCCGGTGAGCCGGTACGGGGCGAGGTCGCCGAGGTTGATATCGATGCCCGGCCGCGGGTAGTCGTACAGCTGGCTGGTGATCTCGATGACCTGGGTGCCGTCCTTGGTGCGGGCGAGTTCCGCATCGGAGTGGTCTTGGAGCAGATCAGAGGCGGTGATGTTGTTGCCCGGTTCGACGATCAGCTCGACGATGGGGATACCGGACTGGAGCGCGACGAGGTCGATCGAGGGCGCCGAGGACGGCTGGTCGTCGCCTTGGCCGGGACCGATCGCCGTCACATAGTTCGCGTAGTTCCCGTCCCGCCAGGACTCCTTGAGCGTGTAGGAGATGACCGCGCCGTCGCCGGTTTCGAACATGGCTGTCGCGGTCGGTGTGGTGCGGCCGATCCGGCGGCGGATACGGAGGATCTTCTGGACGATGGTCTGCGACGCGTCGGCCCAGTCGAAGTAGATCTCGAACTCCAGTCCCTGCACGCACAGGGCCCGGATCGCGTCGTACACGGAGGTCCGGTCGGTGGCCTTGTACTCGATGTCGATCAGTTCACCGGTGTTCTCGACGTCGAATTCGAGACCGAGGCCCTGGAACTGGCCGTCGATCTGCTCGGCGTCGAGCGCGAGCTGGTAAGCGACCTGCGCCCGGTCGGCCTGCACGAACACGTGGTCCTTGACCTTGCGTTTCGCGAAGTACCCCTCTGGGGTGACCGTGGGCACCGACAAGTCGTTGCCGGATCCGCCAGCCCGGTCGATCGGCAGGCCCATCCACATCGGGACGTCGTTGACGATGGCCACCAAAGCACCCGATGCGCCGTCGGTGCACGCTTCGGCGTCCTCGATCGACACGTACCCCTGGCCGTCGCCGGCGAGCGGGATCGACATCTCGGCGTTCGCGTACGCCGAGAGGTTCCGTGCGGGTGACCCGGTGAAGTCGGGGAGTTCGGCGATGATCCGGCCGGTGCGCTGGTTGATCCCGACGGCGGTGACCGATTCCCTGACGATGGGGACGCCGTAGCCGACGGGGGGCGTGATCGGGCCGGGTGTGACGGCTTCGGGGCCGATCCACGTCCGGAAGATGTGCCAGATGTGCGGGGGGCCGATGATCCACGCCGAGTACCAGACACGCCAGCCTTCGACCCCGTCGAGGGTGTCGGGCAGGAGCGTGGCGCGGTAGAGCGCGGTGTGCTCGCCGGGCTGCTCCTGTGGGATGACGGTCCTACCGCTGTTGGTGAATGTCCACCCGTCCTCGCTGACGCAGAACAGGAGCAGGCCGTTGATGCCGGAGATGTCCTGGTTGCAGTCGTTGAGGAGCGCTATGTAGCCGTCGGTGGTGCGGAGGAGGTCGAGGTGCCAGGCTTCTTTCCCGGGCAGCATGGGGCCCATGTCGACGCCGACCGGGTCGCCCCAGGCCGCTGAGAGGGTCGCGCCGCCCTGCAGCCGGACGACCTGGTTGGGGCTGGGGACGATGTCGACCGCCCACATCGTCCACGCGCCGCCCTCGAAGAGGATGCAGGGGGAGAGGAGGCGCCGAACGGTCTGATCGGACGAGTAGAACAGGGTCTTGGGTTCCCATGCGACACCGTCCGCCGAGGTGGAGAAGTAGAGCTTCTCTTCCGCACCCACAGCGGCGACGTCGTAGGTGCGCCACACCAGGTAGAACACGCCGTTCACGTAGCGCAGGTCGGTGTCGGAGTTGTATGCGCCCGGGGAGCCGGGTTGGTCGTCGATCGGGTTGACCAGGCCCTCCGGCACCACCCAGGTGATGCCGTCGTTCGACGCTGCGATGCACGGGTCTTCGAACTCGTCGTCGCCGCCGGCGTAGGGCGTGTACGCCATCCAGTACGTGAACCCGGAGACGGGGGCGTCGAGGCGCACGATCGACGGGTGCGTGACCTCCCCGTCGGTAGCGTGCTGCGGGGTGGGGATCGCCAGGCGTGTCCCGTAGTTCCCCGAGATCTGTGTCGGGTCAGGCAGGGCCACCACTACCCCCGGATGTAGTCGACGTAGAGGTAGGACGGTTCGTTCGCGTTGGCGTTGCACGCGAGGGTGCCGGTGCCGGTCTGCCGCAGGCACGTCACCACGAATGTCTTCGACCCGGTCGCGACTGCCGTGTACTCGACTTCGAACCCGATGGGGTAGTCGGTGCCGGGCCCATGGATCACCGAGTTCTTCAGCGACAGCTGCGTCCCCGCGACGTTGTCCTCACGAATCCTGAACCGGGCCAGGTCACCGGTGACGGTCCCTGCGACGTCCGCGTCCCACCGGATCTTGTAGGTCGCCCCCGACACCAGCGACGCGGTCACCGAGTTGATGAGCGTCTCGGACGTGAAACTGGAGGAGTTGGTGGTGCGGATCGTGGTGGCGATGCGCCTGATGGACGCGAAGTTCGTGGGGGACGCGAGCGACACCCACGCCGCGCCAGTCCACACCTCCAGTGTGGAGGTGTCCTGGCGCCAGATCATCATGCCGTGGTAGCGGCCCGTCGTGGGACGGTCGGACGTGCCGCGCACGGGAAGGATCCCGGCGCCGAGCGCGTACTGCGCCAGCGAATCGACCGTGTGCGGCAGGCCCGACCCGGTCGAGTTCACGCGCAGAACCGCGAGCCGGATCGAGTTCGCGGTCACCGTGGGAGCTGTGGGGGTGCCGGCGGGGGCGCCGGGCACGTACAGGATGCGGGCCCGCCGCTGGCCGAGGCCGTCTTCGTCGTCGTCCTGGACCTGCAGGTCGATGCCGTCCAGGCGCGGGTTGGACGAGTCGGGCGGGTTGACCGAGCCGTTCACGGCGTCGTACTCGACGACGTAGGGGCCGGAGGTCGAGGTCAGGCGCGGGTAGACCACGGCGAGGCCTTCAGCGACCGAGTAGGTGGTGCCCGCGATCGTCACCGCGTCGCTGGAGTGCGGGCGGACACCGGTGCGCGCGCCGAGCCGGTCGGTCGACCCGGGGTGGAGGGTGATGGCGGCGAGGCGGCGCATCTGCACCGCCGCGTAGGAGGGGACGCCGAGGAGCACGTCGGCGGTGCCGTCGGCGTCGAAGTCCCACATTTCCGCGCCCGTGGGGGTGGAGATCCGGAAGTCGTTCACGGTGGGGTCGCGGACCACGTATTCGGTGTGCTCGCGCAGTTCCAGGGCGCCGCCGGTCCGGTTCTCGACGGTGATCAGGTCGCCGTCGACCAGGCCGTGTCCGGTGATCGTGACGCGGTTCGTGGCCGCGCTGATGGGCGCTGCCGCGGCGACGACCGTGACGCCGTCGAAGTTCATCCAGCCCGCTGAGGACACAAGGCCACCCCTATCCAGGTGTTGGGAATGCGAAAAGCCAGACCGGGAGGCGATCTGGCTGGGGACGAGAGGGGTCGAGGGCGGCTACCACCAGGCGGAGCGGTACTCCACCCTTGCCTGAGCGGTCGGGGTGTAGTTCGCGGCGAGGAACCGCAGCCGGTTCACGCCCGGCAGGAACGGGAAGGCGTCCATCAGCCAGGTCGCGGCTCCCCGCTGGTTCGCTTCGATGAGGCCGTTCAGCAGGGCCCGCTTGCGGACGGTGTCCACATCGATCCACTGGCCCTCACCCAAGGTGATGTTCAGGCTGATGGACTGCACGGTCCGGTCGGAGCGTTCGAGGATCAGCCGCGGCTCCACTACGGGGCCGTCGATGCGGATGAGAGCGCCGGTGGCAGTGGTGCCGAGGTTGTTGATCTCGACCTGACCGCCCTGCGTGGTCCCCGGGATCCGGAACGGGAGCCGCAGGCCCCGCCGCCACACTGAGGAGACCAGCTCCGCACCGATGCGCAGGCCACCGCGCTGGACCGGCAGGCCCGTGGTGACGGTGGTGAGGTTGCCGGAGTAGATGCGGGGGTCACCGGCGACGAACGCGGTGGCGATCTTCGCGCGCCCCAAAGCGATCTCGTCGATGTCCGGTTCGACACCGCGGGGCCTGCCGAACAGGACGTACTCGTCGGGGTCGTCCTTGAGGCGGAAGCGGAGCTCAGCGATTTCGCCGGTCGCGCCTACCGCGGAGAACGCGGCGGCCATCTGCTGGATCGCGGCCCGTGTCGAGGGAATGTCCGCGTTGGCGCCGTTGGCGATCACCCTGATGGGAACCACACGGGGGTCTTGCCATTCGGCGCCAACCCAGGCGCCGTGCGCGTAGGGGCGATCGCCGCCCTGCGTGGCCCTCACCGAGGTGAAGAACGGGTTGAAATCCTTCTGGACGTCGAAGAGGGTGCCCGCACCCATGAGGAAATCGCGGGCGGTCCCGATCAGATGGACCTGCTCGACGGCGAGGGCCATCAGAACGCCCCGTGCCAGGACATCTCATCCATGACCTGGGCGTATTTGAAGTCGTCGGTGTGCGCGTGCACGTTGACCTCCTGGTGCTCGACAACGGTGGACCCATACCGGCGGCCGGAACCGGAGGCGCCGGTCATGCTGGTGATGGTCGCGACCTCGACTGGCCGCTGGCCCCGCCACTGGCCCCGGCGGGTGATATCAGCGCCGTACCAAGACGCGGCCACGTCGAGGATCGCGAGGGACCTCGCCCTGTTGCCGCGGCGCGGAATGAACGCCTCACCGCCCGTCGCGGGTTCAGCGAACGCGTACCGGGCCGGGTTCTGCGCGGAGTAGATCCCGGCGTTCAGCAGCCCCCTCTGGGCGTGGACGGTGACGCCGCCCCACCGCTGCGCCTGCAGGGCGTTCGGTCCGAATTCGTGCTGCGCTGCCTGGTTGATGGTTTGTAGCACGATGTCGACGGTGGTGCCGTGCAAGCCGTCGATGGCGTTCTGGAGTCCATCGATGCCGTCTTCGGAGTCGTCGATCCCCGCGATGATGCCTGCGGCGATCTCCTGCCCGGTCTGATCGCCTCGCAGCCCCCACAGGCGGACGACTTCCTGCAGCTCCTCGTCGGTCATCTGGGCCATGAGCGCGACCATCTCGGCACCCTCGGGGCCCATAGCGGCGAGCTCGTTGATCATCCCGCCGACCCCGCGCTCGGCGAGGATGGTCATGTTCTCCGCCCACTGTGCCTGCGCCTCAGCCTGTTTCCTCAGCTCCTCGATGAAGCCCTCGGAGGTCAGCTTCGCGTTCTCCTCGAGCCCGTCGAGGCCGGCGTTGTATGCCCCGAGCAAGTCGACGAACGCGGTCGCGCCGTCGGACCAGACCTGGAGCATGTCGGTGACGGCCTGCTCGGCGGTCTCCCCCGTGACACCCATCTGCTCGGCCAGGAACTCGAGCTGCAGCGTGTACGGGTTGACCGCCTCGGCAGCCTCTTCCGTTTTCGCAGTCGAGTTCTCCAGTGCGGCTTGGTATTCCGGGAAGATCTCGTTGAGGCGTTCCATCGAGATGCCCTGCTTGTCGGCCTCGTCCGAGATTTTCGACCACGCTTCAGCCGCAGCCTCAGGGTCGGAGGCGTACAGCTGAGCGAGCGCCGCATCCATTGCGGAGATCCGCTCAGTGGACTTGGCAAGGGAGTCGTCGATCTCCTTGGCCCCGGAAACCATGCCCTCGGTGAAGGCTGCGAGCCCACGTGTGAAGCCTTCGTCGGCGGCTGATTCGAGGGACTGCGAGAACTTGTCGAAGTCGTCGCCCATGATGCGGGCGGCCTCACCGGCGATCTCCCCGTCTCTAGCCCACCGCTCCAGGCCGGTACCGAACGCCTCGATCTGGGGGTTGAGCTGCTTCCCGAACGCCGCAGCAAGGGCCATCGACGCGACTTGGACCACGCCGAGGGCCATCGCGGCCGGGCCGGCGTAGCGACCCACGGCGGACAACGCTCCGGCGGCCTTCGCGCCTGCGGGCCCCGTTGCTGCGAGCTGCGCATTCATCTGCGCGGCACGGTCGCGCACCTGGAGGAACGCACCCCCGAGCAGGGAGGAGATGGCCATGATCGCGCCGATGACCACGACCGTGTTGGTGATCGGCGCTGGGATCGCCTGCAGTGTCTTGAGGAAGTCGGTGGCGAACCGGGTCATGGTCCGCAGCGCCTCAGAAAGGCCACCCGAGGATTCGATCGCGAGGCCTTCGATCGCTGAGGTCAGCTGGCCCACATCACCCTGGAGGGAGTCGATGCGCTTTGCGGCGGTCTCGGCCGCGACACCCTGCTCGGAGACCTTGTCGATGTAGTTCGAGATCCCGGCGGCGCCCTCGGCGAGGAGGATGTTGGCGCCCGCGATCGCCTCTTGCCCGAAAAGGACGGCCATGGCGGCGTTGCGTTCCTCGATGGACAGCTTCGCGAGTCCGTCTTCGAGTTCACGGACGATGTCGACTGCGCCGAGGACGTTCCCGTTCGTGTCGTAGATGGAGATGCCGAGCTGGTCCATCACCGTCTTGGCCTCTTTGGTGGGAGCCAGGAGCCGCAGCAGCGTGGTCTTGAGGTTCGTGCCGGCTTCGGCGCCGGTGAGGGCCTGGTCGCCCATCGCCGAGAGGATGCCCACGGTCTCCTCGACCGACAGGCCCGCTTGGGCGGCGACCGTGCCAACGTTCTTGAGTGACTGCCCCAGCCCAGTGACATCGGTGTTCGATGCGTTCGCCGACCCGGCGAGCGTGTCCGCGACCGACGACATCTCGGAGGCTTCGAGGTTGAACTGCTTCAACGTTGTGGCGGCGATGGAGGCGGCCTCAGCCAGTCCGATACCGCCCGCCGCGGCGAGGTTCAGCGCACCGGCGAGCGCGCCGCCGGTGATCTGCGCCGCGGTCAGGCCCGCCTTGGAGAGCTCCTCGATCGCGTTCGCCGCTTCGGTCGCGGAGAACTGGGTGCTGGCGCCCATGTCGATCGCGGCCTGCCGGAGCGCCCCGAACTCGTCAGCGGTCGCATTCGACACGGCGTTGACCTGCGCCATCGCGTGGTCGAACTGTGCGGCCTGGGCGACGCCGGCAGCGAGGGCACCGCCGAGGGCGAGCCCGAACGCGATCGCGCCGTTCGCGACCGCGTCCAGATCCCCCTTGCCCTTCGCCGCGGTCTCCGACAGCTCCTTGCGGAAATCGCGGGTCGTCTTGACCATCTCGCCGACGCCGGCCGTGTACTCCTTGATGTTCGCGACGTACTTGACGGAGATGGTGCGCACCTGGCCTCCTCTCGGGGCTCAGGAGGTGACGGGCGGCGGGTGCGCTTCGACGCGGTGGATGAGCGCGTGCGGGTGCTCCGCTTTCTGCTCCCGGTAGGAGGCCTCGGATTTGGAGAGGGCCGTGCACCGGTGGCAGCGGATCGGCAGCAGCGGCAGGTACTTGCCGTTGCCGGGGGAGCCGTCCATATCAGGGCGGGTGGTTTCGGTGAGGTCGCCGCCGCAGCCGGAGCAGAGGGTGTCCCGTCTGGCGGCGAGGGCGAGCATCCAGCCCTGTTCTTCCTCAGTCCATTCGGGTTCGCGGCGGGTCTCCCAGCCCGTGACCTGCCCGTTCTCGTCGCGGACGACGGTGGTTACTTCGAGGGGCTCCCAGCCTTCGAAGCGGCGGCGCGAGATGCCGAGCCGTTCGGCCGCCTCGACGAGGATCCGCTCTTCAGGGTCTTCGAGGCGGCGAAGGAGAAAGGGACGTCGACCTTGTTCCGGTTGAGCCGCCAGCACATCTCGAACAGCCCGTCGTACTGCGCGTCGGTCATGTACTCGTACAGCAGGGCGTCCCACTCCTCGGGGGAGAGGTCGTCGGGTCCGATGATGGAGGCCCGGATCAGCTGCTCGGGGAACGTCTGCATGTTCACGCCGGTGGAGTCCTCCGGCAGGGGCTTGCCGTCCTTCCCCTTGCGGGGCGGGTGGGCCTCGCACAGTTCTTTCCACGTCAGCTCGTCCTTGGGCGTGCTGGGGGTGCGCTCGCGGCGCAGTGCCTGCACGGTGACGACGATGGCGTTCTCGGCCATCTGCTCCTCGAGTTCCGCGAGCTGAGCGGCGAGGCGCTTGAGCTCAGGGTCGGGGACGAGCATCTCGGTGGCGGACTTTGTGGCGTTCTTGCGGTCGTAGGCTTCCTTGATGGTCTTCCACTTGGCCCTGCGCGGGCCGGGCAGATTCACCGTCATGGAGTCCTGGGTGCGCTCGGCGGCGGCGAGCTTCTCACTCGCCGTGCGCGGCTTCTTCGTGTTGGACATGCTGCTCTCCTGGCCGTGAGGTCTGGCCTTGGACATGGAAAGGGACCCGCGCACCCCGGCCAGGTTGGTGCACGGGCCCCGGTCTAGGAGGCGACGATCGCGACGTCGCGCTGCGTGCCGCTGCGGATGAAGAGCTTCTGCATGATCTTCTGGCGGCCATTCGCCTCCGGCGCCTGCTTCACCTGGACGCCGCACTCGACGACGTAGACGTCGACGATGTCCCCGACCTCGATCGCGGGCTCGTAGTCCATGCCCCAGCGGGCGATGACGAAGCCGAGCTCCTTGTGCCGCAGCGTGGTCTGGGCCTTGTTGTCGGCCGCGGCGGGCTCCTGGCCCTGGAACACGTAGGTGATGGACAGCGTGTCGGTGAAGCGGCCGACGCGCTCGAAGGACTGGCGGCTGCACAGGCGGTCGTCGACGGAGACCTGCTCGTCGGTGGCCGGGGTCCACCCGTCTGCGGTGAGGTAGCAGGACAGGTCGACGACGGTGAGCGCGGTGGCTTCGGTGATGGTCGGTTCGGCCGGAGTGGCGATGGCGGGGACCCACAGGACCTTGAGGGACCCGTCGGCCGGAATGGATGTAGGAACGACGGCGTCGCTCATGGTGTCTCCTCAGAGTGTTGTGGCCGGGGCGTGGTTGAGCGGCCCGCGAGAGTGCGGTGCGCTTTCATGGGGAGGGGCCGGGACCGGGGTGTGGCGGGCCGGACGATTTCGCAGCCGCCCGCGGCGAGGTACGCGGCAGCTGCGGCTTCACTTGCGTCCCACTGGTGCCTAGTGGTGAGGCAGCGGAGGCGGACGTACCGTGCTTGCATGCCCGACCTCCCCCGTCCGGTGGATGTGGACCTTCGGCGGGGCCGCTACGGTGGGCCGATGACGAAGCGAACGTGGATGCTGCTCGTGTGGGTCGGCATCGTGGTAGCGGTCGGCGGCGTTGTCGCTGCGGCCGTGGGGTTCTCGATGGACACGACCTATCCCGAGGAGGTCCCTGGGTGGTCGTTCGCCGTGATCTGGGTGGGGATCCTGCTGGCGGTCGGCGCGGTGGTCGGCCGCGCCGTCACGAAGAGATGACGGCTGCGGGTTCGGCTCCCATCCGGTAGTGCGACCAGCCCGTGTAGGTGGGGCGGCCGTTGAACAAGATCTCCTTGTTCTCCGACACGGGCTGGTCGACGGGGACCTCCCGGATGAAGTTGCAGCCCCAGCCCTCAATGACCGGACGCTTCCCGAGGAGCGCGGCCGCGACCTGGTCGAGGCCCCACAGGACCTCGTCGACGTCGCGGCCGACAGCGACGAACCGGGCGTCGTTGATCTTGGGGATGAGGTTGCCGCCGAGGTTCGCGATCTCCCCGCGGGCGGGGACTGGCCACTGCACAAGGTGCGGGAACTGCAGGCCCTCGTCGGGGATCTGCACGCCCCCATAGTGGTACTGCCACGTCGGGACCTGCGCTATGACCATCGCTTTGATGGCGAGCTGGAAGGGCCTCGAGATCTGCGCCATCACGCCCCCGGCAGCGGGTCGATAGCGTCTAGGGCGGCATAGAAGTTCGGTTCTTCCTCATCCGCGGCCGGGCCCATGAACGGCTGCGGCGCCTGCCGCGATGTTCCGAGCTCGACGTACGGCGAGTACTCCGCTTCCGGCCCCGTGGTGCCGACCGCGATGTCCCGGTTCGATCCGATGAAGTCCGAGGTAATGGAGTTCCGCATGAACCCGGTCAGCACCGCGGCCCGCACTTTCCCGCCGGCCTCGGTCGCGAACGTGGACTTGCGGACCGTGTTCCGGACCTGCTTCGTCGCCTCCTGGGAGCCGACCTCCACGTCGCGCTCGAACCGCCGGATCTCGATCCCGTCGATGCGGAGCTCAGCCACCGTGCCTCCTCAGATCTGCGCTGGCGGGACGTTGGCACACACCAGGTCCCGCTCCCAGATCTGGGAACCGAACCGCACGTCATGCACCCACAGGGACTCGTCCGGAAGGCGCGCGTCGCCGGCGGTGGCGACCACGACCTCGTCGTTGACGCGGATCTCCGGGGCGTCGGCGGGGAGCACCACGATGTAGTTGCGGATGATGACCTGCTGGCCGCCGATCTCGCGGGTGGTTTCGACGCCGTCGCGGACGACGCGCATCCGCGCGGCCCCGTCGACGCCGTACACCGTGACGGGCGGCGGGTAGTCGGTCTTCCCTGCGGGCTCGTTGAAGACGCCGGTGGCCGAGTATCGGCGGACGATGCCGGTCGCGGTCATGGCGCTCTCGGCGACGGGCCGGTTGCGGGCCTCCCAGTCGCGGTGGAAGACGCCGGTGCCAGGGAACGGCATCACAGGCCGCCGAGTTCACCGAGGGTGCGGTAGGACGCGTACGGGTCGAACGGGATGACGTCGATCGCCCACGGGCCCTCGTCGCCGTCTTGGTCGTCCTCCTCGCGCAGCTGCCGCGCCTGGGCGCGGAGCTCGGCGGCGACCGCGGGGCCATCGGTCTGGAGGTCAAGGGTCCTGATCTTCTTGGAGACCAGGACTTCGGAGGTGGCGATCGCATCCAGCGCCCGCGCCGCGGCGCGCTTGACGCGGCCCGACTCGATCGCCAGGTAGCCGGTGATCTGGTCGTCGGCAAGGAGGAAGTTGCCTTCCTCGACGTCGGCGATCAGAAGCCGGACCTGCCCGACCGGGGTCGTGTAGTCGATCGCCACCGCCTGCTCCTACTCGCCGATGATCCGGTCGAGGTCGGCCAGGAGGGTTTTGCGGCCCTTCCCTTCGACCTCCGCGGCGGCGGCGGCCTTCGCGCGGTCAACGTCGTCGCCGACCCACGCCAGGACATCGCCCGCGGTGCCGTCCGGGACGCTCTCGGCCGAGGCATCCTCGGCAGGCGCGGGTTCCTCGTTGTCGTTCGCGGGGTCGGCCGGGTCCTCCTCGACCGGCGTCGTCTCGGCGGGCACCGCAGCGGGGGCGGGCTCCTTGACCTCGACGGCGTCGACCGGCGGTTCGACCGCAGCGGGTTCGGCCACGGCGAGGATCGGCGTGCTGGCTTCCCGCCAAGCGGCCGTCTCCTCATCGGTCGCGAGGCGCACCCCGCGCCGCCGCATCGGCGACCCCTGCAGGTACGACATCGCGCCGCGCCGGGTCACCTCCGCGAACCCGTCCTCGAAGCGGACGTTGATCGTGGGGATGTGCAGGTCCGGGTACTTGGTGGACTTGAACAGCATGGGGAGACCTCCTGGCTGGTAGCTGTCGGCATTGGGCAGGCGCAGGACCGCGCCCGAGAAGTCGGTGCTGAGCGCCGAAGCGGTGGCACCGATGAAGCGGTGCGCGGTGCGCCCGGCGTGGCCGCGGCCGGGAACGAGCGAAGGCGATTCGCGGTGGTCGACGAGCGAGGGCCACGGGTACCAGACCGGTGTCTCGCGCCGCTCGAACCATTTCGAGATGCGCGTGTCGTAGTTCGGGATCGGAAGCCGGTCGCACCAGGCCACCAGCTCGTCGATGACGTTCGTGGGGATGACGATGGCGACACCCCAGTTGAGCCTGTCCATGACCAGCCACGAAGCGCCGTCGGCGCGAGCGACGTACTCGGCGACCATCTCCCCGTACGGGCGGACCCGGCCGACGTAGAGGCAGACCGGGACGTCGTCGGGGGCGTGCGCGAGCGCGGCCTCGACGCCGGCGACGAGATCAGCGGGGATGACGGCGTCGTCTTGGACGACGAGGTGGTGGGTGGCGGCGGGGTCGTAGGCGAGGAGGGCGCGGCGGCCTGTGCCCCACCGGGAGTTCGACCCGTCGTCCCACACCACGCGGGCGAGACGGTCGAGTTTCACCTTGAGCTCAGGGACGAACGCCGCCCGCTTCTGGTGGGCCATGATCGCCACCGAGACGCTAGCCACGGGCGAATCCGTACGTCGGGGTCTTCGCGAAGCAGCCGAAGCACTTGTAGCCCTTCGGCAGTGCGTCTTCGAGCGCGTGACGGTCGCCTTCGGCGTAGATCACCGGGGAGTACGCAGCGATCGTGTCGGCGGCACCGACGAGGACCGAAGCGGCAGTGCCCTCGACATCGATCTTGATGAGCCGGACCTCGTCGAGGCCGAGCGCATCGATCGTGGTGATCGGCACCTGTCCGGCGTCCTGCTGATCGGCGCCGCGGTCGCGCTTGACCGCGACGGTCCCGGAGTTCCCCGCGAGCGCGGGCGGCTGGACGCGGCCCCAGCCGGGCCGGGCCCCGGCAGCGACCGGGAGCGCCCGTACGAAGGGGCGGTTGATGTCGGGGACGCGGAGGTCGTTGAGTTCGAGGTTCCGCGCCAGCCGGTCGAACGATGCCGGATTGGGTTCGAGCGCGACCACATTCAAGCGCATCGCCAGCGCGAACCACAGGGTGTGGGTACCGATGTGCGCGCCGACATCGACGGCCGTGCCAGGCTCGAACGCGGTGATGCGGTGGCGGGCGTCGTCGAGGAGGTCCTTCTCGTACCAGGTGCCGCGGGAGATGATGCGGCCGATGTGGTCGGTCTCATCGACCTCGATGCGCGCGGCAGGTGCGCCTTCGGCAGAGCGGCCGGCGGGGAGCGTGATCGTCTTCATGACCGCCCCCGGGCGAGGGTGCGGCGGCGGTTGGCCCAGTGGTGTACGGCCAGCGCGCCCGGGAACGGGCCGCGCTCGCGCGGCGTGCCGACATCGCTGTAGGAGTACGGGTAGAACAGGGCCTGCGGCAGGACGGTGAGTTCGTCGCGGTGGCGGCGCCACAACCCGGTCAGGTACTGCGGGCCGGTCGAGACGTTGGGGCGCAGGCCACGGTGGTGCTCGACGGAAGCGGGGAGGCCGGTGATGAGCCGGTCGATGAACGGGTGGCCCGGTTCGGTGCCGAGGATCGCGTTGTTCACCCACCGGTCCTGGGTCTCCCACGCGGCGAACGCTTCGAGGCCCTTGATGGTGTCTTCGATGCTGGTGAGGCATTCGAAGTCGACGTCGACGTAGATGCCGCCGAACGCCCAGAGGATCTCGTAGCGGAGCACGTCGGAGCGGAACTGCCACACCGAGGGAGCAGGGACGAGCTCCTCGGCGCGGTCGTACAGGTCGCGGTTGCGCATGACCGGGAGGCGGTCCTCGGTCCACATGCGGTGCTCCCAGCCGGGGTGCGCTGCCTGCCACGTCTGGGTGTAGGCGGCGTACTCGGCGGGGAGCGGGTCGGGCCCGATCCATATCTGGTGCAGGACAGCGGGAATCACAGGACTGCCGCCCCCCGTCGACTCGCCTCGTCCAGGAGCTCGCGCATCCTCTCCTGGCTGACGGTTCCTGTTGCGGGGACCTCGAACGAGGCCACGGTGGACTGGCCGAGCTTCGCGTTGATGCTGCGGAGCTCGGCCAGGATCTCGGTGAGGATGTCCTCTGCGCCCTCGGGCGCCCCTGGCCGGGCGGACATCGTTACGAACCCACTCGGTCGCCGGTGGAGGCCACCGCGGACTTCGGGTCCATCAGCGTCCCGCCGAGGATGTGGCGGACCTTCCACTCGACGCTGTCGGAGTCGAAGTCGCCGTCAGTGGCGTCGATGAGCCCGCCGCCGACCCTCGTGGCGTTGGGGCTCTTCTGAAAGAGCTGCGGCGCTTCGTGCCCGATGAGCCGGCCGATCTCCATCGCCGGACGGCCGGAGTTCGGGTTGGCGAACAGGTACCAGGCCGTCGAGCCCGTGGCGGTGTCGATGGTCGGCAGCCACGGGTTGACGATCAGCGAGACCTTGTTCCGCATCCAGTTCGAGACCCGCAGTTGGTCGTTCTCGACGCCGTTCCCGCCGCCGTCCGCAGCGAGGATCTCGATGGCGTTGAGGATGTTCAGCGCCTTGACCTCGAGCGCCGGCGGGACCACGAGGGTCGCCGCGGAGACGAAGATCGGGTTGCCGTCGGCGTCGAGCTGCTCGCCGAAGATCGTCATGGCCTCCTGCAGGCCCGAGACGGTCAGCTGCGCGTCGGTCAGGTTGCCGTTCGGGGCGCCGAAGAACGGCGACGCGGGCCCGGTAGCGGTGGCGTACAGGGCGGTCGCGAAGCGCTCCTCGGAGCGGCGCGCGGCGTTGCCCAGCCGCTCGGGGATCGACGCGAACGCGTCCAGGTCGTCGTTGACCAACGTCTCCCAGCTGAGCGGGATGCGGCGGCCGAACTTGCGGACCTGGTACTCGTAGAAGCCGTCCGCGAGGGACGCGGCGGGGTACTCGGACTGCTCCGGGACCTCTGCGAGGACCGATTCGCCGCCGTCCAGAGTGAACCGCTTGACGCGACGGAAGTCGCGGACCCGGCCGGCCCGTGCCAGCGACGTCCACTGGACGGGCATCTGCGCGTACTGCGCGAGCAGCTGGCGGTCGATGATGTCGCCGAAGAGGAACGAGAAGTCGGACCGGGTCATGTTCTCCTTGAAGGAGAGCGCGGCGTAGCTGTCTCCTTTGAGGACCTGGCGGTAAAGGTTGAACACCTCCATGAACGCCTTCTGGTAGCGCGGGTCCGCGCTGGCGCGCGGGCGGCGCTGGGTGAACGTCTTCGGGTCGCCCTTGAACAGCTCAGTCTCGTCGGCTTTCGCCTGGGAGTACGTGGCCACCTCAGGCAGCATGGTGTCGAGCATCTGGGTGGCTCCTTAGTAACCGAGCTTGACGGGGATGATGGTGGTCGCGGCGTTGGCGACCGCGGCGAGCGCGTAGCCGAAGCGGACGCCGCCCGCCGCGGTGTTGGACAGCGCGCCGTCTGCGGTGGCGATGTGGACGATGTGCCCGACCGCGATCGCGCCGGCGTTGGCGTTGACCGGGAGGTCCCAGACGCCGTCGGTCTGGATCGAGACGCGGGAGACGCCGTCAGCGCCGACGAGCGGGTCGGTCTGCGCGACGGCGGGCAGCTGGTTGACCAGCACGGCGTCGCCGGACTCCGGCGCTGCCGGGGCGGTGATGGAAGCGGTGGGCACGGCGAACTTGCGGCCGTACTGGTAGACCTGGTTGAGCGCCATTGGTTAGCGTCCCTTCACAGCGATGCGGGCGGAGTTCTCGTCGAGGCCGAGCTCGGCGAAGCCCTCGGCGAGCTGGACGTCGAAGTCGGGCACGCCCTCGCCCTCGACGAAGCCGCCGAGACCGGAGGGGCGGCCCGCGCCCTGGGATTCCAGGACCGCCGCGGCGTAGCCCGCTTCGGACTTGATCGAGGCGGCGACGAGCGCGGTGAGTGCCTCGGCGTTGACCTGGCCGTCCTCGGTGAAGGGGACGCGGCCGTTGACCGCGGCGTGGACGCGCGGCGTGATGGCGGTGATGAGCGAGTCGGGCATGCCGGAGGCGTTCTCGGCGAGCGTCTTGTCGACGGCGGCGCGGCCGGCTTCGTTGCCTTCCATGAGCTGGAGGCGCGCGAGCGCTTCCTTCATGCGGGCCTCGGCGGTGCGCTGCGCGGACTGCGACTCGGACAGCGCCTCGGTCAGGGCCGTGCAGCGGGTGCGGAACTGGTCGCGTTCGGCGGCGACGACGGCGACCTCTTCGGCAACGGGGGTGCCGTTCGGGGTCCCCGCCGGGCCGGGCTGGACGCCCTCAGCAGTGGTAGATCCACTCATCGTGGACTCTCCTTCTTGGATTGGGTGGAGTGCGGTCGGCGGGGAGCCGTCCGCGTTGGCCGTCGCCGCGGTGGGCGAGTTCTTGAGCGCCTGGTCGGCGCGGTCGAGGTCGGCGGCCATCTCGGTGACGGCCAGCCGGGCGGGAGCAGTGAGGGCCGCGGCTTCCTCGGCGGGGGTGTCGACGGGGACGTACGTGGTGCGGCGGTCGACTTCGACGGGGTCGCCGGTGAGGGCGATGCCGTCCTCGTCGGTGTAGGCCTGCCGCCAGGTCCCGTCGTCGTTGCCGTAGATGACGAAGCTCTCGTCGGGGTCGTAGTCCCACACCCAGGAGCCGTCTTCGTCGTCGCTGCCGTGCGCGGCGGCGACGGCTCGCTGGATCCGGGCGCGGGTGTCGCCGGTGAGGGCTTCATCGGCGGCGATCTCGCCGTCGGGGGCGTCGTCCCAGGGGCCGCGCTGGAACAGCTGCGGCGCATCGGCTTCGACACGGGCGGTCCACGCTTGGAGTCCGTCGCCGATCGCGGAGGACAGGGTGATGCGCTCGGCGCGGGTGAGGCGGCCGTCGCCGTACATGTCGTCGGCGTACTGCGTGAGCGCGAGGTGGAGCCGGGATTCGAGCCAGGTCCCGACGGAGCGGGCCTCGGTGACCTTTCCGGCCTGGATCGATTCGAGGACGTCCAGGAGGGCGCCGCCGGCGGCGGGCTTGGTCACGAAATCCACGGACCGGCCCTGCTCGATGGTGTTGACGATGTTGCCCTTGCGGCCTTCGCGCTCACCGTGTTCGGCGGTGACGTAGGCGCGGATGGACATGCCGATGACGGGGATGCCTTCCTCGGCTTCGGCTTTCGCCATCTCGATCAGGGGGGTCCGCCAGGGCTCGAACAGGCGCGTCCATGCGACGAGCGACTTCGTGTCTTCGTCCCAGCGGGCGTCCTCGGTCTGGATCGCGGCGAGCTTCTCCACCGATCCGGCGGGGCGCTCGTAGTCCTCTTGCTCGGTGGCGTGGTCGATGAACGCCTGCATGCCCTTCGGCCAGGCGGCCGCGCCGTCGCGCTTCAAGACCTCGGCGGGGTAGTAGTTCCCGTTGAGGGACCACCCGGCTTTAATGAGGCGGATCAGCATGCGGCCGGGCCGTGTCTTGGAGACTTCGGCGACGCCGGCTTCGGCGATGGTGAGGCGTTCGGGTGCGGCCACGGACTCGGAGACGGCACGGCGTCGCTGCGTCCCCATAGGGCTGCGCTTACGCGACATGGGATACCTCCTGGGACTGGTTGCGGTCGGCGAGTACGCGGAGGTCCCGCACGGGTGTCGGTTGGTTGGAGCGGCGCCATTGGGGGGTGTCGCGCCAGGTGGCGAGCTGGTCCCATGTGACGGAGCCGGAGCGGTACAGCTCGAGGCGTCCGGGGCCCATGACCTGGAGTTGGTCGGCGGCCGAGAGCTTGTTGAAGGAGGCCTCGCCGTTCGGAAGCAGACTGGGCGGTTCGGGTGCGGTGATCCCGAGTTCTTTCCAGGACGCGAGCTTCGGCAGGCGCGTGCACCGGCCGCGGGGGTGGTCGTCGGGGCCGGGCTCGGACGTGGGGTAGGTGCGGCCGTGCCGTGACCAGCAAGCCGGACAACAGGTTGAGTCGAGGCGGGCGTACCACTGCCAGGCGGTCACCAGATCGCTGTTGGCGCGGTGGATGTACGCCGACGCGGCACGGTAGGCGTCGAGCATCTCCGTGCGGGAGATCGTGAGCGCCCGGGTGAGTCCGCCGTTGAAGGCGCCTTCGACCCGGTTGACCATGTCGCGGGCGACGGGGATCGGGTTGTCGCCGACGATGATGCCCTCGATCAGCGCGGCCCGCATCGCGGCGACGGCTTCGTCGGAGAGGGGGATCGTGTCGGCGTGGATCTGCCCAGCAGCTCTCGCGATGATCGCGGCGAGGGCTGAGGGTTCGAACCGTCCGGCGACGATCCCGGCAACAACCGCGGGGCCGAGAAGGTCAGCGGCTGTAGGTGGGGGGACCATGCCGCCGTCGGTGACGTCCGGCGGTACTTCGTCGGCTTCGGCGAGGCGACGCAGAACGTGCCCGGCCAGCGCTTCCGCTTTGGTCTCGGGCGCTTGGGAGCCGATGATCCGCGGCTCGTACTCCGCGTCAGCCTCGACGACTCGTCCGGCGCCGGCGCTGGCGGTCGTATCGGTCTCGGCGGCGAGCGCCGTGAGTGCGGTGCTGGAGGCGTCGAGGGCGTTCATCGCGGCTTCGTTGCGCGCGATCTGGTGCACGGTCGGCCAGCGCCCGTCCTTGACGGCGAGCGCGGCGAGTTGGGTCATGGCCCGTTCCCAGGCGGGGGCGAGCTTGTCCCAGGCGGTCACCCACTGGGTGGTGAGGTGCCGGTCGGCGTTGTCGGTCTCGGTGCCGATGTCGGCCCGGAGCTTCCGGGTAAGGGCGAGGGTGGAGCGGGTGACGGCCATCGCCTACCCGTCCTCGTCGTCCTCTTCGTCGGCAGGCGGGCCGTTCTCGGCGGGGTCGTCGTCAGGAGGATCTTCGGCGTCTTCCATCGGGCCGGGGCCCGCTGCTGTCGGGTCTTGGCCGCGGCGGGCGAGCGCCGCAGCTTCAGCGCCAGGGCCGAGCGGTGGACCCTTGGGCCACTGGAACTCACCGGTGTCGTCATCGAGCATCTGCTCAACGAGCTCGTCGACGTCCTTGACGCCGAGTGCGATCAGCACCATGCGCAAGATCAGCTCAGGCGGGACCGTGTTCGTGGACGACGCGTCAACAATCGCCTTCACGATCACGCCGACGTCCGTGTCCGTCAGGTCCGGCCAGTCGATGTCGATCTGCGTGGACGTGTCTCCGTCGAGGGTGACGGTCTCCAATGACGTGTAGGGGTCCCGCGTGATCGTGCCCTTCAGCGGTCCCTGCGGTGCACGGACGGCCTCGGTGATCATGTAGGAGAGGATTCGCAGGAGCATCGCCGTGTGCAGCTGGCGGCGCTGGCCCATGACGAGCTCAGTCGGCTTGTCGAGGGTCTCGGCGGTGGCGCGGTTGCCTGTCGTGCCGGGGTCGCCGAGGAGTGCCACAACCGAGAGGCTGAGCGCGGCGGCGACCATCGCGGCCATCGGCCGGCCGGATTCGGCATCGATCGTCGCCCCGGTCTTCGGGATAGCTTCGAGGACAGCGTCCATTGGGGTGACCGCGGTGCCGCCGACGTCGAGCGCGCGACGCGAACCCGGGTCGAGCGGTGCCGCTGCGGCGAGCGCCTGGCGGGCCTGCGCCCGGGCCGAGCCCTTCGAGGTGAGCTTCCACGCGAACTTCGACAGGCTCTTCATGAGCGTCGCCCAGTCCTCGAGGAACACCTTGTAGGCGTGCGCCCAGTCGATCGCCGCATACGCGTCGGGGACGCCTCGGTCCCACTCGGCGGGCTTGTTCACGGCCTCGTGGTAGACCGGCGCATCCCACCGGACCTTGATGCCGGCGTAGGTGCCGCGTCGGGTGGCGGGGCGGTAGTCGATCGCGGGGTACAGCTCGTCGCGGACCTCGGTGACCTGGGAGCCGTCGGCCATGGGGGTGACCTGCGTCCACCGGCGGCGGTAGAACCACGGCTCCGAGTTGTCCTCGGGGTTGTTCAGGACCTCATAGATCTCGTCAGCGGGGAGAGATCGGACCTGCACGTAACCAGTGCGGGGGTTGGTGAACAGGGCGAGGAACTTCTCACCGTCATGGAACAGGGTGTGCTCGAGCTCGTTCTGCGCCTGCGCCGACGTCAGCACACGCTGGTTCCCGGGGTCGTTGAGGAACGCCGCGACGACCGCCTGGACGTCCTGCTCGCCCTGCTGTTTGCCGTTGGCGCGCGCCGTGATCTCCACGCCCTGGCCCCACACGTACGCGGAGCGGAGCGCCGCACCGCGTTTCAGCAGCGGGTTCTTCAGGGTGAAGAGGCGGCAGATCATGCGCATCTGCCGCAGGCCCTCAGGAGAGAACTCCTGCTCGGCCGCGGCGACATAGTTGACCCACCCGGGTTCGTACAGCTGCCGTTGCAGGTCGGCGACGGACTCGGCGAGGAGCTCGTTCTGGTTGCGTTCGAGGGTGAGCTGCTCCCGGATGGGGGCGATGATGCGGTCCCGGATCGGGTAGACCACACGGGTCTGTACAGCCTCGACAGCGCGCTGGACGGGGACCGGCAGGCCCATGCTCGCCCCCTTCTAATAGAGGCTGATGGACTGCTCGGCGTCGTCGTCTTCGAACACGTCGCTCTCCAGGAGCAGCGGGTTGATGAGCAGCCGGTTCAAGGCCTGCGACATGGCGTCGACCCGGTCATCGTGTTTCGCGCGCGGGAAGCCGATCGATTCTTCGATGAGGTCGTCGACCCACGGCGCCAGTTCAACGGCGGGGACGTGGACGTTCCCGGCTTCCAGGAGCGGCGACACGGCGGCGGCCCGCGCCACTTTGGAGCCTTCGGGCTCGACCGGGATCAGCCCGGCAACGGTGCGTTTCAGCATGTTGATGACCGCGGTCCCGTTCGCTTTGTCCTCGACGTACTTCGCGGTCGCCTGCGGCCAGCGTGCCGCCAGGGCCCGGACCGCCGAGCAGGTGCCGACGAAGTCCATGTGCCCATGGGATTGATCGAGGAGGTATGCGTCGATGCCGCGTCGGCCCCAGATCTGCCCGCACACGTAGTCGGAGCCGTCCGTGCCCTTGAACGCCATATCCCAGGACGCAACGATCTCGTCGAAGCCGAGCGCGACCCGGCTCCCATCGGCCTGTTCGATCCATTGAGGTTGTTCGTAGGCGTGTTCGGTGAACCATTCGCGTTGGAAGACGTTCCCCGACTCGGGGGTGGGGCGGCCCTGATAGAGCGCATTCCAGGAGCGGGAGCCGACCTCGCGCTTGGTTTGCTGCCAGTCGGCCTCGGATCGTTCACGCGCCGAGAGCATGAACTCGCCGACGTCGCGGCCGAGAGGGTCCGTCTCGCCTTCAGCGGGCTTGTGGTCGGCCTGGGCGGGGATGTTGATGACGCGCCAGTCGATCCCGTCGTCGCGTTCTTGGAGCCACCCGGTGAGGTCGTCGTGGCGCCAGCGGGTCTGGATGATGACCACGGCGACACCGGGACCGAGTCGGGGAATTGCAACCTTGGTCCACCACTGCTCGACGGTCTCGCGCCAGGCGTCGGAGTCGGCCTGCTCGGCGTCCTTGTACGGGTCGTCCACGATGAGCAGGTCGACTGGCTTGCCCGTGAGCGAACCCCTGATGCCCGCGCAGTAGACCGAGCCGCGGTGACCGGCGAGCTTCCATTCGTGGGCGGCCGAGGAGTTCTGGCGGACGTTGATGCCGAGCGTTTCGGTGTGGTTGGTGATGTCGTCGCGGATGGCCTGGCCCCACCGGCGGGCGATGGTGTGGATGTAGGAAACGATCGCGATCCGCAGCCACGGGTACCGCGCGAGCATCCAGGTCGGGAACCGGCGGCTGGTGCGTTCGGACTTGCCTTCCTGCGGGGCCATGGAGATCATGAGGCGCTTGCAGCGGCCTTCGGCGACGTCGACGAGCGCGGAGTCGATGAGGTCGAGGGCGGGTGTCTGGTTGGTGGAGGGGTCGAGGTCGAGCGCCATGTCACCGGGTGTGGCCCAGGGGATGTCGCGCGGCACGGGCGGCTCGAAGTGCTGGACGGCCGCTGCGATGACGTCGGGGTCGAAACCGAGGGTGTCCATCACCCTCTCCTGGCCGGTAGGTCTAGTTGAGGCTCATGGTGACCGCGCCACGGAGCCGGTCGGCGACGATGCGCGGTGCGGCGGCGGCTTGCGCGGGTGTGAGCTGGAGGTCGCCGAGGATGCCCTTGATGACGGAGGCGAGGAGCGCGCCTTGCTGCTCGGCGAGGAGCACGCGGCGCTCTTCGATGCCCGCCGAGATCGCGGCCTTGGAGACGGCGACGAGGTGCTTTCGCTCTTCCTGCCAGAGCTGCACCCAGACGTTGACGGCGGCGGCCTTGGTGGTGTTCTTGCCCTTCCACTCGCCGGAGCCGACGTGCTCCTCCTGGGTGGTGCCCCAGGTGATGTCCTCCTTGGGGAGGGCGAGGACTTGGGCGTGGAGCCAGTCGACCGCGCCAGCGGTGCGGTACAGCTCTTCGAGGAGGGCGTCCTTCGCGTCGATCTCGCGGGAGAGCCCGAAGTTGTCGACGGCTTCGAGCGCGCGGATCTCGGCCATGCGCCGTTCGGCGGCGGCGAGGTTCTGGGGGGCTTTCCCGCCGTGGGTGCCGCACACTTGCTGGCCTTGCATCGGCCGCCGCTTGCACGGGGCGCCGGTGCGCGAGGACCGGGCTTTGCACTTGGGGGGCTCGGGGGGTGTCTCCGGGGGAACCATGTAGACACCTCCCGAGCTGGTGTGTGGGTGCCGCACCCGGGATTCGAACCCGGACTGGACTGGTTTTTGAAGCCAGCGCGTCTGCCAAGTTGCGCCAGAGCGGCGGGTGGTTAAGCGGCGGTTACGTCTATTCCAGGCCGTCGACGATGGGGATGACGATCTGGTGGGAGACGTTGGTGCCGCTGTCGATGACCGGGTGACCGTCCGTGTCGAAGGCGGGGATCTCGGCGCGGATGCAGTCGTAGTGGAACTCGAGGCTCCGGATCACATTGGGGTCGATGCCGAGTGTCTGGATGAGGGCGCAGACGAGTTCGCGGCTGATGGCGGGTGGGATGCCGGTTGCGGTCACAGTGGGTTTCGCGATCATGCGTGGACCAGTTCCTTGGCGCGGCCTCGGCCGGGGGTCTTCGGGTTGCGGCGGGTGGCGCGTTCGGCGTCGAGGAGATCGGACCAGCGGTAGCGGGCTGCCCTGCGGGGCCCGCCGTAGTCGACCGGTTCGAGTCTGCGGCGTTGCCCGTCGATGTCCTTGTACCCGCGGTGCGTCCACTTGTGGATCATCGCGCTGGTGACCCGACCGGGTGTGCGTGCAGTGAAGTACACGGCGGCGTCGGGGCCGGAAACGAGGGCGTCAGAGTCGACCATGGGACGGTCCCGTCCGGGGGTGGACGTGCGAAGAGCCCCACCGGCGAGGGTGAGGCTCTAAGGAGTATGTGGGCATAGATGTACTAGCTGAGGCCCAGTCTGACACATGAGATTCGGGGGCGTCAACCGGAACCGTCAATGAGGTTGTCTAGATCTCCGACGATGGCGTGTGCCGCTGCCAGTTGAGGACGTCGCCAAGGCGTTCGAGTTCGTCGATTGCAAGGTCATCGACGGGGAGGCGACGCACGGTCTTGCCGCTGACGGTGATGACCAGCTCGGTGTCGGTGAGAGCGGCGCGGGCGTGCGGGGAGTAGATGCCATACGACGCGAAGAACGGCGCGGGGTCGAACGGGTGAGGTAAAGGCATTCGACCAGGTTACCGAATCGTTCTCGTGTGGGCATCATCCGAACGGTCGTCGTGGGCGAAGGGGAAGACGCCTCGGGCCTTCAGGTTTTCCGCGAGCTGCTGCGATGTCTCCAGTGCTGCTGCGAGGCCTGGCGCGCGTTTCTCCACCTCTGCGTCCACGTGCCGCTGGTGGGCGGCCATCATCGCGTCTCTGGCCTCGGCGGTGCCGGTGTGCTTCCATCCTCGGCAGGAGCATTCCATCACCAGGAGGGGGCGGTCGCGGTGGTCGATGATCCACTGGTGCGCTGATCGGATCGCGGTGTCGGCGACTTCGGCGGGGCTCGGTTGGTTCATGCGGCCCATTCCTCTCTGAAGTCCTTATGGTCGGCGTACACCGAGGCAAGGTCCCGGAGCTCTTCGCAGTCCTCCAGGTCGACGTTCGGGTGCCAGTTGTCGTCACGACCGAGGTAGACGCCGCATCCGGCGCAACCGCCTCCTTGGGAGGGCTCGTGCCGTTCCAGGATGCGCCGCTTGGCGGCGACCTCACGGAGGACACGGATGGGCTGCTGGCGGGCGATGTGCTCTCCGTAGGAGTCCGTCATGTGGATCTCGCGGCCGTCGGCAGGGTCGTCACGGCGGGTTGCTACGTTCCACCTGCCGTGCGTGGCGCGAACGGCGAACCCCTGGCGGTCGTAGGCCCAGACTTCCCGATCGCCTCCGACGAACCCCATGCTTGCGTTGCGGGCAATCTGCTCGTCCTCGTCGAGGCGGGCGGCGATGAAGTCGCGGAGGTCGGTCACCGCTGCTCCCGGTTTGCGGTCGGATCTGTTGGCGGCGGCATCCACGGGTCAGTCAGCACGCCACCGCGAGCGTCGATGAGGTCCTGCGCGAGGATCGCGATCCGGTCCCACTGCTCCGCGACGTAGGCGACGGGAGCTTCTTGACCCGGGCCACCGTAGGGGGCGAGGCCGATATCTCTCCATGCCCCATCGGTGAGGACGCCTGTGCTCTTGAGGTGGCGGACGTAGGCGCGCGCAGCGGCCATGGTGACCGCCTTCGCCTGATCGAGGACCGTCTCGCGGCGGCCTTGGGGCCAGCCCGGCGGGAACGTGCCACTGCGGAACGGCGGCAGCACACCGGTGTCGATCGAGGCAACGGTTCCGCCATGGTCGCTGAGGAACAGTGCGTCAGAGGCGGTCTGAACCACGGCCATGCCTCGGTTGACGCTGTCGGTGTCGAACGGCTGGAACAGGTTGAACTGCACGTGCAGCCACGGGGACGGGGTACTCATGCTGCCTCTCCGATCGCGCTGGCGGTGACACCCTGCTGCCCTTGGTAGTGGGAGCCGAGCCCCGCAGTCCCGTACGGCCGTTCAGCGGGAGACGTGAGTTGGGTGAGCACGAGCTGGCAGATGCGGTCCCCGACCGGCAACCACAACGGCGTGTGCCCGATGTTCTTCAACTCCAGGGTGATCTGGCCGGTGAAGCCGGGGTCGACGAGTCCGGCGTTCTCAATGATGAGACCCTCGCGGGCCCAGCTGGAGCGTCCGACAGCGTGGCCGACGAGGTGGTCGGGGATAGTGACGGTCTCGATCGTGGTGCCAAGCATGAACTGGCCCGGTTCGATGGTGATGCCGTCGACCACGGTCGTCTTGTGCTGCTTCATGGGTCCGCTCCGGCCCCAGTCCTCGGTGCCGACCCAGATGATGAACTGGTCGCCGAGCCGCAGGTCGATGGACGCGGGCTGGACGTGCTCGTCGCGCCACGGCTCGACGATGCCGTGGTTCGCTTGCGCCTTGCGGAGATCACGGTCAGACAAGATCACGGCTGCTCCAGGTACTGGGAATCGCGGGCTTTATGATTACGAAGAGTCATACGGACATCACTTGCCCTCCGCAGAATCGATGCGGAATCCCGCCGCGGCCTCGATCACGTCGTGCTGTGCAGGCGTCAGATCCTTTGTCCGCCAGACGTACTCGGTTGCGAACCGGATCGTGTCCCCGTTCCATGACACGGCGGCGTTGTCGACGAGGTTCTCCGTGGAGATCCCGAAGCCCTCTAGCAGGGCTTTCGTCTTGGCCCGCTGCGCTTCGATGTGGTCATGTCCAAGCATGGTTCATCCTCTCACTGCTCGGCGGTGTTGGGCTTGACACGCAACGCCTTCGCGCGCGCCTCCAGCTCCCGGGCGTCCACCGTGGCAGGCACACCCCGCAAGGCAGGGCGCCGGCGAAGCTCCGCCGCGAGCTCCTCGATCGCGTCGGCCTTGATCGAGTTCGCCACCGTCGCCACGCCCTGCCAGAACGCGGTCATGGTGTCGGCCGAGACTCTGGCGGTCACGTTCTCCGAGTTGACGGGGAGCTCGTTCAGGCCGGTGGTGTACAGGATTTCGGCGCTCACTGGGAGCCTCCTTCGATGGGTTCGTGCTGGTCAGGGGAATCGATGGGTTCGGACTTGACGGGCGCGGGCCAGATCAGGCCGACTCCGGGCCCGCAGATCTCGCAGAAGGTGCCGTACGGGTTCCAATGGGTGCGGTGGGTCCAGCGCGGGTTGCACTGGCGTCGGTGGAGTTCCCACTTCCTGCCGCAGGTGTCGCATGCCCATTGCGAGTTGTGGCCGTGGTGGCGGGTGGTTCGTGGTTTGCGGCAGCGGTGCGGCTTCTCGCGGGTCGTGGTCTTGGTCCAGCCCATGGTCAGTCCCCCTCCCCCTCGCTCGTGTTGGCTGTAACGAGGTCTTCGGCGGTGGCCTCGTCAGCGACTTCGAGCGCCCGAAGGTAGGCGCTGAGGTTGGCGCGGGGCAGTCGGCCGGGGCCGCCAGGCCCTTCCATGATGCGGATGGCCTCGTCGTTCCAGCCGTACCAGACCCCGGTGCCGTCGGAGTCGATGAGGCAGGAGGAGCCGTTCTGGTCGGCGCGGGCAAGGCGCTCATCCGGCTTGCCGTTGATGCCGTCCTGGTGGAGGAGGTGTTGGCGGGTTTCGCCGCGGGGGCCGATGAAGACGATGGCGTCGACGATCGTCGAGTAGATGGCGTAAAGGTCCTCGTCGGGTGAGGCCTTCAGCACGTAGCTGGGCATGTCGGTGCTCCTCAGTGCTTGGTGAGGGCGGCATTGAGGCCGACCCAGCGGTGGTATTCGTCGAGGTCCATGCGGACCTTGCAGTCGTTGGCCGTGCAGTGGACCTCTCCCTTGTGGCGGGCGAGGGAGTAGCGGTCGCATTCGCGGCAGGCGACGCCGTCGATGGGTTCGGGTTTGTCGCTCCCGGGGTCGTTGAGGCGGTCGAGGCGGTGGGCGAGAGCGGAGAGGTAGCCGGCGTGGTCGCCGATGGTCGCTTCGAGGGTGTTGCAGGCCCAGTCGACGCGGTGCTCGATCCATGCGGCGAGCTTGGCGACGGTGGGGGCGGGGAGCTGCTCGCGGGGGTGGGACTCGCGCCAGGCGGGGAGCCAGTCGTTCGCGATGTGCCAGAGGATGCGGGCCGCCGGGAGGACGCCGTCTTGGTCGGCGCCGGCGGGGAGGACACGCATGGTGGTGGCGGGCCCGGTGGTGATCTGGTCGAGGACGGCGATGCTCACACCGAGGGGAATCGAGACGGAACCGGAGACGTGTTCTTGGTGGCTGCTGGAGGGGGTCGCGTCGAGGTCCTGGAAGGAGCGGGGGATGCGGTTGAGGATGCCGTGGAGTTGGGGTCGGCATTCCTCGCAGGCGTGCTTCCAGTCGTAGTAGTTCGGGGCGGGCCTTCCGTCGACGCCGTCGCGGCCGAGGCCAGGGCAGGTGAGGCAGACGCGTTCGGTGCGGGTGGTGTGTTCCATGGTTTCCTCCTCCAGTGGTGTGAGGGGTGGATGTTCGGTCGTGAGGGGTTGAGGGGTCTACATGAGGGTGTCGGCCCAGTTGATAGCGATGACCCAGAGCCAGAAGGCGAGCACGGCCAAGACGATGAACGCGAGGGTGATGGCGGTGATGGTGAGGGTTTCGCGGAGTCGCTTTTTCACTGCGGGTTCCCTTCGGTGGGTTCGAGGTTGTAGGAGCCGTCATCGTTCGCGGTCGTGACGACGCTGTGGGTGGTGTGCCCGTCGGGGTCGGTGATGGTGACGTGGTCGCCGACGAGTAGGGCCGGGTGGCGGGTGGTGAACTCCATGTCGGTGATGAACGGTGTGAGGTCGACGCCGGCGGCGAGTTCGATGGGCTCGCTGGGGCGGGGGCTCGGAAAGAACTCCACGCGAGGCGAGGAGCCGCGCGGCACGCCGAGCTCGTCGTGGTAGGTGGTGCTGGCGCTCGACCAGTTCAGTTCGGGGCGAGCTTCGCTCGACTCCTGGAACCAGTGGTTGACGTGCTCGTTGATGGTGCGGCCGTCGGGTGTGCCGGTGTCGTAGTGGCTCTCGTAGCCCGAGGCGGTGGGACCGGCGAAGAACCGGTTCTGGCAGGGCAGGGAGCAATAATCGAGGCTCGGACCGTTCGTGGGGATCGCCCGGCCGCAGATGCACTTCGTCAGCTCGGTGTCGATGCGGTGCAGGACCGCGTCAGGATCAGTCACCGGGACACCTGCACGATCAGGTGCGGGTTCCCTTGGAACGCATCGAGGAGTTTCTTCAGGGCTTCAACGAGTGAGTCGTAGTCGCCCCAGCCGTTCGTGGGGTTAAGGGCCCGGTAGGTGTCGGGTTCGGATTCCATCGCTGTGATGGCGGCGGCGAGGGGCATGGCGCATTCGCCAGCGGGTTTGCCGTCGAACTCGGCGAGGTCGGCTCCGGCTTTGCGCCACATGCGGGCGCAGTTGGAGGTGTAGTTCCAGTCGAGGGGGCTGCCGGACCAGCCGCTGTCCTCGCTTGCGGGTTCCTTTCCGGTGCCGCCGCAGTGCCCGCAGGGGCCGTCCGGGGCCGGGTTCTTCAGCCAGAGGTCGTAGCTCATGTCATGCCTTTCGGTGTGGCGGCGCGGGTGCCGTACCCGCGCCGCAGGTCAGAGGACGAAGAGGTCGATGGCCACCATGACGAGGACGCCGATAGCCATGACGCCCTGGATGAACATCAGGACGGTGAGGTAGGTGCCGATCTTCATGTCGTGGCCTTCCTGTTCGGGAGCCGGTCGCCGCCGCCGGGTGGCGGTGCCGGGTCAGGGTCGGTGTCGTCGATCCACCTCGCTACGGGATCGCAGTGGGTGCAGCCGGTGACACCGCATTCGCGGAGGTCGGGTTCGTTCCGCGTGACCACAGGGAGCGGCCACACGTCCGGGTCGACCAGGACGCCGCAGGTGCAGTCGGGTCCGCACTCGGGTTGCGGTTCAGGACGCCACGTCACGAGACACCCCCGACCAGCTCGGAGCATCGAATCTGTCGGTGCAGGGTTCGCAGCGGCATTCCCCGTCGTGTCCAGCCGGGAGCGTGCACCAGCAGTCGCCCCACGTGCCGTCCTGCGGCGGCTCGGCGAGACACCGCGCCTCGGTCTGCTCAGGCATTGGTCTGCCCCCGATCGGACAGCGGTTCCCACCAGGCATTCAGCGTCGCCCAGCACGTTGTGAGCCAGGCGCGGACCGCGGGCTCGTCCTCGTCGGTGACGGCGATGTGGACGGAGCAGGCGATGGCCTTGCGCGGCAGGATGAAGAACAGCGCCAGGTAGTCGTCCTCGTCGTCGGGTTCGGTGTCGTCGGCGGGGCGGCGGGGCGAGACCCAGTCCCACCGGTACAGGAGGTTCTGGTCGCGGTCGCCGTGGTGGAAGAACGTCTGCTCGGCGAACTCAGCCCACGAGGCGTATTCCTCGTGGCAGGGGTCTTGGCGGGAGTAGTAGTTCCCGGTCGAGGCGTAGTAGGGGTGGTCGACCTCCCACAGATGCGGTGTGCTCATGCCTGCCCCTCCCCGGACTGGTCGAGAGCGGGGTGGGTCATCTGCTCCCACTGATTGGCCTGGGCTTTGATGCCCATGAGGTCGTTGACCAGGCGGCGCGCGGTCAACATTCCCGCCGCTTGTTCTGGCGTGGTCGGCTCGTTGACGAACGACACGATCACGTCGAGCTTGGCGGCCATGGCGGTGTTCTCGGCGCGGAGCCGGGAGGCCTCATCAGCCTGGATCATCTTGTTGGAGTCACCGACATGATGCTGAGCTGCGAGGTCGTCACGTTCGGCCTTCACCTCGGCCAGCTCCCGGCGGAGGCGGATGTTCCATCGCAGCAGCGACAGGATGCGCGGGCCCGGGTCGCGGGCGGTGTCGTCCTCGCGGGTCGGGAAGATGTCCTCGGGCCACTTCTCGTCCATCAGCTCCATGAGGCCGTTCCAGGTGCGGAGGTGGTCGAGCGTGGTAAGGAGCGCGCCAACTCTGCGGTCTCGGGTCTTGTTGTGCCAGTCGCGGATGTCCTCGAGTTGCTCGTCGGTGAGCGGCTGGGTGGGTTCGGGGGCGGTCATCGGCTCGCCTTTCGGTTCAGTAGCCACGGCGGCCACGCTGGAGACCGGCAGAGAAGCCGATCGCGAAGTTGTCGACGGTGGAGCCGTTGGAGGCGGGCTGCACGTTCATCACGATGCCGCCGCGCGACTCAGGAAGGACCGCCTTCGCGTCGGTGGCTGCGGCGACCAGTTCACGGGCGAGAGTGGCGTGGTCGAGCAGGGCGGCTTCGTGGCCGCCGTCCTCGGGGTCGTGGTCCTCGCCGTCCAGCTCGCGCCAGAGGATCTCGGCAACGGCGCGTTCGGCGGCCGTCAGTTCGGTGGGTTCGGGGTTACTCGGCATGGCCGGACTCCAGGATCTTGTTGAGGCGGTAGGAGAGCGCCCACTCCATGAGCGGCGTCGTCCCCTCGTGCAAGTGGCGGATGATCTGCTCGTCCTGGCCTCGCTGCCGTCGCAGGCTGACCAGCTCGAAGCACTCGAAGTGGAAGGACCGCCGCTGCACCCTGAACCACTTCCCGGCGGGCTCGTCCCAGCCGTTGGAGACGGGCGCATACCCCCACGAGTAGCGGCGCCCGCATTCGGTGCAGCGCTCGAACAAGCTCCGCTTGAGCTTCTGGAGCGGCCACACCTGAATGCGCCAGTGCCAGAAGTGCGCCTTCCAGCGGTCGTTGTGCGACCGGTCGGGGTTACGGCCGCACACAGTCAGGGCGTCTTTGCCGCCGGGCTCGACGTGCCAGACGTCGATCAGGCCGGGCCATGCGAGGCGGCGGCGGCCAGTGCGGTGGTGCTTTGCCAACCTCGGCCAGGGCCTGGGGATCGTGAACGCGAGGACGTCGGGGTCATGCACGGCGGTGCTCCCCTTCCCCGTAGAACTCCAGCGCCTCGGCGTCGGCCGGGCGGTCGGAGCATCGCTGCCAGGTCTGCCCGTAGTCGCCGTGCTTGACCCGGCCCTCTTCGCGGACGAGCATGTATCCGCAGTTCAGGCACGTGTCCACGTACTCGGACTTGCGCTTACGCGTTGCCATCGGTGTCCTCCTGTGTGGTGGTTCGGGTATCGGTGGGACGGGCAGGGACGTGCGGCGCCCACTTGCAGCGCGAGCAGCGGAGGGCGCCGTTGTTCAACGGCTGCCAGGAGTGTTCGTGCGCGAGGCAGTCCGGATTCTGGGTGGCCTGGTAGCCGGCCTCGATCAGGTCCTCGAGAACGTCGTTCGAGTCGTGGATGGTGTTCATCAGTGGGACCTTTCTGGTTTCGGGCTGAGCGCCTTGTAGGCGGCGAGGGCGTTGCGGGCCTGGTCGCGTTCGGTCTCGGCTGCGATGAGCCGCTGCTGAAGGTCGGTGCGAGGAGCAAGTTCGCCTTCGGACGCATCGCTCGGATCGCGTAGGTCAGTCGCGACAATCAGCTCGCAGCCACGGCAGTCGCATTGCGTGCCGTCGGTGTGCCCGAACTGGCGGTGGAGTGCCCGACCGGCTTGAGTGATGTGGAGGCGCAGCCACTGGATCTCGCCGATCAGCGACTGGTTGAACACGTCTGTGCTGTGGACGGCGGCCCATGCCTCTCTGCGGAGCGTGGCGCGGGTCCGGTCAGTGAGGCCGGAGGCTTCTTTTTGGTACCTGACGTACAGGTCGTTCAGCCGGGTCGCCTCCGACCGTGCAGATTCCAGGTCGGCCTCCAATTCCTCCACTCGCGCCTGGAGCTTCTCGGCATCCGAGTCGAACAGGGTTGGGGTGGTGTCAGCGCTCATCACGAGCTCTCTTTCTTGCCCGTTGTTCTCGGAGCTTCCGGTTGCGGCAGGTCCTGCAGCTCTTCTCCGTTCCGGGCCTGTTGTTGCGTCGCCGCAGGATCGTGTTTTCCGTCGTGTATTCATGACCCTCCGGGCAATGTGACGGCCGCGGCTTCCGCCGAATGTTTTCCGTGTGGGTGACCGCTTCCAGGTGCGAAGGTTCGATGCAGTCGCGGTACCGGCAGCCCTTGGCATAGACGTGATCGACCTCCAGGCCATCGGGTATCGGGCCGATCCACACCTCGTACGCCACGCGATGCGCGCGCAGGTACTTGCCCGCGTTGTAAATGTCGCCATAACCTTTGGAGTTATGCGATCCGCGCCACCTGAGGCACCCGGTTTCTGTGGGTTCGCTGTTGGCAAGGAGTTTCGCGGCAAGCTTGTCCTTCAGTTCGGGGTTCATCGGCCCGCCTCCTCGTCGAGGTCGACGGTTTCCCACGGTCCGATGTAGCGGTGGACGGTCACTGCCGTTGTGGATCGGCCCATGTGGCGGGACTGCTCGACGAAGGCGGTGCGGAACTCTTCTGCGGTGTCGCGAGCGTCGGGGCCTTGGATCGGGACGACGCTTCCGCCGCCGATCTGCACGCCCCATTCCTCGACCGCCTGTGCGGCTTCAGGCGTCTTCAGTTCACCCGTACCCCTCCCCGAACCCGTCCCGGAGGTTTCAGGCCCGGAGGCGCCCGGCTGGGCGGCTTCCCGGGGCGCTTCCGGCACAGGGATGGACGGGTAGGTCTCCCGCACCTGATCCCAAGTGGCCCCGTCCTCCAGGAGCGTCGCCACCAGGTACGCCTGCACTCGGGTGCCCTTCATGCACGGCTCGCCGCCCTGCACGTCAGGATCGACGGTCACCAGGTCGGCCGGGATCACCTCCGACACAAGGGCTTCCGTGTAGGTCTTGATGTCCTTGGGCGGCCTCCAACCGCCTCGGCATTCGCTCCAGTACTCGTTGTGCTTGTGGTGGCCGGTGTGCCAGGGCTGGCCGCCGATGGTCGTGGTGGGCACTTCGCAGAGGGCGCAGTAGTCGTCCGTTTCGGGACGTTCCAGCGGCGAGTCCGCGCCCTGGGCGGGCATGTGAGGCATCCCAGAGGCGGGGGCGGAGTACTCGTCGATCAGGGCTTTAGTCTCGTCGATGAGCGCCTTGGCCTTGGCGAGCTCGTCCCGGACGTATTCGAAGCGTTCGGTGCTCACTGTCCGTCTCCCTCGCCCAGACCGAGAGCCACGGCGTCAGCGCAAGGCCACAGGGATTCCTTGTAGTCGTGCTCGCAGCCCTCGGCCATCTCGATCGACGCGCAGTGCGAGCAGACCTCGAAGAACGTCACCGATCGCGGAGTGCCGACACCGTCAAAGCTCGCGTCGGCGGCTTCGGAGTACGTGGCGTAGGAGGTCTCGCCGTCGTCCGGCGTGTAGCGGCGCTCGGGCTGGTGCAGTGCCCGCGCCTTGTCGAGCTGCCCCTGGAGGTCCCCGACGAGCCCCAGCAGGAACTCGATGTCATCCCGGGCGTGCAGCGCGAGGGTCGCGTCCTGGCCGTCCTCGTCGTCAGCCGTGGTGACCGTGAGCGGGCCCGTGCCGCCGACTGTGGCGGCCACGAGGTCGCCCATGCTGTTCACGAAGCGCCCACGGTCGCCGCCGGAGACGGAGGCGCGGAGCGTCGAGCCGCCTTCATGGACATTCAAGGTGGTGCCAGTCGAGGCGGCGGCCAGGCGCGCGCGGATCTCCTCGACGCGCTCGGTGGACGGGACCGTCATCGCGACACCCCAGATTCGTTGGCGGCCAGCGCCTCGTCATCGACGATCACGGGGATCGTCGAGCTCGTCGTCACCCATCCGTCGCAGACGTACAGCCGCTTGCCCTTCTCCAGGGCGTACCGGATCACCGTGATCTTGTCGGCGGCGACGCGGACTTCCTTGACGTGGGTGAGGTCGGTGATGCCGAGCGCTTGGATTGCGGCCTGCGCCTGTTCGAACCCGATCACGATCGGGTCGTTGTCTTCGGTGGTCACGTCAGTGCTCCTCAGAGGTGGGACGGGACAGGGACTGGCGGGCGCGGATCATGTTGCGGACATGGAGGGCGGCACCCTGGACCCCGGCGGCGATCCAAGGCCCCTCAGCGGTTCCACGGCCCACGCGGGCGTTGGTCGCGGCGAGCTCGTCGAGAGCGGTAGCGGCCGATTCGAGAGCAGCGACGGTGAGCAGCGACTCGACGGCGGCCACGACAGCGCGGGCGACTTTCTCGCGCGAGCCCTCGTTGATCAGGGTGAGTTCCGAGTCGAACTCAGCGGCGTCGAGCGCTTCGGCAGCGGCCCGTTCGGCCGGGTTCAGCGGTTGGGTGGACATCAGCACGGCTCCTGGTCTGCGGTCTGGGTCTTGCGGACCTCGGCGAGATATGCCATCAGCACGGGGTGGGGGATGCGCTCACGGCAGTCCGGGCCGATCCCCAGGACTCGTGAAGCGCCGTCCTTGAGGGCTCGCCCGCAGTTGCAGCAGTGGCCCGTGGCCTTCGCGAACTCGTGCTGGGCGGTGAGCGGGCTCACGGCGATCGCGTCCTGGACGCGGCGCGCCCAACCGGTCCACTCGTCGAAGTAGGCGCGCATCCACTCCTGGAATTCGGGCCCGCCCTTCGGGCTCGGTGCGTCCTTCCGGAGCGGGCGGGGCGGGCCGTACCAGGCCGTCTTCGGGTGCGGGTGGACGCCACCGTTCTTCACGCGCCAGCAGGTCATCGTCGAGTCGTCGTCCGGGTCGAGTACGGCGTAATAGCCGTCAGCGAGCTGCGGTTGGGTGGACATCAGGCACCACCCTCGGACTCGGCTCCGGGGCCGTACGTGTGCCACGCGAACGACAGGGCCATGCAGATCTCGTCCTTCATGTGCCAGACCGCTTCGTTCCAGCCGCGGGCCGCGTCGTTGTCGGCCTCGTTGTCGGTCTTCGCGTCGACGCCCTTCACTGCGAGCGCCGCGGCGAGCGCCTTGATCACCTCGCCGACAGGGACGAGGTCGATCTGAGTGGCGCCGTTGTGGCCGTGGACGGTCTTGACGTCCTGGATGCTGTCCCACACGCAGGTCTGCGCGACGCCGGTCGTGCCGCCGCGCCAGCGGGTCACGGTCTTGCCGCCGACGAAGCGGACGCCGTCGGCGACGATCCCGGTGCCGGAGACGCCGGTGATGTCCTCGGTGCGGCGCAGCACGAACGGCATCACGGTGTTGGTGAAGTCGGCGATCCACGCGGACGCCTGCTCGGGGGTCGGGTTGTCGCTGTTGTCGTAGGTCATGGGTTGTTACTCCTTACGGGAACGGGACAGGGGTGGAGGCGCCGTCGAAGTCGTCGGCGACATGCCGCAGCAGGGTCGCGGCCCCGGTGTATCCGGTCGCTTCGATCCGGTCAGCGAACCACCGGGCGTACGCGGCGGAAGCGTGGTCGAGCATCCCGGCGGACGGGGCGGCAGCAACCTCGTCGCGCCGGGCACGGAGGCGGGCGATAGCGTCGTCGGCCGTCAGGCCGTCCAGGTCCGAGTCGAACGCGGACAGGTAGTCCACGGCCTCGCTGTAGACCTCGGGCCGGAACACCGCCATTGCCGTGTCGTGCGGGTTCGGGGCCGGTCGGGTGGTGGGTTCGGTCGCGTAGCGGTCGCTCATCGGGGGTTCCCTTCGTTGGTGGAGAGGTTGGCGAGGAAGTCGGCGGCGAGACCGCCGAAGTCCGTGGGTTCGACCGCGGCGCCGGCGTGCTCCCACCACGTCGCCCACGCGTGCCCGCAGTAGCAGCGGTACGTCGCCTTCCCAGTCGACTCGTCCCACGACGTGGCTTCGTTGTCCCGGCGCAGGCAGCGCGGGCACCCGTCCTTGCGGCCGGTCATCGGGTCGCTCCGAAGTCATCGAAGTGCGCCATGGACGCGAACCGGGCGACGTGCAGCTGCGCGGCGAGCGGGATGGTGCCCTGCGCGCCGTGGCGGTGCTTGGCGACGATGAGGTCCGCTTCGCCTTTGCGGACGGTGTTCTGGTTGGTGGCCTCCTCGCGGTGCAGGAGGAAGATCACGGCGGCGTCAGCTTCGAGCGCCCCGGATTCGCGCAGGTCGGAGATTTGCGGCAGCTTGTCGGCGCGCTGCGTCGGGCCCCGGTTGAGCTGCGCGGCCACCAGGATCGGAATGTCTAGCTGGGACGCGAGGACTTTCAGGCCGCGAGAGATCGCGGCGATTTCGTTCTCACGAGACTGGGACTTCGGGCCCTTCACGAGCTGCAAATAGTCGATGACGAGGAGCCGGAGGCCATGGCGGCGCTTCCACCGGCGGGCGAGTGCCTGGATGGACGCGAGCGACTGGTCGGTGTTGTGGTCGACCCAGAAGGGCGCGTCGGCGGACATGCCGGCCTGCTGCGCGAGTTTCGACCAAGCGTGGTCGGTGAGTTTCCCGGTGTTTAGTTCCTTCAAGGGGATCGCCAGGCGGGAGGAGATGACCCGGTTGTAGATCTCGGGGCGTTTCATCTCCAACGACGCCACCAGGGTCGGCATGTTGAGGTCGAGGCCGACGTGCGCGGCGATCTGCATCGAGAGGGTCGACTTGCCGTCGCCGGGGCGGCCGCCGACGATGACGAGGTCGCCAGGGCGGAGCCCGTGGATGAGCCCGTCCAGGTCCCCGAGGCCGGTGGGGATCGCACGTATCGCGGCGGGGTCGTCGGCGGCTTCGATAGCTTCCATGCCTTCGGTAACCATGTCGGCCCACCGGACCGGGCCGTCGTCGGTGTCGGGTTCGTCGAGGCTGTCGAGGCGGCGGCGGATCTCGTCGAGCTTCGTGTCGGCGTCGGTGGGGGTGGCGACGACCTGCGCGACGCCGGCTGCGAACGCGGCGAGACCGCGGCGGCGCGCCATCTCGGCAACTCGGAGCGCGTACCAGGTGGCGGAAGGCCCGGCGGGTGCTTCCGCGAGGAGGTGCGCGATGTACTCGCCGCCGCCGGCGCGGATGAGCTCGTTCGAGTCGACGAGTTTCGACACCACGGAAGCGGGACTGACCGGGGCGCCTGCCGCGTGGAGCGTGTGGAGGGCACTCCAGATCAGGCCGTGGCGGTGGGCATCGAAGTCGTTGGCGGTCAGCTGGATCTCGTCGAGGAGCGAGCCGTTCGCGATGCACGCTCCGAGGACCGCGGACTCAGCGCCGTGGTCGGCGAGGGTGGGCTTCTCGGCGCCGCGGTCGCCGATTGGGCGGCCGTCAGCGAGGATGCCGTTGGCGGGCTGCTTTTCGAAGTCGCCCCACACGTCGGTGTCGGTCATTGCTTCCTCCGGTCGGTGCCGTTGAGCACGACCACACGGCACATACCGAACAGTCGTGACGGGATGCGGGGGTCCATGCGCTCGGCCATGTCGTCGGGGCCGAGGTTCGAGGTGAAGATCGTGGGGAGCAGGTTGTCCCAGCGGGTGTTGATGAGGTCTTCGATGACACCGGAGTTCCACGACGTGATGTGGGTGGCGCCGAGGTCGTCGAGGACGAGGAGATCGGCGGTGAAGAACCGGTCGGTGCCGTCCCCGCCGGGGCGGGCGTCGTTGAGGAGCCGCGCGTGCGTAGTGGTGGCGACCTGCTTCAGGACGCCCCGGGCGGCGAGTCCGCGGACGACGTACTGCAGGGCGGCGTAGGCGTTCCCGGTCTTGCCGGTGCCGACCTCACCCCCGAGGAGCAGCGAGCCGGAGGAGCCGTCGATCGCGTCGTCAGCCCAAGCTTTGACGGCCGGGTGTTCGATCTGGTAGCCGCGGTAGCGGGCCGGGATGTGGTTGGCGACGATGTGCTCGGCCTGCTCCAAGCGGAGCGCGGCCATGTCGGCGTGGTGCACCGACGTCGGTTCGTTGGTGGGTTCGCTGGTCATGAGGTTCCCTTCAGGTCCCACTTGTTGATCTGCTCGGGGGCCGAGACCTTGCTCGCCCCGACAGCGGGCTTCGCGGCGTGGGTCTTCGGGCGGTATCCGGATTCGGAGAGGAAGCTGTCGAGCTGGGCCGGGTTGCCGGTCATGCCCTTGTCGAGCATTCGAGTGAGGGCGGCCTGGATTTCGGTGGCCGTGTACTTGTCATCGAGCGCCTTCGCGATGGCTTTGCCCCAGCGGGCTTTGACGCTGGAGGCGAGCTTGATTTCGGCCTGCGTGCACTGGTCGATCCAGTTGCGGTTGATCTGGCCGCCGTTCAGCGGCGGCGGCGGGGGCATCTCCACGTCGAACAGCGCTTCGGCCTCAGGTGGCGGCGCGTCAGCGACGCCCCCCGTAGGGGGAAGGTGAGCTTGATAAGTAGATGAACTCTTGTGTCCGCCACGCGGACTGTCACTGTCCGCCACGCGGACACCTGACTGTCCGCCACGCGGACCCTCAGGGGCGGATGACTGTCCGCCACGCGGACTGTCCGCCACGCGGACACCAGTGTCAGTGGAGTGCTCGCTACCGTCTGTGACTTTCGGACGGGCCTTGCGCACCCGCTGCGGCTTCGGCGAGTGCTCCAGGTCGCCGATCGCGAGCTGATAGCGGGTACGGCGACCCGACCCCAGGGACTCGGCGGTCGTGGGGCGGTCGCGTTTGATCCAGCCCGACTCCTCCAGGACCGTGAGCCACTCGGCCACGGCTGATTTCGACAGGCCGGAGCGGCGCACGAGGTCGTCCAGGGACGGCGTGAACCGTTCGGGGATCTCTGCGGTCTCGGCGTCCGCGGCGCTAATGAGCACGAACATCACCAGCCTCGCGTTCGGGGCCATGTGCGAGGCCTGGATCGCGTCGTTGACTTCCCACTTCGATGGCACTCAGCCCTCCCCCGCCGCTTGTCGGTACAACATGATGCAGACAGTGTATGCCGAAAGAGTCTGCCGAAGCAAGCGGCATACTGATTCTGCTTTGAGCAGGGCTTCCGTGTATGCATTCGCATGTGGCATACTGTGTCCATGGACAGCACCGAGCTGAAAGACGTCGCAGACGCCTACCACCGCGCCAAAAAGCGGTACGAGGAGCGTCGTGACGTGCTGCGGGACGCCGTCCGAGCCGCCGACAAGGCAGGGCTGAGGCAATTCGAGATCGTCGCTGCGACAGGTCTCACGCGCGACTACATCCGCAAGATCATCAACCCCGAGCTCGTCAAGCCGAAGTCGAAGCGCGCCGCCTCCTAGCCCCATCCCGACTCCCCAATGTCGGTGATAAGCAGCTGCACGAGACCGCGCGGGTACCGCTTCTTGTCGACGGGCTCCCCGATCTGGAGGAACGGCCCGTCCAGGTACGTCGGTTCGTCATCCCAGACCAGCCCGTACCCCGGGGCGTCGACCTCCTTGCCGCGCTTGTTGATGTGGGTCTTGTCCCGGCACAAGCCGTCCATGACGCCTTTCATCGTGGGCTCGTAATTGAGCGCGTCGCGGTGGTGGCGAGTGGTGAACCGGAGCATGGCGTCGACGCGGACCCGGCCGAGACCCTTGGGTAGGTTCGCCTGACGGGCTCGGAGCACGGTCGTCCTCCGCCACTCCTTGACGAGCTTCGCCTTCGGCGCCCAATGCATCCGGGAGTTCGAGTTCACCCAGTCGCAGGGCGCGGGAATGAGGAGCGTCCAACGTTCAGCCATGGGACGACTCCTTGACGTCGATGACGGGAATGTGGGCGGCCAGCGCGAGACGGCGGCAGTGCGCGGTGCCGGACCCGCCGGCGAAGGCGACGAGGTAGTGCCCGCCGAGCGACACCATGTGCTTGTTCCGGATTGGGCCCGCGGCGTTGCCGTGCGTGTCCCAGTCAGCGGGGTGGGCTTCGGTGCGCCAGCCGAGCTTCACGGCCTCCTCAGTGGCGAGCGTGTCGGCTCCCGTGGCGGCACCGTGCACGAGGACGATCTGCTCAGGTGCGACGCCGAAGATGAAGTGCGCGCCGAGGTGGGAGAGTGCGCGGGCGACGGCGGCGCGGTTGGTGTAGTCGCGGCCGCCGGTCACCAGGACACGGATCAGAGGCTCAGCCACGGTGCACCGCCGGGTCTTTCGGGCAGCAGACGCTGATGTCTTGGTAGTGCTCGTACAGGTCGACGCAGACGACGCACAGCCGCCACTCCTCGTCGTCCGCGACCCACTCGGCCGCGGCGATGTTGGTGCCGCAGAACGCGGTGTCGAAGTCGCAGCAGCACGCGACGTGGTCGAGCCCTTCGGGCCCGGTGCCTGTGGCCTCGGGCGACGCGGCGGTGAAGATCTCAACGGTCACCGGGCACCTCCTGGGCGGCCTGGTCCATGAGGACCCTGGCGTGGCAGTGGTCGACCTCGCCTGGTTCAGGTATCGGGCACGGACACGCGAGGTCGCGGCCGGCGAGCTCGACGCGGATCTGTTCGTCAGTGGGGTAGTTCGAGCCCAGGCGCATCATCACCAGGGCCGCGGCGGGGTCGATGACGGTCGCGGAGACGATGCGGCGCACCGCGAGCCCGACCGCGAACTGGGCTGCCGCCGCGGCGCGGTCGGGGATGCCGGGCTCGCCGACCTTCCACGGGTTCCCATAGGTCGAGGTGCGGTCGACGATGACGGCGTCGCCCTTGCGCCAGTCCTTCTGGCGGAGGCGTCGGATCCGCTTCGGGGTGCTCATGCTGCAAGCACCATCCGATCGAGGTCGGCGCCGGTGATGGCCTCGACGAGTGCGGACATGATCAGCTCGGCGACAGGCGGTGTGACGGCGTTTCCGTACTGGCGGACACGGTCGCGTTTGGAGCCGAGCACGATGTAGTCGGAGCCGAAGGCCATGGCCGCGCCGATCTCGTGCGGTTCGAGCATCCGGAACAGGACGTCGTTGATGTCGACGTCGCCGGTGACCAGCGCGTACCGGTCGCGGGTCGACAGGGTGCCGACCGGCTCATGGACGGTGCGGGCGTTCCCGTTGCCGTAGTAGGGCACCAGGAGGTGTTCCCAGGTGACGAGCGACTGCTTCCCGGACGCGGTCAGGGTCCGCATGGGCTCCTGAACCGACGTGGACATGCGGGCGCTGTTGCCCTCGGTCGTGTTGTTGCGCACGACCATCGCCGGCCAGTCGGCGGCGGCGACGCCGAGGTGGTTGCCGGACGCCGTCACCGATGCGGTCGGGTCGAGGATGCTGCGCGAGGCCGAGGAGCCGCCGCGGAGTTCGACCATCCACGGCATCCACGCCAAGCCGGTCTCGTTGCGCGCGGTCTGGGTGCGCAGCGGGTTGTTCGCCGTCCCCGCTTCCTTCCCCACTCGGCCCTCGACCGGCACCAGGAGCGGGGGAATGGCGAGCGCCTTGGTGGCGGTGGTCGTCTGGGTGGTGAGCGGCGCGTCGGCGGGCCAGGTGCGGACGCCGGGCCGCCGCTCGAAGGTGTTGCCCGCGGCTTCGAGGGTGATGGGCCGCGCGAACTTCTCGAGCCCAGCCTCGATCCGGGCGAGGGTCTTCGCCGCGAGCGGCTTCTCGCGGTCGCCGATCCGCGTTCCCGGGAGCGCCCAGTCGATGGCGACGGCAGCGGGCAGCGTCTCGGGTTCGACGGCGGTGCCGCGGCAGGACGTCCTCGGGCAGCGCCACACGTACTGGCTGCGGTACCGGCCCATGTCGGCGCCTTGACGCTTGAACGACTGGACCGCTTCGACGGTCTGCTCGCACGAGGGGCACCAGGCTTCGGGCCGCAGCCACTTGTCCCAGTCCGGGGTGCGGCCCAGGCTGTTGTGCCAGTACGCGACGTACAGGCGGTCGCGGGACTGAGGTGCGCGCGCCGAGCGCGTCCCGGCGGCGTGCATCGAGTTGAACGCGATCGTGCGGGTCCGGTACCCGAGCTTGTGAAGGTCGCCCAGCCACCGGTCCCAGTCCTTCCAGGCCCGGACCTCAACGACGTTCTCCACGACGCCGGCCAAGACCAGGCCGCCGCGCCGCTGCACGCCCGAAAGGTAGAGCGGGACTTCGTCCATGAGGGCCCTGGACCGTTCGGCTTCCTCGTCGCGCTTGGGCTCCATGCCCGGAAGGGTGGCCGCTGACCATTCGAAGTCGCGGCGCTTTCCGCGCGCGCTGCTCCACTGCGGGCACTCCGGTGAGGCCCAGAAGATGTCGCACGTCGGCCAGGTGTCGACCGGCGCGAGCCGGATGTCGCCCTGGTAGTGGTCGGCGCCCGGGAAGTTCGCGGCATGGGTCTCAATGGCCCGCTGCCAGTGGTTCGCCGCTCGAGCGACGGTGACGCCGGGGACGGAGTCAATCCCTTGGCTGCTACCGCCGGCGCCGCAGAACCAGTCCATAACAGTGAGGGTCACCAGCGGTACTCCTTCACTTCAGATGCTTTGGCGGCGTTGCTCTTCGCGACGATCTCGGCAAGAACCTCGGCGGCCTCGCTGAGAATCGGGCCGCGGGCATCGTGAACGATCGCCCTTGCAAGGTCTTCACCGTCGAAGCCGGCGAGCTGGTCCGTGATCGAGACTCCAGCGGTCCGCATGATCGCGTCGTAGACAGCCTGTTCAGGCTGGGAGAGGTCAGCCACGGTGGGCCTCCAGTTCGAAGAGAGGGGACATGCCGGTCGCGGCTTCCAGCGCACGGCTGTGGCTCGCGGTCTCGGCGTGGTGGTCGCGGTCGTAGTGCAGGTGGCAGCCCTGGCACATCGCGCGCAGGTTCTCGGGGTCGCAGTTCTCCGGCGTGTGGTCCAGATGCGCGGTCGTCAGCACGACCTTCGACCCGGTGCCGTACGCGGCACCGCCGTGCAGGTTCGGGCAGCGCCCCGCATGGGTGCCGCGGCCGCATTCACCGAGGCATTCGCAGCGGCCCTCGGCGCGCACGAACCTGATCGACTCGGAGATCTCGTCCCAGTCGTCGGGGTAGCGGGCCTTGTTCTCAGGACGGATCGGCACCGACGCCACCCCCGTGCTGAACTGTCGTAAGCGTGGCCGCGTACCGGGCGCACTTGCCCGTGTGCGCCGACGTGCAAGGGGTGCAGCGGCAGCCATAGTTGCCGTAGCCGTTGGGAGTGCCGTGCGGCGCCCGCGGGTGGAACGGGCGCCCGTCGACCTCGATGCGCTCGGCGAAGCGGCGGGCGCGCGCAGCTTTCACACCGCGTGACGGCCGGGCCGGGCGCTGCACGGTGGCAGCGGGCCGACCGCCAAGGAGTTCGATGACGTCGGTGGAGTGCAGCCCGGTGGCGTGTGCGATCCGCTCAGGCGTCCAACCCTCGTCGGCGAGCGCCAGCGCCGCGGGCTTCCGCTCCCAGGTGCGGATCTCAACGTCCTTGTCGCCGGCGTCGCGCCGACGGAACGGCTCCAGATCTGCGGCGCCGAGCCGGGTGCGGGCGGTAGCGGTGGGGAACATCAGGCCGCCACCGCCCCGTACTTGCGCAGGCGACGGCAGGTCTTGCAGATGCGGCGGCCCCGGTAGATCCGGGTGTTGCGCTCGTCGAACGGGTGGTTGTTCACGCAGTGCGTCGGCACTGCCTTCACCGTCCTTGCCCGCTCCTGCTCAAGCACCTCATCCACAGACGACCGCTCCGCCTGCCGCCGAAGGATCGTGCGCCGCCGCTTCGTAGTGCCGCCCCAGATCCCGTCCGGGTTGTAGTCCTGCTCCAGCGCGTCCCGCAGGCATGCGAGTTGGACTGGGCAGCCCTTGCAGACTTTCAGCGCCGGGCCGTTGTCGATGGCCTTCTCGGGGAAGAACACTTCGGTATTGACGGCCCGGCACGCTGAGCTCACGACCCACTCGGGGTAGAGGCTGAACACATCACGCATTGCCCACCGCCTCGTAGCCGCCCTTGCTGTCGAGGGACACCAGCCCGTAGTGCGTCCGGACGGGCACCTTGGCCTCGTCCGCCCACGACTGGACCGACCAGCCGGCGGCGTACGCCTTCGTGGGGCTGGAGTGGATGTCACCGTGGCAGCCCGTGGTCCCGGAGCCGCACACGTCCAAGCCGTTAGCGGCCGACCAGCGCCCGCCCTGTGAGCGGTTCTTGCGGTGCTGGAAGTTCGTGGCCCGCTGCTCGCCGCAGACCTCGCAGATGCCGCCGGAGCGTTCCCGGACCAGGCGGCGGGCGGTCTGCTCGGCGGTTACCATCCCGGCTCCTCGATGCCCTCGTCGACGATCTCCGCGTCGACGATCTCGGCCTCGGCGTCGATCTCCGCGGCGGCGTCGACGCGGGCGCCGGCCTCTTTGAACGCGGTCTCCAGCTCGGGCGTGAGGGTCATCTCCGGGTCGGCCTTGAACCGATCCCAGAGCTCCTGGAGCTCGGGGCGCGTCTTGCAGGCATGCACCTGGGCGACCGGGTCAGGAGCCGCGGCGATCGCGGCCGCCGCGGTGGCCGTATCGACCGCGGCGGCGAGGCGCTGCCGGGCCAGTTCGGGCGCGCGGCCCGAGACGAGCTCGGCGGCGGTGAAGCCCTGCACGTCGAGCGTGACGACCGCGAAGTTCCGAGTCTCGTTGTTGCGGGTGACGGTCCGCTGGTCGAGGCGCAGGACGCCGGGGATGATGCCCTGAGAAGCGGCGAGGACCTTCGTGATCCCCGGGAGTTCGGTCGCGGCGTAGTACGAGCTGGTGTCGATCAGCCAGACGCCAGCGGATTCGACGTGCGTCAACATGACCGTGATGCGGGTGTGCATCTTGCACTGCCGCCGGGCCGGATCGGGGTCGCACATGCACGGCTTCCCCGACAGCTTCTCGGTGACGCCGTCACAGCGGCGCTTGCACCCGCCCGCGGTCCAGTCCTCGAACCATTGGGACTCGCCGGGATCCTGCGGGGGCACCAGCACCGGAACCTCGTCGGTCTCGGTGATGACCTCCCACTGCGCGTTCCCGCGCTTGGGCTCCCACAACTGGACCTCGCCGCCGTAGAGCCCGGCGATCTGCTCGATGTGCGCCCGTCGGGGGCTGGTGAACCGGAGCGTGTCGAGCTTGACCGGGAACTCCTTCCCGTTCTTCCCGATCTTCTTCTCGCCGGCGCGGATCCGGCCGACCTGCGTCTGTCGCTTCTGGAGCGTGAGGATCGCCATCTACTTCGCCTCCTTGGGGGCGGTGAAACGCTGGGGCCGGGACAGGGACTCGCCCAGCGGCGAGCCCATCGCTTCGGCGATCCGCAGCGCGTGAATGAAACGGGAGAAAGCGCGGGTGTCGAGGTGTGCCTCGCGCATGGCGACGCCGCCCTCAGATTCGGGCCGGACGTGCAGAACCATGCCCGCGCCGATGCGCGGGAGCTTGACCTCGGTGCCGTCGGGCATGAGGACGTGCTCGGCCGCCCGGTAGGCCGCGAGCTGCCAGGCGGCCGGGGCCCCAACGGACTTCCCGGTCTTGTAGTCGACGAGTACGCTGCGGCGTTTCAGGTGCTTGAGCTGCTTCGGCAGTTCGGACTTGACACCGAAGAACATGACGGCATCGAGCGTTCCGGCATAGCCGTACTTCCTGTTGATGACGGTGACCTCGGCGGCTCGGAGCTTCGGCTTCGCGCGCTCAGCCCACGCGAGGTAGGCGTTGAAGAACGGCCGGACGTCGGCATCGACGTATCCGCCGGGGCCGAACACGGTGTAGTGCTCGACGGCCTGGTGGAATCGGGAACCGATGTCCGAGGCGGTGTCGCGGACGACGTTGTGACGATTCGACAGCCACTCGGTGACGCACGCGCGGCATTTCCCGCACCCGTTGTCGCCCTTGCGCCCGCACGGTTCGATTGCGGCGGCGTCGCGAAGTCGCGCCCAGGCGTCGATCGCGGCCTTCGCCGAGAGTGTCGCTGCCCACCTGGGCAGTTCGAACTTCGCGACGTGCGAGAGCGCGGCGGTCACGGACATGAACCGTTCCCCGGTGATCGGGTGGACGTACCAGCGGAACGTCCCGGAGTCCACGGCGTTGACGGGTGTTGTCACGGCGTCACCTCCGCGTATGGGCGCAGCGGCCAGGACCGGTCGACGACCGCGTCCTTGTCCTTGCGGCGCAGGTACTCCTCGAAACCCTCGGCCCACTCGTGGTGGGATTCGACCTGGAACTCGTGCAGCGCGGCCAGCTCCATCGCGGCGACCTTCGGGTAGGTCGACGCGAGCTTGTAGGCGACGCGGGCGGTCGCGAGGCAGTCACCAGCGGCGGTGTGCGCCTCCTCCTCCGACAGGGCCACGTTGTAATGCGCGGCGACGGCCGAGAGCGTCCGCTTCCCCTTCCGCCACTTGTCCACCTTCCGGTCCAGGACGAACGGGTCCACGACGAACACCTCGGCGCCCTCATCCGCGGCGAGCTCGTGAAGCGTCGGCAGGTCGTAACGGCGGCACTCCCGGTCCAGCAAGGTGAGGTCGTAGGGCGCGTTGTAGACGATCAGCGGCAAGCCTTCGACCACGGCTTCGGAGAGGGCCTCGCAGATCGCCGCGATCGCGCCCATGGCCGGCAGGCCCTCGGTACGGGCCTGCTCGGTGGTGATGCCGTGGACCTCAGCGGCCGCCTCGGGGATCTCTACCCCTGGGTTGATCAGCCAGTTCAGGACCTTCTTCGGCTCGCCGGGCCGAATCGTGACCACGGCGGCCGAGACGATCCGGTCGACACTGACCTTCGTGCCAGTGGTCTCGGTGTCGAACGCGCACATCGGGCCCAGAGCCCAGGACTTCGCGGTCACCGGCGCTCCTCCGCCCAGTCCGTGAGCAGCCCGCGCGCAAGCTCGGGGAGCTCGCAGAACGACATGCGCCCGCGGTTGTCCATGAGCGTCTCGACGACCGACTCCATGACCGGGCCGGGAACGTCGTCGGCGTCGACGCCGTCACCGACCGATTCGAGAACGCCCGCGGCGTCCTCGGCGATCATCTCGACCGCCAGCGTCCACATCGGCAGGTCGGCGAGCTGGTCCCCGCCCGCGATGCGCTCTTCGACAACCTTGGCGAGTCGGGAGATCTCGCCCGAGCTCAAGTCCAAGCCCTCCCGGTGGGTCCAGCGCTCCACGAGCATCGACGACCCGCCCGGGTACGTGAGCGACTCGACCTCCTGGTGCGCCGCGGTGTCGTCCTCATAGGCGCCGATCGCGACCAGGATGTGCACCAGGGCTTCAACGGCCTGCGAGTACTCGTGGGCGGCGTCGCCGTGCGGGTAGCCGGTCTCCTCGAACGCCGTACGGGCGTCGAGGTACTTCGGAGTGAGGCGGCGCAGCTCGGTCGAGAGATCGGTCTCGTCGGCGAGCACCGCGTTCATCGCGCGCCAGTTGGGGCGCGTCTCGATCGCGGTGGGCCGGTTGATGGTGTCGGTCATTGCTGCTCCTCAGAGTCGGTGTGGGGCTTGGGGGTGGTGTCCTGCGGCGGCGGGGGAGGCGTGTGCTTGCGTCCTCCCCTGCGGCCCGGACGGCGTCGGCGCGGCGGGACCATCAAGAGGTCTCCTCGACGCGCAGGACTTCCCGCGTGTACTCCCCGGAACGGATGCGGTCGCGGTAGTCGGCCAGGTAACCCACGACGCCCTCGTAGGTGTCGAGGGATTCGTCACGACCGGTGGCCGGGTTGTTGTAGTCGTGGTCCTCGGCGAGGTCGTGCAGGGCCGCTGTGAGGCCTTCCGAGGCGAACACGGCGTAGACGGCATCGGTGATGGCGCGAGCGTCCTCGATGTGGTCGCGCCAGTCGCCGTGCCACGCCCCGGTCATGATGTGGGTGTACTTGCTGCGGGGCCTGGCGGAAGCCCGAGCCCGCAGTGCCTCGGCGACGGCGAGCACCACCGCCGGAGGAGTCGGCTCGGGGTCGATCTCCAAGTTCTCCAGGCTGACCGGGAACGAGTGGGTGTCGACGCGGACGCAGGCCCCGCCGCGCTGATCGTGGAGGACGAACGCGGGCTCAGTCGTGAGTCCCTTGTGGTCGCGGGGGTCGACGGAGTTGATGCCGTACAGGACCGGGGTGCCTACCGGGTGGGCGGTGTTCCACTCCTCGACCTGCTTGATGTGCTGCTTGGTCAGGTCCGCGTTGATGAAAATGCTGGTCATGTCGTGCTCCTAAGATGGGGTGGCGGGCCCGGCCTGGGGACGGGGCCCGCCGAAATCAGGTCTGGTCGGGCCACTCGCGGCCGATGAGGTCGTCGAAGTGCTCGCGCGTCTCAGAGAGCTCGGGAGCGGTCATGCCGTGGATCTCACGGTCCGACCGGTCCCAGCGGCCGTCAATGAGGTCGGCCAGATCAGCGCCGGAGGCCGCGAAGGTGTCCCGGAGGAGCTGCTCCGTCTCGTCCCGCTCGGCGACGATGCGTGCACGGCGGTCCTGCAGGCGCTTCCACTCCCGACGAGCGCCGCCGAGCAACAGCGCCACGACACGCGCCAGTGCGTTCACCGCTGCACCTCCAGGTACTCACAGGGCGTGCCAGCGGCGGGGAACGTCTCCTGGTCAACCTCGGCGCCCTCACTGTGGAGGTCACCGAGCGTCGGCGCCAGGTGCGGACCGCATGAGCACCGCTGCGCGCCGCCCTTCGTGGTCACCCAGTAGAGGCCGTTCGACAGGCACGCCTTCGGCATCGGCGGGGCTACCGCCGGGCGCCTGTGGGGGAGGAGAACCATCACGACCGCCCGCCATTCACCGAGGAAGCCGGCTTGTTGCCCTGGGGTTCCGCTGGCGCGGGTGTCTTCGGGTGCGTGATGACCGGGGCAGGATTGAAGTGGCCCTTGTTCGGGTTCATCGAGTTCGTCACTGGGACACACCGCCCTTGAGCGCGCGGTGCTTGCGCGTCGACGCGGCGACCTGAGCGCGTCGCCTGGCGGCGTACTCGGGGTCTGAGTCCATCCGCTCCGCCGCGCGGACCGCTTTGCACGCCCGGCACGTCCGGCTGCCATTCCGGTTCACGTATGTGTTCTCGGGAGTGAACTCGTGGTTCCGCTTGCAGTGCGTCTTGCGGGAGTTGACTGACGCGGGAGCGATCGGAGACCGCAACAGGTTCTCCCGGCAGGTGACCGGCTCGAGGTGCGAGGGGTTGCAGCAAGGCCTGTTGCGGCAAAGGTGGTCAACGTGACCACCGTCGAAGATCGGCCCCACGAGAGCCTCGTAGGCCCACCGGTGGGTGTAGACCTTCGTGCCCTGCTCCTTGACGTACGGAAAGCCGTACCCCTCGGGCGTCTTCGGGCCGGTCCACTCCCAGCAGCCGGAGGCCTGGTTGACGGTGACCTGGTGCCAGAAGTTCTCCGGCAACGCTTGGTCTCCGAACCTTGGTGTGGAAGACTCTTCTTTCATGGGCTTCTCCTAATCGCGTTGCCCTGTCGAAGCCCTGGCCCTGTCCGGCCGGGGCTTCCTTGTCGTGCGTCTCCGGGTGTTGATCCCGGCACTGCCCCGCTGGGGGAGAAGCAGGGGTGGTTGTGGTGGGCTGGCCCCGCACCCCTCAGGCGGAGCCAGCCCTGGTGGTCAGGCCCGAAGGCCCTCCCTTTCCCTCCCGCGCCACCCCTCGTCACGCGGTCGGGAAGATCTACGCCGCCCTGACGTGCTCGGCGGCTTTCGCCTTTTCACGAGCGGCGAGACGTTCGGCGGCCTTGGGAAGTTCGAGGCGCATCATGGCGACGATGCGACGCTCGACCTCGGGGGATAGGGCCGGATACGAGTCCACATCGGTCTCGCGGGCGGGGGCGCCCACCATGCCCGGGTAGGTTGTCGCGGATTCACTCGCTTTCATCGCGGGACTCCTCCTTCGCGAGGGGGAAGAGGCGCGTATAGGCCCTAATCCCAAACAGTTGTCGACATGCGTTGGCGAAGCGAAGCCCTGGGTGTCGCTGCCCGGTGCGAACGCGGTAGACCGTTGTCCCCTCGACGCCGAGCGCGCGGGCGCGCTCGGCGTCAGTGGTGAGCTGCTTGCCGTCGCACAGCTCGTTGAAGAGCTCTCGGTTGAAAAACGGCTCGGAATCAATCGGCATAGGGAGAACCATACACTCCTGCCTGTCCGCAGGCAAGTGAGCCGAAAGGTTGACAGTGCGGGGTACTTTCAGGGAGAGTACTGCCTACAGGCAGACGACCAGAGGAGTGAACATGCCGCTGACGGCAATGGCGAGCAGCAGAACGTCATCTCAACCACTTGCCCGCAGGCAGATGCCAGGAATGCTGAAGTCAGATACGGTCCTGCCTATGAGCAGGCAGGAGCGCCGCGCACGATGGCCCTACCAGGATTTCAGCAGCCTCCTGGATCGGAAGATGATCCAGGCGGGCATCCCGCTGACGAGCAAGGGCAGGCCGAACACGATGGTCTTTGAGGACATCACCGGGATCGGCAGCGACCGTGTCTCCCGATGGCGGAGTGGATACCAGCAACCCACCATCGACAGCCTCCGCGATGTCGCCAACGCGCTCGCGCCCCGCACCGGCGACGATCCGGCACATCTGCAATGGGAGCTGGAGATCGCCGCGGGCAGGCGCTCCCGAGTAGAGCAACGGGAACCGTCGTCGGCGTCCCGCGCAGGGCCCGACCTCGACCTGATCATCCGGCGCATCAAACTCCGTCTCGATCAGAAGCCTCCGACACCGGAGCGGCAGGAACTCGAGCTGAAGCTTGTGCGGGCCCGGCGCGCGCGCGACGCGAAGCGGCTCGCTGACGAACTCATTGCTGAGATCGAGACGGAACTGGACCGGACGACAGGCGAAGGATCCTGACAGGTTCACCTGATCGTGTGACCACGCGACACGTTTACCCCACGAGGTCGGTTGCGACCCAGCAGTATTCAAATCGGTGAACGAACGGGCTATTGATTGTCAGCTATCCGACACGTAGCGTTCCCTTTACGGTGCTGGCACACTCACATTCACATAGGCCCAACGGAGCGCCGCCGATGACCGAACAGGAACCAACCGCCAAGCCATTCCCTACCAAGAAGTTCATTCTCAGCGCGCTGCCGGCACTCGGCGCGACCATCTTCATCCTCATCCACCTGCGAGACGCGGTCGTCCCCCACGTCTACCAGTCCGTCCTCATGAACGCCTGGCTCGGGCTGCTCTGCGGCACACTGGCGTACTGGCTGTACCTCGCGCTCTTCCGCGTCGCCGACCGCATCTGCGACAAATTCGACGCACGCCACGATGCAATCGTCAAGCTGATCGAAGCCCACACCGAAGCCAGCGCACGAGACTTCAGGCTGGCGATGGCGAAGCTCGCCAAGGCATGTAAGCGCGTGGAAACGATCGAGCGCCAGAACAAGGAGATGGCAGAGGAGATCGCGCACCTACGCGGACTCCTCATCGAGTCCGACCCGAGCTCGCTCACCGGTCCGGCACCGTTCTCCTAGGAAAGCAGCGACCCCGGGCCAGTGGGGACCGGCCCGGGGTCGTTCTTTCGTGATATCAACTCTCAGACGGTGCCCACCGCCGCCATTCAAGCCCCACTCGCTCCGGATCGAACTGGCGCGTCCCCCGGATTCCCCGCTTGAGCTTGAGCTCGGAGAACAGCGACCGGATGACGTCCCGCCGGCCTGAAACCGGGAACCCGGCCCACATCTCGCGGACCAGGGCCTCTGCCGTCGCTCGGTCTGACGCCCCCAGCATGCCGGTGAACGTCCTGAGAATGGGCGGGATGCCGATGTTGCGCGCCGCGGCTTCGGCTGCTTCGATCTGCGAGGTGAGCTCCAGCTTCCGCTCACCGTATTGATCGAGGGTCAAGATCTTCCGCTTGTACCCCTCATACGCCTCATCGAGCGTTGCTCGGAGCGCATCCGCCTCGGCCTGGGCGATGATCACCACCGCGTCATCTTGTACGACTGCTTGCGACAGCAGGTCGGGTTGGCTGAGGCGATGCACGACCATGTCGGTGATGTAGTCGTCAACCCAGTCCTGCCGCACCGACACGCACCCGCTCTTGCCTGTCGCCGCGCCGCCGGCGTCCAGCCCGGAGCAGTGGTAGCGCGGGCTCTGTTTCTTCAAGGGCTGGTGGGCGATTACGGCCCCACATTCACCGCAGGTCATGAAACGCGTCAACAAGTGGACTGCCTTCCCAGGGCTCTGGCTGGCGTGAGCTTTTGAGCGTTCGTTCATCACGCGCTGCGCAGCCCAGTACAGCATCGGCAGCGTCTCGGACAGGGGCGGCCACTGGGCGTCTAGGAGCTCATTGGAATGCGGGTCGCGGCGCTTCCCAATGTGCGCGGGGTTCTTGAGCGTGCGGCGAAGGGCCTCAGTCGACCACGTCGCGCCGCGGCGCAGGACAGGAACTCGTCGGGGGTCATCCTGGGGAAGGTCGATGCGCGAGTTCAGATCGCGCATGATCGCGGTCAACGCTTCACCACCGGCCACGAACCGTTCGAAGATCTCGACGACCACCCTGCTCTCCTGCGGCTCGGGGATCTGGCGGAGGAGATCACCGGTGTCCGGGTCGTACTCTCGCTTGTGGCCGTAGCAGAGAGGCCCGTCGGGCCGGCCGAGCTCTCGAATCGCCTTCTTGTCGCGCTTGTTGCGCAGCGAGGTCTTCGCCGACTCCATCTCGGCATCCACGCCCTCATCCGCAAGGGTCTTCCAGTCCCGAGGGTTGCGGACATCGTAGGTGCGCCCGTGTGTGACCACCCGGATCGGCACGGCCAGATCGCGGCACAGGGCGAGAAACTGGAGCCACTCGACGCTTTCACGGGACCCGCGCGAGGACTCCCAGAAGACCACGAAGTTGATCTTCCCGTCCTCGACATCGCGAACGAACCGGGGCCAGTCGACGCGGACCACCGTCGAGTGGCGGGAGGCCGGCATGTTGTTGTCGTGGTCGTAGACCTCTTTGATGAGCACTGGGCGGCCTTCATGGCTGCCGAGCTCTGCAATGTCGATACGGGCGTCGCTGACCTGCTGGTCGACGGAGGCTCGCTCGCGGAGCATGCGCTTCCGCGTGTCCTTGGAAACCCGGGCGTAGATGCCTGCCTGCCACGCTGCGAGCAGAAGATCACTCATAGCCCTAAATATAGTTGGCCCGCACGACCACGGGGGCATCGGGGTCCTACCCCTATATTACGAATGCACGGAAACCCGCCTGGTTCAGTCGTGAGCCTAAGTCGCCCCGGTGGGTGACCCACCGGGGCGGCCCGCCATTGCCGCAGTGCTGGCACGCCACGACCCAGGCCCTTCCAGTTTCGACCCGGCCCCCCGAGGTGCATATCGGCCGATCGGATGACAAGGGAGCCCGACCGCCGGTGCTGGCACACGCGTGCGGTCGGGCTCGCTCCTTGAGGGTGCCCTTCAAGATCAACTCTCAGGCGCTGGCTTGTTTACATAGGGTGACGGCCTGGCCGCGGTCCTGGGGAGGCGCGACCAGGCCGGGCCCCGGCCCCCCACCAGCCGGCCGGGGAGGGCCGCCGCCCCGCCCCACAGGACGGCGGCCCCTCGGGAGGCAGGTTTATGACGCCAGCTCCGACACCTCGGCGCGGAACGCATCGAACGCCGCCCGCAGTTGGATGATTGCGAGGTCGTCGGTCGGCGCGAACGTCATCAGATACAGACGGCCGCTGCGGATGATTCCGACCGGCGTGGCTGAACCGTTCGCGATGTCGTTCAACCAGATCGCCTCACCGAACTTCTCGTTCGCGATCATGTCGGCCTCGATCTGCATGTGGCGCCAAGGGAACGTCCCGAGGATCATCGCGGCCCTCGCAGCCACTGGACGATCTCCGAGTAGATCTTGGTGTCGAGGGCGTCCCGCCTGTACTGCTCAAGCGTGCCTAGGCCGGTGTCGTTCCACTGGACGGTGGCAGTGGCCGCATACGACCCGTAGGGGACGCGCGCGAGTTCGCGCCAGAACCCCTCCCGCAGCATGAGGACGGCGGCGATGCCGGCGCCGCGGTCGACGAGCCGGAGTCCGGCTCCCCATGACGCGATCACGCGGTCTTGCTCTGGCGGTCTGGTGGTCCGTACGATGGGTGTGGTCATCAGAGGTTCCCTCTCTGGTGTCTGAGTCGGAGCCCCGCCCGGGCCTAACGGGCGGGGCTCCGGGCGTTCCGGCGTAGATGCGCGGTAGGAACGCCCAGACCTGCGATGCAGGTCATATATCGAAGGTAAGACGGTGTGCGGCCCCATGGGAAGAGGCGCGGCCCGAGACACAATGTCGGCCTGTTTTGTGTCCACGTCGATCATGGACTAGGCGCTGATGTCGTGGGACACTACGTGCATGAGCGAAGCGCAACCCACACTCGCCAGGCGTGACCTCGGCATTCGCCTCAAAGGACACCGCGAACGCAAGGGCCTCACCGAGAAGGAAGCCGCCGACCTTCTCGGCTACACCGTCAAGACCATCCAACGCATCGAAGCGGGGACCCACGGCACCCGGCGGCCGGTCGTCGAGTCCCTCGTCGGCCACTACGGCATCAACCAGGACGAGGCCTCGTACCTGCTCGGTCTCGTCGTCCGAGGCGCTGAGCGCGGCTGGTGGGAGGACTACGTCGACAAGGGAACCAAGCAGGGAACCCGGCCCGACTTTCCACTGTTCCTGGAATCCGAGCAGATCGCCACGCTCATCCAAGTGCTGGAAACCGAGGTCATTCCCGGGCTGCTCCAGACGCCTGAGTACCTCCTGGCCCTCCAGGATGCGCAACTCCCGATCCCCGCCGAAGTCGCCGAAGCGGTCCGCGGCCTGAGGACGATCCGGCAGAAGCTCATCTACAGCCGCACCGCCCCGCCGCGCATGGAGTTCTGCATCGGCGAGGGCGCGTTCCGGTACCTCACCCGGCTCCCGGGCCCGGTGCGCGACGGCCAGATCAACCGCATCCTCGAAGTGTCGGCGATGCCGAACGTGGACCTGCGGGTCATAACTCAGCTGCACGCCGGGGCTGCGGGCGCGTTCAATATCATCACGGCCTCTGATGGCGTGGACCCGTTCGTATTCGTTGACCTCATGGACGGGTGCCGCTACGTCGAGGACGACCACATAGTGTCGTTGTACGGGCGGGGATTCCGTGCCGCCCGTGACGACAAAACCGTAACGGTAGAGGAGTATCTACGATGAAGACCAGGTGGCGGAAGTCGAGCCGCTCCCAAGGCAACGGCGGAAGCTGCGTCGAGCTGCGGGTCAGCGACGACGACTTCCAGGTCCGTGACTCGAAGCTCGGGGACTCTTCCCCGATCTTCGATCTCGACCCGAAGGATCTCACAAGTTTGCTGCGCGCCGCCCGCTGATACTTCCGGCGCCCCCGGCAGGATCAACTGAGCGACGGCAACAACCACGCATCTCTACACAGGGTAGCGGCCTTCCCGACATTCCGGGGAGGCCGCTTCATTCTGTGCCGGGGCGTCCGCAGGACCGGACCTCGCCGCCGGGGAGGCGGCGTTCGGACACGGCGGCCGGATCGGCCGAGGCGGCCCACCCGAATAGGGGTTGCGACTCCCCAACGTCTTCGCCTACTCTGGACCGTGGCTGCGTATCCGGTTCGATCCCGGCTCCCTCGTCCATGGGGGGAGGCGTGAAGGTACGCCGCGTCAACCGCCTGCCGACTCGGGGATGCCTGGGAAGGGTGGCACCTGACGCAAAATAGGAGACATCCGCGCCGCCAACGTAGAGAGGCCCCGCTCCCTGACGAGGGAGCGGGGTTTTTCGTTGTGCGGCAAGCACTTCAAAATAGACGATATCGCTTATTGACATCTCCTCGATACTGCCCTACTCTCGAATAAACGATATCGGAAACTCGATTGAAGGAGCCCCCCATGACCGCAGGACGACCCAGCACCGGCACCCCCGTCCACGTCCGCCTCGACGACGACACCCTCGCCAGCCTCGAAGCCTGGCGGTCGCGCCAGGGCATGAACCGGGCCGAAGCCGTCCGATACCTCCTCAGCCAGGCGCTGAAGATCGGCAGCATCGACGACACCTTGAATACCCTCCAGAACCTGACCGTCGAGGCGCTGTTCCACGAGGCCGAGGGCGACCCGGAGGCCATGTACGACCTCCTCATGGAAGAGCAGTTCGAGTCCATCGCCGGCATCGAGTCCGACCCCGACCGCCCGACCGTCCTCTGCATGGGCGTCCACCTCGCGCGCGGCCAGTGGATCGTGATCGAGGAGCGGTGGAGCACCAGCAAGACCAAGATGTGCGGCCTCGACAAGCTCGAGACGCGGCGGATGGCCGTCGGCAAGGACAAGGCCGACGCGATCCGGATCTACAAGGACTGGATGGCCGAGGTGACCGCGATCTACTGGAACGAGGGCGAAGAGCCGCTGTGGTCCGGCGAAGGCGTCGACGGGGACTACGTCGGCTACGGCGACAAGGAGATCAAGTGGCGCGGCCTGATCCCGGACGGCTCGATCTGGCAAGGCGAGTAGCGTACAAGGAAGCGCCCCCGCTCCGACTGGAGTGGGGGCGTTCTGCATGCACTACTTCGGGGTGATCGTCCAGTCCCCATCGGCCTGGACGACGACCAGTGAGGGCCCGGCCTTGGCCGCGACCTCCCCGTCATAGGCGCCGACCTCGGTGGCGAGCAGGCCGACCTCGAAGTCCGCCCCTGTGTACGCCGACAAGGAGAAGTAGTGCTCGCCATCGTGCTTGACTGCCCACGTGGCCGCGTCACCCTCGTACGTGAACACCCCGTCCCCAGTGCCACCCTCAGGCAACACGGGGGCGCTGGCGAGCGGCGCGAGGGTGATCGTCCACGCCCCGTCCGCGGTGATCTCGAGGGAGGTCGTGCCGGAGTCGTTGACGCCGATGGTCGTGACTCCGTCGTAGGCGCCCACGGCGTTGACGGGGAGTTCCGCGGTGGGCTCGTTGGCGTCGTCGAGGCCGGAGATGGAGAAGTAGTGCTCACCGGTGTGGCTTGCGGTGAGCATGGCCTGGGTGATGCCGTCGAGCGCGATCACGCTATCCCCCTCCCCGGAGTGCTCGACGGGCTCGAACGTGGGCAGGGAGGCAAGGTAGCTGTCGCCGGTGTCCTCGCCGGCGTCGTCCGTGCCGGGGCTGGAGCAGGCGAGGGCGACGAGTGCCGCGGTGCCGAGCGCGATCAAGTGGGTGCGGTTCATGGGCGGGCCTTCCGTTCGGGGGCGGAACGGGGCCAACACGTTCGGTGGAGCGCGCGAGGTTGCACGGTCGGTCCACTCTCACCCGATCGGGTGACGGACTGTGTCCGTACGGGCACGACGAAACGCCCCGCCTCCGAAGGGGCGGGGCAGGGGTCCGTTCTAGAACGGACCCCTCGTGGGCGCTGCCGGGCTACTGGGCCTTGGTCGGCGTGTGCCGGGCGGCGGTGATCAGGGGCGGCTCGGCCACGGCGAAGGCCGCGGCGACGAGTGCCAGGACGGGGCCGGACATCTCGAGCGTGAGGACGCCGAGGAGGACGAGGAGCGGCACCAGGGTGGCGGCGATCCGGTAGAAGTAGGCGCGCTGGGACTGGGACATGGTCAGTTCTCCTCAGGTTGCGGCGCAGGCGCGCCATGGTCGCGGATCAGGTGCTCGTCGAGTCGGCGTCCTACCGCGTTGGCGAGCGTCAACGCGGCCGTGGCCGTCTCCCGGTTGGTGGCCGCCTTCGAGTGCAGGTCGGTGATTTCGCGGTCGATGTTGGCGAGGGTCGCCGTGGTGTTCTGCACGTGGTCGGCAATCGTCAAGTCGTCGGATGTTTCGAGCTGCGCGGCAGTTGCCTTCGACGACTTCGCGACGTCGGCGACCCACTTCTTGATGCGCAGGAACGCGGCCACGAATGCCCCGATGAGGCCGCACAGCAGCAGCAGGAGCGTCAGCAAGGCATTGAGGTCGACGGTCATCAGCGCACCGGGTTCTCGAACGCCGCCCGCCAGGTCGCGGGCCCCAGCTTGCCGTCCTGACGGAGTCCCTGGTCGGCCTGGAACTTCTTCACGAACCGCGCGTACTCGGGGCCGAAGAACCCGTCGTTCCCGCTGGGCAGGTTGGCCTTGAGGTTCCAGCCGCGCTTGCCCATCTGGACGCCCCAGCGCTTCAGCCAGTCGCGGTCCTTGACCCCCTTGAAGGAGCGGCCGTAGTAGCCCGACACGGACTCCTTGGGGCCGCCCTTGGGACCGAAGTAGTAGCCGGAGGGCAGCGGGAAGGAGTAGTGCGGTGTCGGCGCAGGCTTCGAGGTCGGCTTGGAGGGCTTGGGGGTCGAGGGCTTGGACGGGACGTTCTCGAAGAACCGGCGGAACAGGCCGTTCTTGTCGCGGCCCGAGGAGTCCCGGAAGTAGGAGATGTGCGTGTGCTTCAGGTGCGACTTGTCGCCCGAGGAGCGCTTGCCGAGGCGGTCCCAGCGCTTGACGGTCTTGCCGTCCGGCGAGTAGATGACCTCTCGGATGTCCTTCGTGTCCTCAGCGCCCTTCACGCACTCGGCAACGAGCCACTTCGAGAACTCGCGGAGGCGGTTGAAGTTGCCGACGTCGAGGGCGCTGGCGTAGTCAGAGAGGCCGTTCTTGTCGCGCGAGGACTCGTCCACGGAGTAGTCGTCGGCGTCGACGCGGTCCTCACCGCAGTGGTAGCCGCCGTCGTGGTCGTCGTCGCCGACGATGCCGAGGGAGACCCACGGGAGGTCGGTGACGTCGTGCAGGTAGGCCTGGGCCTTCTTCAGGGACGCGGGTGCGCGGGTCATGGTGTCCTCCTGGTTTCTGGGCACGCCGAGGGGCCGGACGGGCCGGTGAGTGAGTAGGGGCTAGGACTGGGTGCCGTAGCACTTGTCGACCTGGCACCACGAGACGCTGCCGGTCGTGTTGCGGACTTCGACCTGGATGACCTTCTCGTGGCCGGGCAGGATGCTCGATCCCCAGCCAGGAATCGAATAGGTGCCCTGCGTGTCGCCGGACCCTGAGGCGATGAGGGCACCGGAGATCAGCAGCCGCCACTCGGTGGAGCCACCGGACGCCGTGGTGTCCATGCCGAATGTCAACCGCGGATGCCACATGGTGGTGAACCCGTGGAACAGCTCCACGTAGCTCGTGGAGTTCGTCGCCGGCCAGAACGGACCCGCAGTCTGATGCGTCGAGGCGACGGAGGGGTACATGGGGATGTTCAGGTAGGGCCTGGCGAGCCCGTTTCCTGAGGCCGCGTCGTTCGAGACGACGATGTTGTTGGCGTTGTCCCGCAGGGACCAGAACTGCGACCCCGGCGCCCCCGCGAGCGAGAAGGCGGTGCTCGAGCTGTCGCCGTTGTCGAAGGAGAAGATGAACCCACGGGACTCGTCCGTGCCCTGGAGGATCGTGCCGATCAGGACCAGTCCGTGCCCGGTCTCGGAGAACATCCGGAAGGTGCCGCCGTTGACGTTGATGCCGCCGCCGTCGTTGAGGGCGATGGAGGCCCCGCCGGTGACGTTGATGCCGCCGGCAGAGCCGAGGTTCATCTCCACGCTGGCGGGGTCGGCGGTGTCGACGGCGAAGACGGTCTCGCCGTTGATGTCGCGGGCGACGAGTTTGCCGCCGGTGATGATGATGTCGCCTTCGTCGTCAACGATGATGTCGCCGCCGCCTTCGACAGTGAGGGTGCCGCCGCCGAAGATTCGGACGCCGCGGGCGCCGATGGACGCGTCCTCGAGGCGCCGGCCGGAGGTGAGGTTGCGCAGCTGCCGTTCCAGGGCGGTGATCCGCTGGTTGACGTCGCCGGAGAACATCGGATCGGAAATGCCCACTCGTCCTCCTCAGAGTCGCAGGGTGGGGATGAATTCGGCTTTCTCGGTGTTGAACTTCCAGCCGATGAGGCGGCCGATGCCGTAGATCCCGGTCGGGTGCATGTGGCCTGTCATTGCGAACTCGGTGTCGTCGCCGAGGTCCAGATCGATGCCGAGGCGGGCGGGGAAGACGTCCCACCGGGCGGTGACGTCGATGGTGGTGGTGCCGCCATCGAGCCGCGCCAGATCGGATTTCGCGTGCCCGTTCAGGACCAAGGGGTCTTTGATCGAGGAGGAGGGCGAGCGGCGGTTCTCCACCCGCGGGACGCCGGAGGCCAAGGCGATCTCGTTGCGATAGTGGAGCGAATGCGGCCGGTCCTCCCCTTCACCGGAGGAGTACGTGAACGCATCGTTGGCGCCCATGCCCTTGCCGTAGTCGTAGGAGACGCTGTAGCCAGTGACCGACTCGGCATCAGTCGAGAGCGGTCCCCGGGGGGTGGTGGAGCCGATCCGGTCCCTCACCTTGAAGATCAGCCGCACCGACTGCTGCTTGAACGACCGCCAGTCGGGGTCGATCGTCCATTCTGGTCCGCCGTCGACATCCATGAGTTCCTGGAGCCGCTGGTAGTAGGTGGCGTCCTCGTCGTCCCAGTAGGTGCGGGAGCGGTTCCGCGGCCCTGAAGGGATCGCGTCGATGTCGAGGTTGATGCCCTCGGTGTTGGTCAACCTCGCGAGGTTCGCGGCGATCGTCGCCAAGTCGAGGTTGCTGTACGAGACGTCGCCGACGTAGCGGCGGTCCAAGTAGCTCTCGGGGGTGGCGCAGCCCAGCTCTACAAGCCCATCGGAGCCGCCGCGGACTTTCCAGATGATCCCGGCCCACGCGGGCCGGTCGTTGACGAGCGCGACCATCATCCGGGTCGGGAGCTCGTCGGGGCCGACGGCCTGGTTCAGCAGGCCCCCCATGGCCAGGTTCCCCACCAGGGGCGCGGGAATCGTCAGCGTGGAGGACGTGTACGCCCCCAGGGCCCTGGAAATGGACCCTTCGGTGCCGGGCATGTAGGCGACCTTGTCGCCCGAGACCAGGTCGCAGGCGATCCACTCCAGGAGTGCCCTGACCTGCGCAATCGAGTTAGGATTGTTGAACGGACTCCAATGCGGACTCGACAGCGGCAAGGCGCTGGTCGAGCTGGGCGAGCAACATCAGCGCCTGGTCGGCTTTCGAGGGGAGCCCGATGCCGCGGTGCTTCACGTAGTCGACGGTCACCCAGATGTTCGAGTCCGGCCCGGCGACGATGTCCCAGGCGGCCTGCTGCGTGAGGTCGAGCACGACCCCGTTCTGCGCGAGCTTGATCGTCAGGGTCCCGTTGCCGCCGGAGACGCCGGCCATGATGCCCAGCCCGGAGAGGGTCTCGTCCTCGTCCGCGTTGACCGACCCCACGGACCCCTGGTTGAGGGAGTCGGTGGTGATGACCAGCCTGCCGGAGGCGTTCACGGAGACGCCGGTGATGCCCACGGCGATGTGCCCGCTGTTGGCATGGAGGTAGGGGCCGCCGGTGATGAACGCGCCGCCACCGGCGACGGTGCCGGGCTCGAACCGGATGACGCCGGTGATCTTGCCCCATTCGGTGTCCTCGTTGAGGGACGAGTCCATGAACGCGCCGTATTCGTCAGCCATGCTGTGCTCCTAGACGTAGAGGTCGATGTAGACGCGGCCTGCGCCGCCGAGGCCGCCGGGCCGGGCCGACTGCGAGTTGCCGTTCCCCGCGCCCGCGCCACCACTGCCCGCGCCTTGGCCTTCCTGGCCGTCGTAGCCGGTGGTCGCGAAGCGCTGCCGCCCCCCGGAGCCGAAGCGGGAGGAGCCGCCGGCGCCGCCGGAGGCGAACACGGTGACGCCCGTGCCGCCGGACCACATGGGGATGCCGCCGGGCTGGCCGATGACGACGACGTCGCCGGTGCCGGTGGTGACGTGCGGGGACGCGTTCTGCCCGTTGAAGCCGGTGCTTGCGGTGCCGGTGGGGCCGCCCGCGCCGCCGGAGGCGGAGCAGTGCGCGCCCACGGAGGAGGTGCCGCCGGTAGACCCGGCGGCACCTGCGGTGACGGCCCCTGCGGCGCCGACGGTGACGGTCTCGGACGCGGAGAGGGCGGTGGAGAGCGCCCACTTCTCGGCGTAGTTCCCGGCCTGCCCACCGCCCCCGGCGGAGCCTTGGGTCGCGGAGGTCGCTTGCGCCCCGCCGCCGCCGCCGCCGGCGCCCTGGACGCGCATGCGGACGGCCCGCATGCCGGGGTAGTCGGCTTTCACGAACGTCCCGGACGCGGTGTAGGCGATGGTCTGCCAGTACTGGTAGCCCAGGGCTGAGGCGACGGTGTCCCAGTTCCCGGCCCCGTCCTGCCGGACCAGGGCTTTGATGTCCTCGACGTCGGCGTAGTCGCCCGCCCGCACCGAGACGGTGGGGAGTGCGGACCTGGCGGGGACGGGGAGGATGCCGCCGGCGGCGACGACGAACTCGCCGTCGTAGGTGATCTCGGGCGCGCCGGTGCCGAACTGGGGGACGTCGAATCTGGCGAGGCGCAGTTCCCCGGCGGGGACGGTGGGTTCGACGGGGATGGCCGCGGGGATGCCGTCGATGAGGTACGTGTCGACGAGGATGATGCCGCCGACGTTGTCCCGCATGCGGCCGGCGAGGAGGTCGATGCGGTCGTTCGACCCGTCGGCGGCGGTGAGTTCGTGCGTGGTGGATTCGATCGCGCACAGGTACGGGCCGGGCTGGGAGCCCCCTGGTACGGGGGTGATGACGCAGTTCATGTCCTCGACGGTCACCGTAGAACCCGCGAGGGTGACTTCGTCGGTGTCGCCGTTGCGGATGATCCCGGCGCGGGTGCCGAACCGGCCCACACTGGGCGCCGAGGCCGCACGGACTTTGGTGATGAGGCCGCCGAGGGCTTCGCGCACGCCCTGGGCGTCGTAGACGGCCGCGGCCTCGTCCACGACTGCGGTGCCGTCGGCGGTGAACGTCATGACGGGCGCCCCGGGGGACGGGCGGAGCTGGAATGTGTCGGCGGTGACGTTCGCGGCGTAGTACGGGGCCCCCGCCACGAGCACGCCGACTGCTCCGCCCGTAGGTGTGGAGGTGACGACCACTTCGCCGTCCGCCAGCCCGTGCGCGGTGAGGGTCAGCAGGTCGTCGGCGGCGGTGATGGTGGCGGTCCCGAGCGCGGCCCCGGAGGCCCCGGTGGTGGCGAACAGCGCAGTCGTCACGGTGTCTCCCTAGTAGGTGTCGCGGTGGCGCACAGTGAGTCGCGCCTCGGTGTTGTAGTCGTCGGCCTCGAACCGGATCAACCCTGAGCCGGTGAGCAGCGGCCAGTCGCCGTACGCGTCACGCAGACGTGAGGTGGTGCCGTTGAGGGTCACGAGTTTCCGCTGCGTGTCGATGTCGAGCCACTCCCCGACGCCGAGGACGGTGTCGAAGTGGAGGGTCCTTCCCCCGGCGGCGTCGATGACGGTGATGCGGGGGCGGGTGACCGGCCCGTCGATTCGCAGCAGCAACCGCGCCGGCGTGGTTCCGAGGTTGGTGATGTCGGCTTCGCCGTCGGCAACGATCGAGTAGAACGTCAACCCGCCCATGGTGAACGGGGTTGTGAAGCCACCAGACCGCTTGAGGAGGCCGATGGTGGCGGTGTATTCGGTGCCGGAGTAGATCGCCGGGTCGGGGCAGAACAGCTCCGCTTCGACCCACGCTTTCCCGGTGCGGGCCCGCTGGTTGCGTAGCCGGGCTTTACGGGGTCGGGCGTACATGAGGTATTCGGTGCCCGCGGCGTTCCAGCGGATCTCGACCTCGCTGCCGGTGCGGACGGGTGCGAGTGCGGCGTCCAGGGCCCACCAGGCGGCCATCAGCTCCTGCCAGGAACCGGTGTGGATGCCCAGCTTCATGGGGACGGCGGTGGCCGCGCGCCATTCGGCACCGGACCATTCCCCGTCACCCCAGGCGATGTCCCCGCCCTGGGAGGCGTTCGTGTCCCGCTCGAACGGCTCGAACTCGTTCACCCGGTAGACCGTGCCGTGGTGCAAGACCAGGGGGGTGCCGCCGGGGCGGGTGATCGAGATCTGTCCGTCGGTCAGCATCAGGCCACCGCCATCGCGTTCTCGCGGCGAGCCGCTTCGGTGAGGTTCGCGCCCAGGCGCACATCCACCCGGTTGCGCGCTTCGGCGAGTTCACGCAGGAGCGCCCGGTCATCCTCGGACAGCGACGCGGTCGCGTCGACCTTGAGGCTCGCCGGGGCCGCGGACCCGTCGACCTGGAGGCCGATGTCCGAGGTGAGACCAGCCAATGCCCGCTGGACGGTGGGGATCGCGCGTTCGAGGCCGTCGACGAACCCGCCGATGACCATCTCGCCCGCGGGCCCGAGGATGGTCTTGTCGCGCTCAGCGGGGCCCTTCCAGTCCGGGAGCATGTCGGTCAGGGAGCCGAGGGTGTCCTGGACTTCGCCGAACTTCGCCTTGAGCCCGTCGAGCAGGCCATCGATGATGGCCTTTCCGGCGTCCTTGAGCAGCGACCCGAGATTGCCGAGGGCGTCCATGATCTTCCCCGGAATGTCCTTGACCCAGTTGACCAGCGAGCTCAGTTTCTCCTTGGCGGCGTTGTAGACGCCTTGGAACCACCCGGCGACCTTCCCCGGGAGGGAGGCGAGCCAGCCGATGGCGGCGAGGAGGCCGTTGACCTGGTTGCGGGCGTGGCTGACGATCGCGTTCCAGATGCCCACGAAGAACGCCTTGATCGCGTTCCAGATCCCGACCACCGTGTTCGTGATGGAGTTCCAGACGCCGACGAAGAAGCCCTTGATCGACTCCCAGATGCCGACGAAGAACCCGGCGACGGTGTCCCACAGGTCCACGAAGAAGTCCGCGATCGCGCCCCAGATCGCAACGGCCTTCTCCTTGATCCACTCCCAGGCCGAAACCAGGGCGGCAGAGACGGAATCCCAGTTGATGATGATCAGCGCGATCGCCGCGATCAGGGCGAAGATCAGCATGATGATCAGCAGGATCGGGTTGGCGTACATTGCGATGTTCAATGCCCACTGCGCGGCAGCCCAGGCGAACAGCACGGCTACGAGGACCGGGACGAGGCCCTCGATCTGGGAGAACCAGCTGATGATGTTCCCGATCGGCTCGATCAGGGGGATGACGGCGTCGAGGACGTCGGCGAAGCCCTCGGCGAGGGTCTTGACGTCGATGCCGCCGATCGCGTCGCCGAGTTCGCGGACGAGGTCGCGCAGGGACGGGCCGACCTCCTGCGCGATGGTGGCGATGTGGGGGGCGAGGTCTTCCCCGAAGGCGCTGGCGAGTTCGAGGATGATCGGGACGACCGCGTCCGCTACCGACGAGAGGGCGGAGAAGAACGAGGAGAGCGCCTCCTGGCCCTTGGCGGAGTTGAAGAAGTCGGCGAGACGGCCGGTGAGGTTTTCGATGACGCCGAGGAGGCCGCCGCCGGACTCGTTCGCGGCCGAGAACACGGCCCCGAAGACCGCCCCGATGTTCTGGACGATCCCGCCCAGTGTGGACAGGGTGTCGAGCATCGTCTGGATGATCTCGTTCAACCGGCCGGTGGCCTGTGCCTCCTGCATCCACTCGCCGAAGTTCTCGCCGAGGTTCGCCACGGCGAGGCCGGCGCGCTCGATCAGGGGCGCGAAGGTCTCCATGAGGACGCCGAAGCCCCGCACGAAGCCGCCCATGCCCTCCGCGGCGGTTTTCAGGCCGTCCTCGGTGGACTGGAGGACGGCGTTCATGCCCGCGAGGAACTGCGGCGTGTCCGCGGCGTCCAGGGCGGAGGCGGCGATCTCGGAGAGGCCGTCGGCGACCCCGGTGAGGCCGGTCTTCAGGTGGGGGAGGACGTTGTTCGCGACCTCCGAGAACGTGCCCGACAGGCCCTCGAAGAACTTGCCCTGGACGGACTTCTGGAGGTCTTCCCACTCGTCCGAGAGGCCCGAGACCGCCTTCGCGAAGTCCCTGGCGGGCCCAGGAAGGCGCTCCAGTGCTTCCTCGTCGCCCGCGATCGCATCGCCCATGCCCTGGAATGCGAGGGTGAGCGTGCCGATGACGGCCGCTCCGGCCGCGGCGAACGCGGGGACGGCCGCGCCGAGGCCCACGATGGCCGTCCCGAGGGTTCCGGCGAGGCTGAGAACCGGTCCGAGTGCTGAGGCGAGCCCGGCCGCACCGGTCGCGAGGGACGCGAACGCGGTGGTCTTCCCCAACCCGCCGAGTAGGCCGCTCAAGCTGCCCATCTTCTTGCCGGTGCCGTCGAGCTTGTCGTGCACCCGCGCGATGGTGCGGTTGAAGCCCTTGTCGTCGGCGGTGATGATCGCGTTGAGCTCGCCCAGATTCAGGGCCATCCCCTACCCCCTATCTGCGGCGGACGTGCGGGACAGCGGGCGTCTTGGGCTTCTTCTCAGGGGGCGCGAGTTTGCGCTGAATCCGCGACTCGCACGTCAGGAGGTTCAGGACGCGGATGCGGAACCAGGACCACGTGCGGTCGTCGAGGATTCCCGAGCCGGTGTCGATCCCGTACTCGGAGTGGAGGTCGGCGTCGATGAGGTCCGCGTGCTTGCGCACAAGGTCCCCGAACGTCAGCTGCGGGTCTTCGTACGACTCGTAGAGGCCCGAGGCTTCGTCGTAGTCGCCGACACCCCAACGGTCTTGGTCCGGGAGCCAGACGCGCGGCTCGTCGCCCGCCGTTCCGCCCGGTTCGCTTTTGGGGCCTCGCCGCCGTTCTCCCAGACTTTCCGGGCGCCCGCCAGGCCCCGCAGCACCCACGCGTACGCAACCTGGCCGACGAGCTGGACCTTCTTCCAACGGACGCCGTCGGCTTCCATGTCGTCGTACGTGGAGCCCAGCAGCTCCTCGTAGAGGTCCTTCTCGGCCTCGTCGGACAGGTGCAGGTCGGCGTCGATGTCCTCGCCGTCCTCGCCCGCGTCGAGGCGGCGCTGGGCCTCCATGGTCTTGTCGGTCAGGCGGGTGACCCACCTGCCGGTGGTGGCGGAGACGTCGGCGATCACGTACTCGCGGGGGCCGCCGGGGAGGTCGAGGAGCACGACCAAGTCGCCCGCCTCGTCCTCCCAGACGTGCTTTTCAGCGTCAGTAGCCATGGGGGACTCCCGTTCTAGACGTAGGTGTAGTTGTCGGCGGCGGTGTCCGCAGACACGCCGTTCGGGGTGGTGACCTTGACCTGGACGGTCGAAGCGGCCACGGCCGGAGCGATGGCGGAGATCTTCGTGGCCGAGATGACCTCGAAGTCCGTCGCAGCGGCGACGCCGAACTCCACGGCGGTCGCGCCGGTGAAGTGCGCGCCCGTGATCGTGACGAGCGTGCCGCCCGCCTCCGGGCCGGTGGCCGGGGACAGTGCGGTGACGATCGGGACCGGGGCCTCGTTGACCGGGTTCGGGATGGTGACTAGCGCGGGGCTAGTGGCGGAGGGTGTGACGGTGATCGAGACGCGCTCGAGGTCGGCCATGCCGCCCCCGTCCGGCGCCCACGTGATCAGCCCGAAGCCCTCGTAGGCCTCGTCCGAACCGAGCTTGTCGAACCAGCGCTGGTGGACCACGCCGTCCTCGGAGTCGATGGCCATCGACGCGAGCCGGAGCTTCTTGTGGACCGGGTTCTCCACGTGGGTCGTGGAATCCTTGCGATGGGAGATGTTCGCCTCGAGGCCCCACACGAGCATGGTGCGGGTCGAGCCGCCCCACCCGTCGGACTCGTAGTCGTTGTCCTCCTGGTCGGTGGGTTCCGTGGAGGACGTGAACTCCTGGAGGCCCAGGACGGTCTGGAAGTCGGGGACCGCGAGCGTTCCCATGTTGATCTGCCAGCGCCACTTGCGTTGCAGCGCAGTCGATTCAGCCATTGCTGATGCTCCTATTCGGTGAGGAGCGCGGACGTGCGCCGCGCCAAGATCTCGTAGTTGTCGGACCGCTCGTGCCGCTGATTCGCGTCGATACCCATGGGGGTCCCGGTCAGGTGGTTGATGCCGGAGACGGTGACCGCGCCGAACTGGACGGCGTCGAGGCCTTCGAGTGCCAAGCGGACGGCGTCCTTGATGGCGATGGCGGACAGCGGGTCGTTGCGGAGCCCGCGGCAGCGGACCTGGAGGCGCATGGAGGTGTCGCCGCCGGTGGTGCCGCCGTTCGGGTCGTAGTCGGTGAGCACGATCGCCCGGTCATGGCTCGAACTCGTGGTGGACCCGGGCGGCATGACCGCGATGTAGATCCCGGTCTGCCCCGACGCGTACACGCCCGTGGGAGTCCAGGTGCCGACGCCCTCAGCGTGGAGGTGCTCGGCGATGCCGATGAGAAGGTCCGAGGTCCAGCTCATCGCAGGCTCCGGCGGATCTGCGCGGCGATGATGCCGTTCATGACCTCGGCCTCGGCGACGTACGGCGTTTCGAGGTACTTGGCCTGGCGGCCGGGGTCGTGCCGCCAGGTCAGCTCCTCGTGCTGCCGGACGGCGTAGACGGTGTCGTAGGAGACCGCGGCCTGCCCCGCCGATTCGTCCACGCTCGCGACGCCGGAGCGCTCCAAGGTGGCCTCCTCGATGGGGACGATCCGCTGGGACTCGGCGAGGAGGTGTTCGGCGGCGAGCCGCAGGCCCCTGTTGCGGCCGGCGCGCTCGCGCTTCTTGACCTCGTCGCCGTTCCAGGTGAACCGGACGCCCATCAGGACCTCCTCACTCGCAAGCGATCTCGAGGTGGGAGGGGACCGGGAGGGTGCCGCCGTCATGGTCGGAGACGACGATGACGAGCGGCTGCCTGCCCGAAGGGAGGGTGATCCGGGAGCGGTTCGGGATCGTGGGCCCGCGGTTGGCGTAGACGGTGGTCTCCGAGATGACCTCGGAGCCGTCGGCGTCGCGGACGAGGCGGCGCTTGTCCTCCACGAAGCACGCCATGGTGAACGGTGTCCCCCAGATGTCCCCGTACGCCCCCGAGCCCGACCAGGGTTCGACGGTGACGGTGTGGACGAGCAGCAGCTCAGGGAGGTCCACTACGGCACCCACGGCTCGGTCGGTATGAGCCCGGCCCGTTGCAGGATCGAGTACGCCTCGGACGAGTACTTGCCCGGCGAAGCAGTGCCGCCGCCAGTGGACTGGCCGCGGGAGAGCCTGGCTGAGCCGATGCCCACCGACGCCCACTGCCGTGGTGCGCCCGTCGAGCTCGCGTCGCCGATGGCCCGCTGGTAGTCCGCCTGCGCGCAGGTGGCCTCCATGAGCGCCTCGATGACGTCCGCTTCGGTCGGTGCCCCGTCGTCGTCGGTGTCGTAGTAGGCGGTGATGAGCAGCTCGTCGACGCGGCCCGACGCCGCCCGCAGAGCCCGAGCGGACCCTGCGGGGGCGGCGGTGCCGAGCCATGTGGCGTACTCGGCTTCGGTGGCGTAGACGGGCTGCGCCATCGCCTACTCCTCGTCGCTCTCGTCGGCCGCGGGGGCGTCGGGGAGCTCCTGGAGTTCGTCCTTCGTCGCGGCTTCCGCGTCATCGGGAGTGAACCCGTGGACGCGGACCGCCCAGCCGACCCACAGCGCCTTGGCCGCGTTCTTCGCGGGCCGGGCGACACTGTCGGAGGCTTCGGGCTCCTCGTCGACCATGCGCAGGTGGCCGGAGGTGACGCGCTTGGCGATGTCCTCGGGGAGCGGCAGGTCGAACGTCCAGACGACGCCGCCCTCCCCGCGGATCTTCACGGCGCCCATCAGGTGTTCCTCGGGACTCGCAGGGCCGTGATCGTGCCGTCGACGGTCTCGGCCTCGATGAGCATCGACCCGTCGGACTGGACGAACCGGCCCGACTCGAAGGGGCCGATGAACTGGACACCGGTGGTCGCGGCGACGGTGACGACAAGGTCGCCCTGACCTGCGGCGAGCGCGGGCGGGTTGTCGCCGGCCTTGATGGTGATGTCCTGCTCGGCACCGGTGTTGACGACCCGGAGCACGGTGAGCTCGGGGACGGCGTTGACGATGCGCAGGTTGTTGGTCGGGGCGACGACGAGCGTGGTCCCGGCCGGCTGCGCGAGGTTCCCGTTCGGGACCAGGTTGCTGTAGGCGACGTCAGTGGTTGCCATCGGTCAGTCCTCCTAGGTCTGCGACGCGGTGACGACCGCGATGTGGTCGGGACGGACGAGCTTGGCGCCGTACACGGACAGGCCCTTGACGGCGTCCGAGAACGACGACTCGGGCCGGTAGGCCTCGGTCTGGTTGATCTGCGCCGCGAACGAGATGGCCTCAGCGACACCGGCCTGCACGACGTAGTCGTCACCGGTCGGGTTCGGGGCCTGGTTGGTCTGGAGCAGGTCGAAGCCCAGGACGCGGCCGACGGAGCCGTTGCGCAGCGCCTCGGTGGAGCCCGATGCGGAGGCGTCGAGGAACTTGGTCTCCTCGAGCAGCAGCGAGTAGTACCAGGGCGGGGCGGCGAGGTAGCGGCCCTCTTCGGTGATGTCCGCTTCGTCGAGCGCGAGCTTGAGCTTGCGGATCTGCGTGTACGCGAGGGCACCCGTGGTCACCGAGACGGTGCCGAGGTTGTTCGCGGCGACCACGCCCGTGTACAGGTTCGCGACGAACGTGTCGGCGACCTTCGCGAGCTGGTAGGCGGCGCGGCGCATGGCCGTGGACATGACGTCGCCCTTGGCCTGTCGCTTGTCGACGTCGTCGACCTTGAACGCGAAGTACTTGAGCTGGTCGATGACCAGCGTGCGCTGCGCGTCGGTCAGCTCCTCAGGCGTGATCGAGGTCGAGTTCGGGACGTAGTCGGCGACGGTCGGGTCGCCGATGGAGGTGATGCGGACGGTGTCGCCGGCGTTCTCGATCTCGCCCTCGTAGTCGCGGTTCACGACACCCGGCTGGGCGTACACGAGTCGCGTTTCGAGAGCGTCGAGAAGGACCGCCGACCAGATTTCCGGGATAAACCGGTTGATGGACATTGGTGTTCCTCTACATCAGGTGTGACAGTCGGCCTTCGCGCTGCGCTTTCGCAATGTCTGCGGGCGTCATGGAGGCGAGCTGTTCGCGGGTGATTCGTCCGGCCCCGTTGCCGCCGTCGAAGTCGGCGCCGTTGCGCTTGGCCGAGGGCATCGACTTCGCGAAGTCGGCCACGGCGGCCTTGATCGCGTTGTCGTCCACTTCCCCGTCCTCGCCGACGAACATGTCGGCCTTGAGGTACTTGGAGATGGAGGAGAGGTCGACGCCCTTGGCGGATGCGGCGGCCTTGAGTTCAGCGGCGGCGAGCTTCGACCCGTAGGTCTTGGCGGCCTCGCTGAGCCCGGCGGCCTTCGCCTCGGCGACGGCTTTCTCCTGCTCGGTCATGGCGGACTGCTTGAGCTTGTCGCGCTCTTCGGCGGCTTTCGAGTTCTCCTTCGCGAGCTTCTCCCACTTGCGGGCCATCGCCTTCCAGTCGGTCTCCTCGGCCTTGGGGGCGTCGGGTTCCGGCTGCGGCTCGGGCTGCTGTGCGGGTTCGGCGGGCGTCGGGTTCTCAGTGACGTTGTCGGACATGTGGTGCGCTCCCGTGCGGGATCGTGCCGTCGTCGTGCGACTCGGGCGGGTGAATGGTGGTGCAGCCTCCATGCGGAGGACGATTTAGCGGGCGGTGCCGATCTGCTCGCGCTGCGGCTGGCGCTTCGCGGACGTCGTCTTGACGTGCTGGCGGATCTGGCCCTGGAGGGCGCGGACGCGTTGCGCGGCGGCCTGCCTCGCGGCGGGGTCGACGAGGGCGGCTTCGCGGAGCTTCGCTTTGCGCAGGCGCCGCTCGAGCTCCCGGAGGCGCTGGCGGTCCCCGTCCCCTTGCGGGTCCTGGGTGTGCGTGGGGGCCTTTGTAACGCCGGGGATGTAGGCGGCGAGGGAGTGCCTACAGTTCGGGTGCAGGAGCCCCGCTGTGGTGGCCTGCGCGAGCGTCCCGACGACGTTGACGGTGATCGTGCGGTCCTCGATGCCGTGCTCGACCTCGCGCGGGCCCGCGGGGCCGGTGACGGCGAGGACTTCGCCTTCCCATGGGCGGCAGCGTTCGCATTCCTGGGGGGCGTTGGAGACGATGACGAGGCCGATGCCGTTCTGCCGGAACCGGTCGAGCGCCCCTTCGAGGGCAGCGTGCGCGACCGTGGTGCGGGTGGCCATCTCCACATACGAGGCGAGGTCCCAGTTGCGGCCGCGCTTGTCGGTGAACCCCGAGACGCCCCGTGCGAGCAGGTGCTCCCACGCGACCTGCGCAGCCCGTAGGCGGGTCTTGGTTCCCAGGAGGACGTCAGCGGCAGGCTGGGCCATGACGTCCCGGTAGGCGTCCTGCTGCCAGCGCAGGACGTTCAGGTGCGTGCTGCTCATCCGCTGGGTGAGCTCCTGCGCGAGGGCGGTGAGCGCGTCGATGCCGGGCAGGTCTGCTCGGAGCTGCGCCACCGCTTCGGCCAGGCGTGCATCCCTGCGCTGCGAGTAGCCGGTCAGCCAGGCGATCGCGCGGACGATGCGGGAGCGACGGGCGAGCCAGTCGGCCCACCGGTCGCCTTCGATGCGGGCCATCTCGTCAACGGCCGCGCTGGCGCCCTTCGCGTATGCCTCCATGAGGGCACGCTCGGCAAGGAGGCGCGACGGGCCTTGGAGGGCGGCGAGGACGCTTTCGGCTTGGCGGCGGAGCGTCGCGATCGCGGTCAGGCGGTCGTTCGTGATGTCGGTGCGGACCTGGCGCGCGAGATTCGCGGCGAGACGGGTCTCGGCGTCCCTGTACAGGTCGGCGAGATTTTGGGCCAGGCCTTCGGCGAGGGAGCGGTCGACGGGCATTACGCCTCGCCTTCAGGCCCTTCGGGCTCTTCCTCAGGGGGTACCTTCTGGTCGGTGCCCTCTGCGCCGAAGGAGCCGCCGGTGAAGGAGCCAGGGTCTTCGGCCGCGCCGACCTGGTTCTCCTCCTTGATGAGCTTGACCTCTTCGTCGACAGCTTCCTGCTCCCAGTCCGGGTGCAGCTCTTTGACCTTCGTCTCGATCGACGCGGCCTTCGCCGACTCCCAGTTGAGGACCTTCTCCGACTCCATCTTCGGGTCGGGGGCGACAGCGTCAGGCCATTCGAGGACGACCTTCACGCCCGCGTGCCCGGCCATCTCGAGGAGGGTCGTGAGCGTCGCGGACAGCTCGGGGTCCCAGTAGCAGATCTTGCGGGCCCGCGTGGTGAGCGAGCGGCGAGCCTTCGCAGCCACTTCGGTAGCAGTGATCGCGACGTCGCCTTCCAAGCCGAACGTCTGCGGGGAATATCCGGCCGAGACGATCGCGTCGGTCTTGAGCCGGTTGATGACCGCTTCGTGCTCCTCGTAGCGGATGTCGAACTGGACCATCTCCAGTTGCATGCCCTTGTCCTCGTCGGCCATGGCGTTGACCGGCTCGTACAGTTCCCGGTCGAGGTCGAACGAGGCGCCTTCGCCGCGGCCGTGGTCGTTCATGTAGGAGCGGGGGACGACGAGTCGGGCCTTGCCGAGGTCCACATCGCGCATGAGCGAGGAGTAGGCGAGGTCGAGCGCGTCCATGAGCAGCTCGACACCGGAGAAGTCGGAGACGCCGAGGTAGGCGGCTTGGGGGATGTCGCGCCAGATCCTGTTGGGCCGCATGTTGGGCACGTACCGGACGGCGAGGCGCTGGGACTTGCCCTTGACGATGTTGTTCTCGTCGACTTCGGAGGCGATGCCCGTGAGCCCGGGAAGTTCAGTGAGGGGGACGGAGATGCCGATGGTCTCGTCGGAGCCTTTGAACAGGCCGTGCTCGGTCTCGCCCTTCGAGTGGTGCTCCAGGTGGCGGAACACGTTGGAGCCTTTGCGAGCCACGACCCGCCACAGAGTGACCGCGTCGAGCTCTCCGGCCCTCCAGTAGGGGACGGCGCAGTCGGGGCCGACGACGTCGAACCACTGCTTGCGTTCGGTCTCGTCGTCCCACCGTGCCCGCAGGTACACACCAGAGAGCGCTGCGCAGGTCTCCCCGCCTTCGAGGAGCGTCGCCTGTGAGGCGTCCATGATCGCGTCCAGGACCACCTGGGCCGCCTCGACCGGCTCGCCCTTCTCGTCAACGGCCTTCGCAACGACTGGTTCAGCGAACAGCAGGTCGGCGGAAGCCGAAGCGATGTCCCCGGCGATCGGGTCGTGCAGTCTCCGGCGGGGCCGGCCATTCGTGCGCTGGCCCCAGAAGTAGCGGACGACGTTGGACACGAACCGCTTCACGCGGGCCTTGAAGCCACCAGTCTCGGAGGCGAAGAACCCGGAGGTGTCCGTCTCGGACCCGGTGTAGACCGCGGCGAGCTTGTCGGGGTCGCCTGAGTGCCAGGCCGCCCACGTCTCGATGCGGTGGAGGATCGGATCCATCCACACGGGAGGCCACTGGGCCTTGGGGTCTTCGGTTCCGGGGATCAACGGGACCTCCTATGCGGCGAGTTGGAGGTCGGCGCGGAGCAGGTAGCGCCACGTGGATCGGGTGGTGTGGATGGCGTAGCGGAGCGCGTCGATGCTGTGGTCGTCGGCCTTGATGGGCTTGTCCTCGCCCTTTTCGGCGGCTTTCTCGTCCCACGAGTAGCCGGGGATTTCGTTGAGGAGCCCCGTGCAGGAGTCGTGGATCTTCAGCGCGTCGAGGGCGAGTAGCGAGGAGACGGTGCGCAGGCCGTCGACGACGGCGTTGTTGCCCTTCATGACCGGGAACTTCCGGCGTTCCATGACGGTCCGGAACGGCTTCGCGGCCGGGTCGATGATGACCAGCTCGGGGTTGATGCCCTTGACCTGCGTGTGCGGGATCGTGACGCCTTGGAGCCAAGTCGTGATGTCGTCGGCGTAGTCCGTGTCCGCTTTCGACACGAGCTCGTCCTTCGCTGAGAACCGGTACTCGTTGACCGCGTACAGGAGCCCGTCAACACCGAGGCCGAGCAGGACGGCAGCAAACGGGTTCGTCGAGCCGTGGTCGACGCCGGCGGCGATCCAGCGCTTGATCGGGGGAAGATCGGAGACGACGTGGCGCCGCTCGTCGAACATGTCGAAGATCGCGCCTTCAGCGAGGCACCATTCGCCCAAGATGAAACGGCGGTACCAGAGTCCCTGGTATTCCTTCTTCAGGTCGGCGATGTACGCCTCGGGCAGGCCTGGGTTGTCGTCGATCGTGAAGTGCCAGTAGCGGAGGTTCAGTTCGCCGGCGCGGAGCAGGAACCGTTTCCGAAGCCAGTGCGCGGGCCCATCCGGGTTCGTGGTGGCGAGGAGTCTCGCACCGGGGACGGAGAGGCGGGCGAGGAGCTGGATCCAGAACGACTCGGGAACAAGTGTCGCTTCGTCGACGTACGCGATTTGGATGGTGGCGCCGCGGATGCGTCCCTCAGCGCGGGCGTCGGAGGCGCCGATCAAGTGGATGACGCGGCCGAGGATGACCGCGGTCGTCGCGCCCCTGGTGTGGTGAATATGCCCGGCGACGAACCCGAAGAGGGCCCAGTCCTGGAGCGGGTCCAGGATGTTCCGCTCGATCGTCTGGAGCGTGCGGCCGACGATGACGATCAAGCCCTGGTCACCCGCGGTCGCCACAGCGACGAGGAACGCGATCAAGGAGGCGATGGTCTTACCGGAGCGGACCGCGCCCGTCCAGATCGAGATGCGCGCCTGCGAAGACTCCCCGATCGAACGGATCTGCTTAGGGGAGAGGAGCGCTGTCGCCGCGGTCAGATTCATCGGGGAGGTTCGCTGCCGCGATCTGGAAGGCGTCGCCGAGCTGCGCCATGAGCGAGCGCGCGTTCTCGGCGCCGGTGTCGTGGTCGTGCTTCAGGAGCGCGAGGTGCTTGTCGGTGGCGATGCCGATCGCCGCATACGCGTTCCGCACTTCACCCAGGGGCGGGAGCGACACGGTGATCGTGTCGAGCTTCTGCCCCACCGGAGCGGTGTGGACGTACTCGGTCCAGGCCCGTTCACGCAGCGCTTCAGCGTCGTCCAGGAGGCCTTCAGCGAGGAGCGAGCGGCGCTCTTTCAGGTCGGCGAGTCGCGCGCGCGTTGCGCTTTCAGTGCCTTCGCGCGAAAACGCGTCGACGAGGCCGGCGTCCTTCGCGATGTTGCGGACGGTCGTGTCGGAGACGCCGTGGCGGCCGGCGATCCTGCGCGTTGACAGGTTCTCGTTGGATTGGATGTCGGCGAGGATCGCGTCGCGCTTGTCGTCGGGGATGCGGGAGGGCACAGTGCACCTCCCGCAAGGAACTGGGGTTGAGGGGAGGCGGGGCGCGGACGGGCCCGTGAGGTCCCGCCCGCGTCCGTGCAGTCCCCCGATACACGAATAGGGCCGGAAAGCATGAAGCTCTCGACCCTACGATTGACACCTTCTCACACCACTCTTGTCGGTGTCAAGATGCCCCGGGGCTAAGTTTCGTGGGTCACGTTGGCCATCGCCTCTTCGAGGTCGGAGCGGAGTCGCTTGTTCTCGTTGCGGACCTTCTCGAACTCTCCGTCCAGCATGGGGGCGAGAGCGGCGGCGAGGCGGTCGACGCCAGCCGTCCAGTGCTCGTCTCCCGGGCCGGAGAAGTGCTCGGTCGCGTGTCCGCCCGCGAACGCCCTCCAGAGCTCGAAGCGCTGCTCGTCGGTAAGGCGCTCGATCATGTCGTGCTCCAGTTCGGATCGAAGTCGGGGTGATCGGAGAATGGGGCGGCGAGGTCTCGGAGCTCGGGGCAGTTCTCGATGTACTCCACATTCCAGACGATGTCGGCAGAGCCGGACTCCCAGTCGCCGCACCCAACGCAGCCGAGCTCGCCACCGTACTTGGCGCGGTAGTCGTCAGCTTCCGGGGTGCAGTGTCGCGCGAGGACGCGGCGCTTGGCGGCGACCTCGCGGAGGACACGGGCAGGGTCGTGACGGGCGATGTGGTCCGCCTGCGCCTCAGTCGGTGCGCCCTCGTCGTACACGATGACGTAATCGTTGTAGTCGTCGGCGGAGTCGTCCCCGACGCGGCCGTGCCCTTCGTGCACCCAGCGGCCGGAACCGGCGGCCGTCGCAACGTCGAAGTCCTCGTCGAGGCGGGCGGCGATGAAGTCGCGGAGGGAGGTCACGAGGGGGTTCCTTCCTGGTTGACACCGAGGGCGCGAGCGGTGGCGCAGGGCCACGCGCCGTCCATTGGCTCGTCGCAGCTCATGCCACTGGAGGAGTGGCACAGGCTCGCGCAGTGCTCGCAGTAGTTGCCGAACTCCTTGACAACGGTGCCGTCCACTTTGGTCCAGGCGAACATCACGGGCTTGTGAAGCCCCAAGGCTTCATCGATCCGCTTGGCCTGAGCGGTGTTCTCGGCCCGGAGCTTCTCCAGGTCCTGTCGGTTCCGGGCCCACACCTCGGCGGAGCGATCAATGTGGCGCTGGAATCCGGCCATGGCATTGATTGCGGCTTCCACCGCGCCGTAGGAGCCTTTCGGTTCATCGGTGTGCTCGGTCAGCCACTCGGCGAGCCAGTCGATCTGGCGCTTGAGGCCGTCGCGGTCGCTGACGATGGCGGCGATCTCGGCGTCCTGGCTCGCGATGAACTGGTGGACGTCGCGCGCGAGCACGACGTCTCCGGGATTCTTCCCGGCGGCGTCCCGGATTCGGTCGTTGATCGCGTCCGATCCATCGCGGTTCAACTGGGGGTCGGTCATGGCTCAATCCTACTCTCTGCCTTGTGTTTCCGCTGTTCAGGCGGCCTGTGATTCGAGGTGGGTGGCTTGCTTCGCGGCCTTGTCGAACAGCCGCTTGACGGCCTTCTCGTGCATGGTCCAGGCAACGGCGAGTGAGTATGTGGGCTTCCCGGTGTGGGGGTCAGTGCCGCGCTTCTTCAAGTGCTTGCGCTGCACCCAGTTGTAGACGTGCTTGACCTCGCACACGACGGGTCGGCCGTCGGGTCCGATGAAGTTCGCGGCGGTGAGGACCCGGGCGAGACGCGCGGCGGTCATGCTGATGTGGCTCGCCCGCGCCACGAGCTGGTCCTTCCTGCGGGCAACGTCGTAGGTCTCGCAGCAGCCCTTGCACCGGACCCAGGCGGCCTCCTGGTGGGCGCGGAGTTCTTCGCCGCATTCGTCGCACTTGCCGAGCGAGATCATGGGGGGCGGGGAGTCGACGGCGCGGGCGAGGTCCACGGAGGCTCTGGACAGCTCGTCGAACGCTTGCGGCCCCCATTCGCGGTGGGCGATGGTCCTGAGGCGCTTGCGGAGCCAGGCGGCCATTTCGCGGTCGGTGATGCGGCGGGCCATGGGAATCAAGGCCCGGCACGAGGAATGCGTGCACCATGAACCGTCCCCTCCGGAGCAGATGGGCCCCTCGGTTCCGCGGGGTTCGGGGAACGCCTCTTCGATGGACGTGCCGAGCTGCTCGGCGACGAGTCGTGTCCACGTCGTGAGCGTGTTGCGGAGTCTCGTGGCGGTGTCGGAGGCGGTGAGGTTGAGCGGGAGGGGTGTCTCGGCCGAGGCGCGGCCGCCGGTCCCGGCTGAGACGCGGTCTTGGCGGGTGATGGTCGCCTCGAGCTCGGCGGCGTTCGCTTCGATGAAGGCCATGTTGTCGTCGGTCTGCGCGGTGCATGCGGCGCAGGCGTACATGCCCTCGGCGACGGGGCGGGTGCAGCGGCGGCAGGTGGCGGTGGTCTCGGTGCTCATCAGGTCCCCCGTGGAGTGTTGTTGTGGACGATCGATGGTTTCGGGTCGGGGCTCGCATGTGCGAGCGTCTACGGCGGAGGCGCGGGGAGGCCGCGCCGCCGGAATCAGATGAGGTTGATGACGCCTTCGATCTCGAGCACCAGCAGGACCGCGCCAACACCGAAGAGGCTGAACACGATGGCCGCGGGCCACCAGAGCACGAGCCAGACGGCAGCGAGGTACAGGACGTAGATGGAGGCGATGAACCAGCTGGTTCCGCTCATGTCGTGCCTTTCGGTGTGGCGGCGCGGGTGCCGTACCCGCGCCGAGAAGGTGGCTAGCCCCACCAGGAGGCGAGGAGCCATTTCGGTTGCTGGCCTTCGAATGCCTTGAGGCCGAGGACGTCGACCGCCCACGCAAGTCGTTCGTCGGCGTTGTCGGGGAGGTCGAGGTTCGGGATCTCGACGGGGTAGCCGCGCCGGTTCTCGAAGTGCTTGGCGGCGAGAATCCACATGGTGCAGGAGTCCGAGCAGTGCATGACGAGCTCGACTCCGATCTCCTTGAGGGCCTGGTTCTTCCGGTTATCCCAGGCCTTCCAAGCGTCGCGCTGGGTGTAGATGTCGGGCTCGGGCTCGGTGAAGCCGTGCGCGGCAAGGAGGACCGTGTTGTGGGCCTCGTACTCGTCGGATTCGATCCAGTCGGGTTGGGGCTCCTCGTCGTCCCAGTCGAAGCCGTAGCTCTCGCCGAGGTCGAAGCCGTAGGCAAGGATGCCGTCAGTGCTGGTGCTCATGTCGTGGCCTTTCGGTTCGGGAGCCGGTCCCCGCCACCGGGGACGGGGTCAGGGTCGAGAGCCCAGAACCGGGTGACCTCCCGGCAGTGCCCGCAGCCGGTCACGCCGCACTCCCGCAGTGGGACATCGGGGACGACGACGGGCACCGGTGTGGTCGTGGTCGAGCAGGTGCAGCCGGGTTCGCACTCGGGTTGCGGTTCAGGACGCCACGTCACGAGCGGACCTCCAGGACGATGAGAAGCACGACGACCCAGGTCGCGACGATGCAGGACGCGACGGTCCTCAAGGTGAAGAACGCGAAGAGGTTCCAGGCCATGCAGATGACTGCGGAGATCTTCAGCAGCAGGACCCACGTCACGAGACACCCCCGACCAGGCCGAGGAGGCGGGCGGCGGTCAGGACCTCAGCCGGGGACGGGTCGACCAGGTCTACGCGGCTGCGAGGGTCGCGGCCGGGGGCGTGCATCTCGACCGACATTCGGCACGCACCGTCACGGCCGTACGCCACGCGGGCCCAACCGCGACTGCCGTCCGGGTACCGGTCTCCCAGTGGGTAGTGGGCCCACACCTTGGTCTCCACGGGCCGGAGTCCCACGGGCTCAGTCCGGCACCGCCACCCGGCGTTGCGGGCCATTTCGCGGAGGTCAGACCAATCCGGTGGGGGTCCGTCTACCGCGGCGAGGAAGTCCTGGGCGTCACCGATGGCGTCTTCCCAACCCCAGTAGCCGCGGTGCGCGTCGTTGAGCCACCGCGCCGCGGCCTCCTCCCGTGCGGTGGTTCCCTCAGGGACGGGCAGTGGCGGGATGGAGCCTGCGAAGTCGGCGAGGTTCTGTGTCCGCTCAGCCATTGGTCTGCCCACCCTCGTTCTGGTAGTGAACGGTGGCCGGGATCGCGAGGACTTCGTGCCCGCAGCCCTCCTGGTAGAGCGCCACAGCCCCAGCGCCGAGGAGGCGGCCAGTGAGACCGACGCCGAGCCCGTGTCGAGCCAGCCCGGGTGCTTCGCGGAGCGCGCGACGGCGCAGTGGCTTCGGAGTGCTAGCCATTGGCCTGCCCCTCCCCGGACTGGTCGAGGGCGCGGGCGATGGCGCGGACATCCCTGCCCGAGTCGGCGTAGCCCATGCGGTAGCTGGTGCTCCACTTGCCAGGGCCGGGCTCAGTGGGGAACGACCGGAACTGGTCGAGGGACGCACGCAGGGCGGTGTTCTCGGCGCGGAGCCGGTCCACCTCGGCGAGGAGAGACGCGGCAATCTCGCGGCCGGTCTGGACAGCCTCAGGGGAGGCGGGGATCTCGCCGTTCGCGAAGGCGCGCGCGGCGGCCAACTTGTCGGTGAGCGGCTGGGTGGGTTCGGGGGCGGTCATCGCAGGGTCTCCTCGGCTGATCGGAGGCGCTTCGAGCAGGCGGCCAAGGGCGACTCCTTGCCGCACTTCTGGCACCAGTACTCGTCGACTTCTTGCCCGGTGGCCCTGGACTGGCCGTCAGTCCACGCTCCCCAGTTCTCACAGCGGGGGCACAGGTACTCAGCGGACGAGTCCTGCTCTGTCCACTGGGCGTCCCCGGTGTAGGCGCGGTGGTTGCCGTTGCAGGTCTGGCCATTGCCGCACCAGACTGTGAGCCCTTCATGAACGAGGTAGGCGGAGCCGCACGGCCTCGTGCCCTCCCCGTCCTGGTTGATCCCAAGGGCAGTGGCCGCGACGCGGGCCTGGTGCTGGGCCACCTCGGCCTGAGTCGGCATGACGAGTTCGCCTTCCTCGTCACAGAGGCAGGCGAACCCCACCTCCTCGTCGATCCACTCGATGGAGTGGCCCTCCAGCGCCTCGGCGATGGCGTTCTCGGTCTTGGTCAGTTCGGCTCGCATCGGTCAGTCCTCCGGTGTGGTGGTTCGGGTATCGGTGGGACGGGCAGGGACGTGCGGCGCCCACTTGCAGCGCGAGCAGGACAGCTTCGCGCCGGCGGGCTGCCACGCGTGATTCCCGGCCAGGCAGTCCGGGTTCTGCGTCAGCTGGTACTCGCCCTCGATGAGGTCTTCGAGGACGTCGTTGAAGTCGTTGATCGGGTGGGACATGGTCAGGTCCTTTCTGGTTTCGGGCTGCACGCCTTGTAGGCGGCGAGGGCGTTGCGGGCCCGGTCGCGTTCGGTCTCGGCTTCGATGAGCCGCTGCTGAAGGCTGAAGCGCGATCCGAGTTCGCCATCGGGGACATCGCCGGGTTCGCGCAGGTCGGTGGCGACGATGAGTTCGCACCCAAGGCACCGGCACCAGCCGCCGATCGGCGGGTTCGGGTCCCCGAACTGGCGGTGGAGATCGCGGCCGGCACGCACGATGTAGTGGCGGAGCCACTTGATCTCGTTGACGAGCGGCTGCTGGGACACGTCCGTGGACCGGAGTGCTTCCCAGGCTTCTTTCCGGATGAGGGCGCGGGTCCGGTCGGTCGTCTGCGCGGCTTCCTTCCGGTACCTGCTGTACAGGTCGCCCAGGCGGGTTGCCTCCGCCCGCTCGGTCTTGAGTTCGGTCTCGAGCGCTTCGATACGGGCCCGGAGCTCGGCATCCGAGTCGAACAGGGTCGGGGTGGTGGTGTCAGCGCTCATCAGATGCCTCCTCGTCGAGGTCGACGGTTTCCCACGGTCCGATGTAGCGGTGGACGGTCACTGCCGTTGTGGATCGGCCCATGTGGCGGGACTGCTCGACGAAGGCGGGG
>Ga0196970_1000180_pt1 | contig 96478 bp, 95 predicted proteins | sample S1v_513CmetaG_FD_148672 | JGI IMG/M metagenome (GOLD analysis project Ga0196970, IMG submission 148672) | Soil microbial communities from Anza Borrego desert, Southern California, United States - S1+v_5-13C | ecosystem: Environmental > Terrestrial > Soil > Desert | place: USA: California...
TTCGACGGGGGAGGGAACTCCGCCGCCATCCCCTCCCCCGCGCAGTGGGGGAGGGTTAGGGTGGGGGCCCAGGGAAGGGACGCCGGTCGGCAGCCTCACCCTGGCCAGCGTCATTTTTCTTCTTAGCCGCAGACGAAGCCCAACGTCTTCGCGCTGCGAGATATGTCGGGCTTCGCTGACGCTCAACGCAACCTACGAACTATGTTAACGCGGTACTACCCCGACCGGAGCGTCTTTGCCGCCGCGTCCCGCTCGAACAGGTAGAGCAGCGTGCGCAGCGCCTGACCACGAGGGCTCGCAAGGTCCGGGTCTCGCTCGACGATCAGGCGGGCGTCGTCGCGGGCGGTCGCCAGCAGCTCGCCATGCTCGGCGAGGTCGGCCATGCGGAACTCCGGCAGGCCGGACTGGCGCGTGCCCAGCACCTCGCCGGCGCCGCGCAGGCGCAGATCCTCCTCGGCAATGACAAAGCCGTCCTCGGTCTCGCGCAGGGTCTTGAGGCGCGCGCGCGCCGTCTCGGTCAGGTGCTGGTCGAACAGCAGCAGGCAACTCGACGGCTTCTCGCCGCGCCCCACCCGGCCGCGGAGCTGGTGGAGCTGGGCGAGGCCGAAGCGCTCGGCGTGCTCGACCACCATGACGGTGGCCTCGGGCACGTTGACGCCCACCTCGATGACCGTGGTGGCGACCAGCACGTCCAGGCTGCCTTCCACGAAGGCGGCCATCACCGCATCCTTGTCGGGACCGCGCATCTTGCCGTGCACGAGGCCCACCCGCTCGCCGAAAGTGGCGCGCAGGTAGGCGTGCCGCTCCGTGGCGGCGGCGAGGTCGAGCTGCTCGGATTCCTCGACCAGCGGGCACACCCAATAGACGCGCGCCCCCTCCGCCACCTTGCGGTGGATGCCGGAGACCACCTCCTCCAGCCGGTCGAGCGCGATGGTGGCGGTCTGCACCGGCTTGCGCCCCGCCGGCTTTTCCAGCAGGCGCGAGACGTCCATGTCGCCGTAGGCGGTCAGCGTCAGCGTGCGCGGGATCGGCGTGGCGGTCATCACCAGCACGTCCACCGCCCGCCCCTTGGCCGACAGCTGCAGGCGCTGGTGCACGCCGAAGCGGTGCTGCTCGTCGATGACGGCGACGGCGAGGTCCCGGAACGCCACCTCCTCCTGGAACAGCGCGTGCGTGCCGACGAGGATCGGCAGCTCGCCCGAGGCCAGCCGCTCCAGCACCGCGGTGCGGGCCTTGCCCTTGTCGCGGCCCGTCAGCAGTGCCAAGTCCACCCCCGCCGCCTTGCACAGCGGGGCCAGCGTGTCGGCGTGCTGGCGGGCCAGGATCTCCGTGGGGGCCATCAGCGCCGCCTGGGCTCCGGCCTCCACCGCGTTCAGCATGGCGAGCAGCCCCACGACCGTCTTGCCGCTGCCCACGTCGCCCTGCAGCAGGCGCAGCATGCGCCGCTCCGCCGCCATGTCCTGGTCGATGTCCGCCAGCGCCATGATCTGCGACGGCGTCAGCGCGAACGGCAGGGCCTCGAGCACCTTGGCGCGCAGCCGCCCGTCGCCCCTGGTGGGGCGCCCCGCCAGCCGGCGCTGGTGCAGGCGCACCAGGGTGAGCGCCAGCTGGTTCGACAGCAGCTCGTCGTAGGCGAGGCGCCGGCGCGCGGGAGCGGAGAGCTTCAGGTCCGCCTCGTCGTCGGGATGATGGGCGCGCCGGATCGCCTCGCGCCACGACGGCCAGCCCTGGCGCGCCAGCCAGGCCGGGTCCTGCCATTCCGGCAGTTCCGGCACCTCGGCCAGCACGGAGCGGATCGCCTTGCGCAGCGTCTTGGCCGGCAGCCCGGCAGTCATGGGGTAGACGGGCTCCACCGCCTCGATCTCATCGCGGGCATCGAGGGTGGTCACCGCGTCGGGGTGCGGCATCTGCAGCGTGGAGTTGAACCACTCCACCTTGCCGCTGACGACGATGGTCTTGCCGACCGGTATCTGCTTTTCCAGCCAGGCGCTGCGCGCATGGAAGTAGACCAGTTCCAGCACGCCGGTCTCGTCCGTGCAGCGCACCTTGTAGGGGTGGCGCGGGTTGATCGGCGCCACGTGCGAATCGACGCGAACGGTCAGCGTGCAGACGCGCCCATCCGGCGCCTCGGCGATCTTCGGCGCGAAGCGGCGGTCGATGATGCCGCTGGGCAGGTGCCACAACAGGTCCACGGCGCAAGGGCCGGCCAGCTTCTCGGCGAGCTTGGCGAGCTTCGGTCCGAGGCCGGGCAGGCTGGACAGCGGCTTGAACAGGGGGAACAGGACGGCGGGGCGCAACGGGCTCGTCTCGCGGGTCTGGCGGGTCTCCCCATCAATCCCGCGGGCACGCCGGGCCGTCAAGAGCATCCTTGGCGAAAACAAATCGTGCAGCCGCCCTCAGTCGGCGATCAAACGTCGCACGGCTTGTTGAAGCGTTTGTCGCCAATCCCGCCACTCTAGCCTTGCTAGCGCGTGCGCAATAGGAGGTAAACCATGAATGCTCTGCGCAACGTTTGCGTACTGATCACTCTTGCCGTCTTTGCGGCCTCGCCCTCCGTGTACGCTCAAGATTTCAAGAAGTCCGCCGAATCCGCCGCCGCAAAATGGGATGAGGCTTTCAACAAAGGCGATGCGGCCGGGCTAGCAAAGATGTATAGCCCGAAGGGGACCATCCAGCCGCCGGGCAGCCCGCCGGTGACCGGTGAACAAAACATCCAGCAGTTCTGGGCGACAACCATCGGCAAGGGCTTCGGCCAGCACAAGGTCACCGTCCAGCAAGCCGACGCCAAGGGGGACATGGGCTACGCCTATGGCCGCTGGCAGGCCACAGGCCCTGGTGAGGGGGGTGCCAAGAAGCAGTACGAAGGCAACTGGGCGAACGTCCTGGAGCGTCAGGGCGGCGAGTGGAAAACCGTGCTGCACGCCTGGAACTGACCACGCCGACCGCAGCTTGTGTAGGTTGGGTTGAGTTTCCCACCAGCTTCGCCGATCCGCAGCGGATGAAAAGCGTGCTCACGCTGCCCCCCACCCTTCCCCTCTCCCGTCGAAGATCTACGGTATGCACACATCTCGCGATTGCGGTAAGTCGCTGCGCAGAAAGGAAAAAGCCCCTCTCCCTTGACGGGAGAGGGGTTGGGGAGAGGGTGGCAAACGTTGCTTTCAGGCCATCAGCGGCTCGAAAAACGTAAGAAAGAGACTCTCTACCCGCCCTGCCGGGCGGAATGCCCCCTCTCCCCAACCCCTCTCCCGCTCTCAGCGGGTCCAAAGGACCCGCCTGTCGCGTCAGGCGGCTCTTTGAGCCGCCGAGAGCGAGGGGAGAGGGGCTTCTTCCCTGCTGCGCCGCAACATGTGTGCATACCGTAGCGTCGAAGATGGGGGAGGGTTAGGGTGGGGGCCAGCCTTACTTCCCGGAGCCGGCCGCCTCGCACCGTCCCCCTGAAACCCGACACGTGCCCGCATGGAAGGCCGGTCAGCGGCGCGGGGCCACGAGTGAGAACATCGCCCCCTGCGGGTCGAGGCCCTGGATGATCCAGCTTCCGCCCGGCACCTGGTACGGGCCGTTGATGATCTGCCCGCCGCCCGCGATGACGCGCACCACCGCGGAATCGATGGCCTCGACGTTGAAATAGTAGTTCCAGAAAGGCACCGGCACGGTATCCGGCTTGGTCATCATGCCGCCGAATGCGGAGCCTCCGCCCTCGCCGCCTCTGGCGATGAGCTGATAGGTGCCCATCGGCCCCATATCGATCGCGTCGGCCTTCACCCAGCCGAAGAGCGCGGCATAGAAGTTGAAGGTGGTCGGCCAGTCTGCCGCATAGAGTTCATGCCAGCCGGCGTGGCCCGGCGTGCCCGGCGCCACCGGCGGCGGCGCCTCCCCGATTCCACGGAACAAGGCGAACACGGCGCCCTGGGGATCGCCGACGAACGCGAATCGCCCGACACCCGGGATATCGCCGGGTGCGCGATGCACGGTGCCGCCGGCCTCCATCACCTTGGCGGCGCTCGCGTCGACGTCCTCCACCGCGACATAGCCGAGCCAGCCCGGCCGCGCGCCGGCCTCCCGCGCGCTCTCGGGCAGCATCATCACTCCGCCCACCGGACGCTCGCCCATGGTGAAGAGCGTGTAGGACACGTCCGGCACCCCGCTGTCACGCGCCGCCCAGCCGATCACGCCACGATAGAAGTCCTCAGCCGCCTTCATGTCGGTCGTCATCAGTTCGTACCAGACGAACGTGCCGTGCAAATTCGACATGATAGCTCCTCCCGTTGGGTGTGGATTGACGCCGGTCGGACGCCGTTCAACGTCCGCGGATGCGCGGCCGACCAGCGTACCGGGCGACAACCGCTCCGGCAACGAAGGGTTCCGGGACGGCCCCGGAATGCAAAAAGGGCGCTCCCCGCGGAGCGCCCCTTCATGCAGGCAGCGATGCCGTCGCTTACACCACCCGGAAGTTCTTGAACTGCCACGGGCAGTCCGTGTCGACGTCCTCCGGGAACAGCCGGCCGCGGTCCTCCAGCGGGGTCCAGTCGCCGTAGGCGCCGACCACCTCGCCGAGGTATGGGGTGCAGATCTCCAGCACGCGCTGGAAGTCCAGCTCCTCCGGCTCGACCACGCCGGCGTTCGGGTTCTCGAGGGCCCAGACGATGCCGGCCAGCACCGCAACGGTCACCTGCAGCGAGGTGGCGTTGTTGTACGGGATGATCTTGCGCGTCTCCTCGATGGACAGGCGCGAGCCGTACCAGTACGCCCCCTTCTTGTGGCCCATCAGCAGCACACCCAACTCGTCGATGCCGCTGACGATCTCGTCCATCATCAGGCGCTTCTCGGGCTGGAGGTGCCAATTCTTGCCGGCAAACTCGTGCACCGACTTCACGGCGTCGTCGCAGGGGTGGTAGGCGTAGTGCACCGTCGGCCGGTAGGTGACCGCGCCGTCCTGCATCACCGTGTAGTAGTCAGCGGTCGAGATCGACTCGCTGTGGGTGATCAGGAAGCCGTGGAACGGCCCTTCCAGCGGCGTCCAGGTGCGCACACGGGTGGAAGCGCCGGGGCGCAGCAGGTAGATGGCGGCATCGTTGCCGAACTCGTGGCGGCGGCCGTCCACCGGGAAGTGCTTCTCGTGGGTGCCCCAGCCCAGCTCGGCCGGCTGGCAGCCCTCGGACACGAAGCCGTCAATCGACCAGGTGTTGACGAACTCGCCCACCTTCTTCGGCTGGTTGGCGACCTGGGTGTCGCGCTCAGCCACATGGATGACCTTGACATCCAGCGCTGCGGCCAGCTTGGCCCAACCTTCGCGGTCCTTCGGCACGTCCGTCTTCACGCCGGTGTCGCGAGCGATGTCCAGCAACGCCTGCTTGATGAAGTGCGACACCAGACCGGGGTTGGCGCCATGCGTCAGCACCGCCGTCGGGCCGCCGGCATAGGTTTTTTTGTGGATCAGCGCGCCCTCGCGCAGTGCGTAGTTGGAGCGCAGGGACGGGTTCAGGTTCGGATCGGTGTAGCGGCCCGGCCAGGGTTCGATGCAAGTGTCGATATAGAGGGCCCCCACCTGGTGGCAGAACTCGACCAGCGCCATCGAGGACACGTCCACCGACAGGTTGACCAGGAAGTCGCCCTTGCCCAGCAGCGGCGTCAGCACCTGGACGTGGTTGTCCTTGGTCAGCGGGTGGTTGATGAAGCGGACGTTGTACTCGTTCGCCTCCTCGTGCCCGCGCTCCTCGGCGGTGACGATGGTGATCTGCTCGGCCTTGATGCCGATGTGGCGGAAGATGAGCGGCAGGACGCCTTGGCCGATCGAGCCGAAGCCGACGATGACCATGCGGCCGTTGAAGTCGCAGTACTTGGTGTTCAGGGTCATTGGCGGGTCTCCCAGGTCTAAAAATGTCTCAGCAGTGGCCTCGGTCGCCCCCCACCCCGATCCCCCTCCCTGAAGGGGGCCGGGATGCTTTTCCAAGTCTGACCCTGCCTCGCCGCTTCCTTTACGGGGAAGCGGCGGGGGTGGGAGGTACGCGGACGGTTCTATACTCGAAAAAGTCGCCGTTGCAAAAAGTTGCTCAGGCGGCCCGCGCCGGCAACTGGTGCCCCGGAGTTTCCAGGAGCGGCCGGTCGGAGACCTCGACCAGGCGTGCCTGGTCGAAGCCGTTGAAGGCGGTGCGCAGGCAGGCGCCATAAGCACCGAGTTGGCCGATCTCGATCCAGTCGCCCTCGCGCACGTCGCCGGGCAGCAGGAACGGGCCGTTCATGCGGTCCGCGCTGTCGCAGGTCGGGCCGTAGAAGGCGAACGGCGCATGCTGCGCGCCGCTCTCCGCCTCAAACGGACGGATCAGCCGCACCGGGAAGCGGAAGCCCGGAACGCCGGCGTCGGACAGGCTGCCGTAGACGCCATCGTTGATGAAAAGCTCACCGCCGCGACGTTTTGCCACCTGCACCACCAGCGACACGCCGCCCGCCACCAGAGCACGTCCCGGCTCGCACCAGATCCGGCAATGCGCCGGCAGGTCGAGCCCTTTGAGGCCGCGCGCGATGGCCGCCATGAAGTCGTCGAGCGGCGGTGGGGTGACGTCCGGGTAGGACACCGGGAAGCCGCCGCCCACATCCAGCACGTCGACCACCACGCCGGCTTCGGCAATGACGCGGCCGGCCAGCGCGATGGCGCGCTCGTACGCCGAAGGGTCCAGCATCTGCGAGCCCACATGGAAGCTGACGCCCACCTTGGACGCCACGGCGCGTGCCGCGCGCAGCAGCTTTACCGCATCCTCGGTCGCGGCGCCGAACTTGCCCGACAGGTCGTAGACCGCGTTGCCCTTCGGCAGCGCCAGACGCACCACGAGACCGAGGTCGGCGGCGTCATCCGTCTCCTCCAGGATCTTCTTCAGCTCGTCCATGGAATCGAGGACGAAGTCGCGCACCCCGTACTGCCGGTACGCCGCGGCAATGGCCTGCCGGCCCTTCACCGGGTGCATGTAGTGCAACTCGGCCTGCGGGAACATCTGGCGGACCAGCCGCACCTCGCCCAGCGAAGCCACGTCGAAGTGCCGCACCCCGCCGTCCCACAGCGCGCGCAGCACCGTCGGCTCGGGATTGCACTTCACCGCATACAGCACGTCGCCGGCCGTGGCGTAGGCGAAGGCGTCCACGAAGCGGCGGGCGGTATCCGCCAGCACGCCCGGACGGATGCAGTGCATGGGGTCCTCGGGCCGGTGCAGGGCAACGGCCTGGACGACCGAGGGGCGGCGACCTGCCGGAGCGGTGGGGGTGACGCGGCGCAGCGGCGCGACGGCGGAACGGGGACGGATGAAGCCCATGGCGCACTCCATTCCGGGCCATGCCTGGGCCCGTGAGCAAAAGCGGTCGGTCGCGGCGTCTCAGAGCCGCAGACCAAGTTCGGTTTGTCGGAAGGTGACGGATCAGCCGGAGTCGTGCGCGGGCCCGGGCTAAACGCTCCGGGTGTTCACTGCGTCGATGTCCGGCTGGGGCTTACCGTCTAAGGGCCCTGCCGTGGCGACTGGACAACATACTGTGCTCCCTCTCGGGACCGGCCCACTGATGACCGGCTCTGCCAAAAAGGACGCGGTACGTCGTTGCATAACCACAGTGGGCCATAGGCACGTGCGAGTGCGTCGTGCGCTACGAAATACGCCAATCGCCGGCGGATTCAAGTGATATTTTGACGGCGTGCCGATACACCGGCGCATGGCTGGGAAGAGACGCCTACGCCATGTACTCCATCGGCCTGCCCAGCCCCATCAGCAGGAAGTGCGGGCGGTCGCAGACCAGGATATGGTCCATCAGCCAGAAGCGCAGGAAATCCCGCACCGCCACCTCCAGGTCGACCACGTCGGCGACCACTTGATCGCGTACCGCCAGGAACTGCGACTCCATCAGCTTGTGACTGGCGGCATGGCTGAGGCACCGGGTCGGCGAGGCGGCGCGCAACAGGCGCTCCTCCACCTCGAAATGGGCGCGCACGTGCAGATGCATCCGCTCCAGCAGCGCCAGCGCATCCGCCTTGGCGTGCACGCCGCCGGCCAGGCGATGCAACTCGTTGACCAGTTCTGCCAGTTCGCGGTGCTGCGCGTCGATGGGCTCGACCCCTGTCTCGAACCCGATGGCCCAGGTAATCAGCTCACCCTCCGGCGGTGGGGCGAACTGGGTGCGCAGCAGGCTGGCGTAGGCGCCGTCGTGCTTGATTTCGTGCTGGTTCAGCGCCGCATCGAGCGTGCCGGCCACGGTGCACAAGAAGTCGTGGGAAACATCGCACTCGCGCAGGTAATCGACCAGGCGCCCGATCTGCCGGCCGAGCGCCCGGTGCTGCTCGGCGTGCTCCTCCCAGTGGTCGTAGCCCACGGCCCGCAGGATCAGCTCCTCATGACCGAAATGCACGGTCATCTCACCGACGAAGGCGTCGAAGCTCGGCACCACCGCCTCGCGCGGGGCGCCATCGGCGCACTGTTCGCGGATGTCGCCGATGTGGCGCAGGAGCGCCGCATGGGTGATGTCGATAAACCCGTTGCCGGTCTCCGCGACCATAGGAGCGAACGGCGCCATACGCACCTCGAATTCAGTCCACGACCGCAGCCTCCACCATAGGACGTACGGCGCGTGCGTTTCTCCCTTTCTATTCTTCTAACGAAGGCAATACGGCGGAGCAACATACCTGCGACAATCCTGCATAGCACAGAACGTCGCAGGCACGGCGTATCACGCCTCGTACTTCGCGAAACACCGGAGGATCGGATCGTTGGTGCAGGTCCCGACCCAACCGTCAGGACACTTCAGGAGGAGGCCTTCCACAGCCGCGCTGCCACCAAGGTCGCAAGGACCAGCAGGATGCCGACGAACCCCGCCACGCCGCCCCAGCCCAGCCCCGTCCAGAACAGCCCGCCCGCGTAGCCCACGACGGTGGAGCCCATGTAGTAGCAGAACAGGTAGATGGCCGAAGCCTGGGCGCGCGCGGTACGGGCGCGTTGACCGATCCAGCCGCTGGCGATGGCATGCGCACCGAAGAAGGCGACGGTGAACAGCGTCAGCCCGACGACCACCGCCGGCAGCCGGACCGAGAGCATCACCCCCAGCCCGGTCAGCGTCAGCAGCACGGCGGTCAACAGCACCTTGCCCATGCCGTGGCGTACCGCCCGCGCGCCGAACCAGGGGGAGGCGACCGCTCCCGCCACATAGACCAGGAAGATGGCGCCCACCTCGGCCGGCCGCAGGTCGAACGGCGCCGCCGCCAAGCGGAAGCCCGTGTAGTTGTAGACGGTGACGAAGGCCCCCATGAGCAGGAAGCCCATGGCGAACAGCCCGCGCAGCCCCGGATCGGCGAGGTGCGTGCGCCACGCCGTGCGGAGGTCGCGCAGTCCCGCCGGCCGCCGCACGAACCGCTTCGAGGCCGGCAGGCCGACCCACAGCCAGCCCGCCGCCAGCAGCCCAAGCAGCCCGACCACCGCCATGGCGGCCCGCCAATCCGCCACGTCGGCAACCACCGCGGTCAGCGCGCGTCCGGACATGCCGCCCAGTGCGGTGCCGCCGATGTACAGCCCCATGGTGACGCCGGCCGAGCGCGGGTCCACCTCCTCGCTCACATAGGCCATGGCGACCGCAGGCAGGCCGCTGAGCGCCACACCCTCCAGCGCGCGCACCACCAGCAGCCAGGACCAGTCCGGCGTCAGCGCACCGAGGATCCCCAGCATCCCCGAGGCCAGCAGCGAGGCGAACATCACCGGCTTGCGCCCCAGCGCGTCGGACACCGCCCCCGCCGCCAACATGGCGAAGGCCAGAAAACCGGTCGACAGCGACAGCGCGAGGCTGGACTGCGCCGGGCTGACGGCAAACGTGCGCGCGAACTCCGGCATCAGCGGCTGCACGCAGTAGAGGGTGGCGAAGGTGGAGAAGCCGGCGACGAACAGACTGATGCGCGCGCGCCGAAACGCCGGCGTACCGGCGACCAGGAATCCATCCTCCTCGCCCGCCTCCGTCCCGCGCTCCCTCACGTCCTGCTCCACCCCGGTTTTCGAGGCGCGGAGTTTGGTTGTGCAACCGCGACCTGTCCAATGGAAGGCGTCTGCGCTTTCGTAGATGCAGGTATGAAGGTGGCGACCACCCGCTTCGCGAGGGAAGATACGCACCAGCGCTTCGTCTCGACAAACTGCCGCACCTTGTGGCTCGGCTCACAGAGCCTGGCGGGTCGGCCTGCGTACTCTCCGGTCATCGACCACGCGCCGGACGGAGAGCCGGCCCCTTGACCAGGAGACTGACCCATGATCCGCCGCACCCTGCTCGCCGCCGCCGCCGTCGTGATGCTGGCCGCCCCGGCGATGGCGCAGAACGTCTCGAACATCTCCAACACCGCCGCCGGCATCGGCAACGTCGCCACCCAGGGCGTCGCCACGTCGCAGAGCAACCGCGGCCTGTTCGCCGGCCCGAACGTCGCCAACGTCTCCAACCTGGCGGCCGGCGTCGGCAACGTCGCCAACCAGAACGCCTTCGTCCGCCAGCGCGCCGGCGGGCTGTTCGCCGGCGGCTCGACGGCGAATGTCGCCAACACCGCGGCCGGCATCGGCAACACCGCGCTGCAGGGCGCCACCGTACTGCAGCGCTCCGGCGGCAAGTTCGGCCAGCCCAACTTCGCCAACGTGCAGAACCTCGCCGCCGGCATCGACAACTTCGCCGCCCAGAGCGCCCTCGTCCGCCAGCGCTGACGCCCCGCCCCCACGCTGCCGGCCGGAAGCCCCCGCTTCCGGCCGGCGTTGCGTTTGTGGCTACTCGGCCGCCAGAGCCGGTTCGGCCGCCGGGGTCCAGCGCAGCACCGGCTTGCGGGCTGCCGCGGTCTCGTCCAGGCGGCGGCGCGGGGTGAGCCGCGGAGCACCCTGGAAGTAGGCCACGTCGCCCTCCTTGGCCCGCACCGCCAACGACTTCAGCGCCAGGACGAACTGGTCGAGGCCGGCCTTGGACTCCGTCTCGGTCGGCTCGATCAGCAGCGCGCCATGCACAACCAGCGGGAAGTACATGGTCATGGGGTGGAAGCCCTCGTCGATCAGCGCCTTGGCGATGTCGAGCGTAGTCACCCCCGTTCCCTTCAGGAAGCGGTCGTCGAACAGGCACTCGTGCATGCACGGCCCCTCGAACGACGCCGTCAGCGTGTCCTGGAGGCGCGCCATCACGTAGTTCGCGTTCAGCACCGCGTCGCCCGATGCCTGCCACAGCCCGTCGGCACCGTGGCTGAGGATGTAGGCGAGCGCCCGGACGAACATGCCCATCTGGCCATGGAAGGCCTTCATGCGGCCGAACGCGGTGCCCTGCCCGTTGCCTTCGACCAGACGGAAGCCGTTCGAATCGTGCACCACGTAGGGCACCGGCACGAAGGGCGCCAGCGCCTCCGAGAACACCACCGGCCCCGACCCCGGCCCGCCGCCGCCGTGCGGCGTGGAGAAGGTCTTGTGCAGGTTGATGTGCATGGCGTCGATGCCCAGGTCGGCGGGCTTCACCCGGCCGACGATGGCGTTGAAGTTGGCGCCGTCGCAGTAGAAGTACCCGCCCGCCCCGTGGACGGCGTCGGCGATCGCCCGGATGTCGCGCTCGAACAGGCCGCAGGTGTTGGGGTTGGTCAGCATGATGCCGGCCACGTCCGGCCCCAGCTTGGCGGTCATCGCCGCCAGATCCACGCGCCCGTCCGGCCCGGCGGGGATCGGATCGACGGAGAAGCCCAGCGCCGCGGCGGTCGCCGGGTTGGTGCCGTGGGCACTCTCCGGCACCAGGACGCGGGTGCGGCCCGCCTCGCCGCGGTGGTCGAGCGCCGCGCGGATCGCCATCATGCCGGCCATCTCGCCATGCGCGCCGGCCGCCGGGGCCAGCGTCACCGCCGGCATGCCGGTCAGCGTCTTCAGCCAGTGCGCCAGCGCATCCATCAGCTCCAGCGCACCCTGGACGGTGCTCTCGGGCTGAAGGGGATGCACGTCCGCGAAGCCCGGCAGCCGCGCCATCTTCTCGTTGAGGCGCGGGTTGTGCTTCATGGTGCAGGAGCCGAGCGGGTACAGCCCGGTGTCGATGGAATAGTTCTTCTGCGACAGCCGCGTGTAGTGGCGCACGACCTGCGGCTCGGAGAGGCCCGGCAGGCCGACGCGGGCGCGCGGCTTGACTGCGCCCAGGCGCATCGGCGTGGCCGGAACCTCCGGCAGGTCGACGCCGCAGCGGCCGGGGCTGTCCTGCTCGAAGATCAGCGCCTCCTCGATCTGCAGGCCGCGGTTGCCGGTGACGGTCTCCGGGATGGCGGTGTCGGCGCCGGCCGGAGTGGAGGGGCGTCCCTGGGAATTCATCGTCATCACAGCACCTCGGAAAGCGCCTTAACGAGCGCGTCCATGTCGGATTCGGTGGTGGTCTCGGTCGCGGCGAGGATCAGGTGATCCTCAAGCTGGCCCCCATTCTTCCCGTTGGGGAACAGGCGCGAGGCGGGCACGCCGGCGAGGATGCGGCGCTTCGCCAGCTCCTCCACCACCCCGGCGGCGGCGCGCGGCAACGTCACCGTGAACTCGTTGAAGAAGGTTTCGTTCACCACCTCGACGCCCTTCACGCCGGACAGCCGGTCGGCGAGCTGCACTGCCTTGACGTGGTTGATCCGCGCCAGCTTGGTGAAGCCCTCTTCGCCCAGCAGGCTGAGGTGGATCGAGAAGGCAAGCGCACACAGCCCCGCGTTGGTGCAGATGTTGGATGTGGCCTTCTCGCGGCGGATGTGCTGCTCGCGGGTCGAGAGCGTCAGCACGAAGCCGCGGCGTCCGTCGGCGTCCACCGTCTGGCCGCACAGCCGGCCGGGCATCTGGCGGACGTACTTCTCCTTCACCGCGAACAGGCCGACATACGGCCCGCCGAAGTTCAGCGCGTTGCCCAGCGACTGGCCCTCGGCCGCGACGATGTCGGCGCCCATCTCACCCGGCGGCGTCAGCAGGCCGAGCGACACGGCCTCCGTCACCACGACGATCAGCAGCGCCCCCTTGGTCTGGCACATCTGGGCGAGATCCGTGTAGTCCCGCACGTGGCCGAACACGTCCGGGTTCTGCACGACGACGCAGGAGGTGTCGGCGTCGATCAGCGAAACCAGGTCCTCGCCGCCGCGCGGCGCGGCCGGCATCGCCACCGCCTCGAAGCCGATGAAGCGGGCGTCGGTGGTCGTGGTGTCGCGGTAGTGCGGGTGCAGGCCGCCCGAGAGGATCGCCTTCTTCCGCCGGGTCAGGCGGTTCGCCATCATGACCGCCTCGGCGCAGGATGTCGCGCCGTCGTACATGGAGGCGTTGGCGACGTCCATGCCGGTCAGCAGCGCCACCTGGGTCTGGAACTCGAACAGGACCTGGAGCGTGCCCTGGCTGATTTCCGGCTGGTAGGGGGTGTAGGCGGTCAGGAACTCGCCGCGCTGGACCATGTAGTCCACGGTGGCGGGCACATGGTGCTTGTAGGCGCCGCAGCCGACGAAGCTCGGCACGCTGCCGACCGCGACGTTCTTCGCCGCCATCGCGGAGAGCTGGCGCTCGACCTCCAGCTCGCCCGCGAAGTTCGGCAGCCCCTCGACGGGGCCGGAGCGACGGGCCGCCTGCGGCACGTCGCGGAACAGCTCATCCACCGAAGACACGCCGATGGATGCCAGCATCTGGTGCCGGTCGGCCTCGGTGAGGGGCAGGTAACGCATCAGTGCAGTCCTTCCACGAATTCCTTGTAGGCGGCCGAGTCCATCAGCGAATCCAGTTCGCCCGGGTTGGACAGGCGGATCTTGAAGAACCAGCCGTCGGTCTCGGCGCCGCTGTTGACCTTGGCCGGATCGGCCTCCAGCTCGGGGTTCACCTCGATCACCTCGCCGGACGCGGGGGAGAACACCTCGCTGGCGGCCTTGACGGACTCGACGACAGCGGCCTCCTTGCCCTGCTCGACCGTGCGGCCGATCTCCGGCAGCTCGACGAAGACGACGTCGCCCAGTTGGCTCTGTGCGTAGTCGGAAATGCCCACGACGGCGACGTCGCCCTCGACGCGGATCCACTCGTGGTCCTTGGTGTACTTGACGGTTGCGGTCATGGTTGCCCCCTGTTCGTAACTCGTAGGTTGGGTTGAGCGAAGCGAAGCCCAACGGGCGTGCGGTTCCGGAGATGTTGGGCTTCGCCTTCGGCTCAACCCAACCTACGGATCATCCTCGGTAGTATCTCTGCTGCACGAACGGCAGTGCTGCGACCTTGGCCGCCAGCGGCCGACCGCGGACCATCAGCGCCAGCGGCGTACCCTGCGCCGCGCGCGCGATGTCCACGTAGCCCATGGCGACCGGCCCGTTGACCGTCGGCCCGAAGCCGCCGCTGGTGATCTCGCCCAGCCGGTTGCCGGCCTCGTCGACGATTTCCGTATGCTCGCGCGCCGGCGCCCGGCCGTCGGGGCGGATGCCGACGCGGCGGCGCTGCGCGCCGTTCTTGAGCTGGGACAGGATGATCTCCGCGCCCGGAAAGCCGCCCTCCTCACGCCGCCGCTTGGAGAGCGCCCATTCCAGCGCCGCCTCGACCGGCGTCGTCGTCTCGTCGATGTCGTGGCCGTAGAGGCACAGCCCCGCCTCCAGGCGCAGCGAATCGCGGGCCCCCAGCCCGATCGCCTCCACCTCCGCCTCGGCCAGCAGCGCGCGGGCGATGGCCTCGGTGTCGCTCTTGTCGCAGGAGATCTCGTAGCCGTCCTCGCCCGTGTAGCCGGAGCGCGTGATCAGCACCGGGATGCCGTTGAAGGTGGCGGGCAGCAGGCTCATGAACTTCATGGCCGCGGCTTCCGGCACGAAGCGCGCCATCACGCCCGCGGCGGCGGGCCCCTGCAGCGCCAGCAGCGCGGCATCCGTCAGCGGCTCCACCTCCGCCTTGCCCTTCAGGCGCTCGCGCAGGTGGGCGATGTCGTGCTCCTTGCGGGCGGCATTGACCACCAGGAACAGATGATCGCCGGCGTTGGTGACCATCAGGTCGTCGAGAATGCCGCCGGTCTCGTTGGTGAACAGCGTGTAGCGCATCCGCCCGCGCCCCAGGCCCTTGATGTCGCCGGGCACCAGCGACTCGAGCGCCGTTGCGGGATCGTCGCCGGTCAGGCGCACCTGCCCCATGTGCGATACATCGAACAGCCCCGCGTGCGAGCGGGTGTGCAGGTGTTCCTTCAGGATGCCGGCCGGGTACTGGACGGGCATGTCGTAGCCGGCGAACGGCACCATGCGCGCGCCCAGTTCGACATGCAGGGCATGCAGCGGCGTCTTCTTCAGGTCTTCGGGCGATTCGGTCACGCGGTCCTCCGACAGTGATGCAGGCCGCGCGGATGCGCGGATGCTGGCCCCATCTGTCGTGGACCTGAGAGATTCACCGGCCAGGGCACAAGCCCGCGGCCGGCTTACTCCTTCGGTGGAGCCGTGCCCCAAAGGAACACGGCCCGCTTTCCAGAGTGCCTTCCCCTGCGGTCCTTCTGCCTGAGAGTTTCCGGGGCGGTTGCTCCTTCGGCGCCGCCCGGCCAGCGCCCCTTCCCGAGAAGGGTGGCACTGCGGCGGTCTCTCCCGCGAGGGGTCGTCGGCGTGTGCGGCCTAAGCTAACCGGTCCGGGGCGATTGTCAATCCGCGGCTCAGCGCTTGGCCTGCTTCATGTTGAAGTCGAGCTGCTCGGGCGAAAGCTGGAAGCCGACCATCACCTTCCAATCCTTGGCGTTGACGTCCTTGGGCAGCGGGATCTTCGGCGTCAGCTCTTCCTTGTAGTTGACGCGCGTCTGTCCCTTGGGAAACTGCACGGTGGTGTCAAACAGCGACTTGCTGGCCGGGACGTCCTCGCCCGGCCGGGCAACCGCCACGAAATACTGGTAGGTTGCTTGGTCGCCCTGCAAGGCCGGCCCGCGTTCGGCGACGACGAACAGGTTGAGATTCATGGTTACGCCGTCGCTGCCGTACTCGCAGTTGCCGCTGTAGTCGGCCAGCGCCGCGCGCGCGGTCATATCGGTTGCGTCCTTGCCGCCGGGCCGGAACTGCGTCACTTCCTGAAGCTCGCGCACGATGCCGACCTTGGGGCAGGCAAGCACCATTTCGCTGCCCTTCGGCGCGGAGCACCCGGCGAGCGCAAGAAGCGCCAGCGCCATCAGGCTTTTCCGGGCGGGGGTACCTATATTACGGTCGCGGCGGTCCATGGGTCTGGCCTGCTCGTCTAGTTGGAGCTCGTTTCGCACCGCACTGTAGAGAAGCCGCAGCACCCGCACAAGGTACGCCCCCGAGGAAAGATGTCTGTCCAGTCGAAAGCCCCGCTCACCATCCTGCTCGCCGCCCCGCGCGGCTTCTGCGCCGGCGTTGACCGGGCGATCCAGATCGTCGAGGTGGCGCTGGAGCGTTTCGGAGCACCCGTGTACGTCCGGCACGAGATCGTGCACAACCGCTTCGTGGTGCAAAGCCTGGAGGCCAAGGGCGCCGTCTTCGTCGACGAGCTGACCCAGGTGCCGGACGGCGTGCCGGTCGTCTTCTCGGCGCACGGCGTGCCCAAGGCGGTGCCCGCCGAGGCCGAGCGGCGCGGCCTGTTCTACCTGGACGCCACCTGCCCGCTGGTCAGCAAGGTGCACCGCGAGGCCGAGCGCCACCACACCGAGGGCCGGCAGGTGATCCTGATCGGCCACGCCGGGCACCCCGAGGTGGTCGGCACCATGGGCCAGCTTCCCAAGGGCGCTGTGGTGCTGGTGGAGACGGTGGAGGACGTGGCGCGCATCGCGGTGAAGGATCCCGACAACCTCGCCTTCGCGACGCAGACGACCCTGTCGGTCGACGAGACGGCCGACATCGTCGCCGCATTGCAGGCCCGCTTCCCGAGCATCGCCAGCCCGCGCAAGGAGGACATCTGCTACGCCACCACCAACCGCCAGCAGGCGGTGAAGGCGATCGCGCCCGAGGTGGATGCGCTGCTCGTGCTGGGCGCGCCGAATTCGTCGAACTCCAAGCGCCTGGTGGAGGTCGCCAAGGGAGCGGGCTGTGCGCGAGCCCAGCTTGTCCAGCGTGCGGCGGACATCGACTGGACGAGCCTTGGCGGCATCCGCATGCTCGGCATCACCGCCGGCGCTTCGGCACCCGAGGTGCTGGTCGAGGAGGTGATCGAGGCGGCCAAGGCGCGCTTCGACGTCACGGTCGAGCAGGTACGCACCGCCTTCGAGGACGTCGTCTTCAAACTCCCCAAGGCGCTGACCGACGGGGACAGGGCTTCACGAGCGGCGCCAGCGACCACATGATCATACTGTTACGGCCGTAACGCGGAGGCCCCGATGGCGCAGCCGACAGTGAACGGAATGACCATCGACGAGTTCATCGCCTGGGCCGATCGGGACCCGGACGCGAGGTACGAACTCGTCCGCGGCCAGCCCCGGGCGATGACGGGCGGCACCAACGGGCATAGCCAGATCATCGGCAACCTGTATTTCGAACTTCGCCACCGCCTGCGCCCTCCCCGCCGGGTGCAGCTCGAATCCGGCATTGTGCGCGAGGATCGCAACGACCGCTTCCATGTCGCCGACGCCGTCGTCACCTGCTCGCCGCAACAGCCGAACCAGCGCTTCGTGGAGAATCCGGTGCTCGTCGCGGAGGTCCTCTCTGACGGCACCACCCAGCACGACCGCGGCGGCAAGGTGCCGGACTATATGCAGATCCCCTCGGTGCAGGAGATCCTGCTGGTGGACAGCCGCGCCACGCGGGTGCAGCTCTGGCGGCGCGACGGGGCGCGCTGGATCGTCGAGGACTTCATGGACACCGCCACGCTGCCGCTGGCCTCCGTCGGGGTCGACATCCCGCTGCCCGCACTGTACGAGGGCGTGGCGTTCTGACGTTGACCCCGGCGCCGAATCCCGGTAAGCGCCTGCGCCATGGCCGTCTACACCGAAGTCTCCGACGAGGAGCTGAGCGCTTTCGCCGCCCAGTACGAACTGGGCGAGGTGCTGTCGTGCAAGGGAATCGCCGAGGGGGTGGAGAACTCCAACTTCCTCCTCGTCACCGATACCGGTCCGTACATTCTGACGCTGTACGAGAAGCGCACCAGGCGCGAGGACTTGCCGTTCTTCCTCGGCCTGATGGAGCATCTGTCCGAGCACGGGGTGGACTGCCCGCTTCCCGTACACGCGCGCGACGGCCAGGCTCTGCATGAGCTGTGCGGCCGGCCGGCGGTGATCGTCACATTCCTCAAGGGCATGTGGCCGCGCCGCATCCAGCCGCAGCACTGCGCCCAGCTCGGCGAGGCGCTGGCGCGGCTGCATCTGGCCGGCTCCGGCTTCACCATGACGCGGGCCAATGCGCTGTCGCTGGGCGGCTGGCAGGATCTGTTCGCCAAGTGTGCCGAGCGCGCCGACGAGGTGCGCGAAGGCCTGCGCGACACGCTGGCGCGCGAGCTGGACGACTTGGCGGCGCACTGGCCGAAGGATCTGCCGAGCGGCGTCATCCACGCTGACCTGTTCCCGGACAACGTGTTCTTCACCGGCGACCGGCTGTCGGGACTGATCGACTTCTACTTCGCCTGCAACGACTTCCTGGCCTACGACATCGCGATCTGCATGAATGCCTGGTGTTTCGAGGCGGACGGCGCCTTCAACGCCACCAAGGCGCGGATGCTGCTGACCCATTACCAGCGCGTGCGCCCGCTGTCGCACGGCGAGTTGCGCGCGCTGCCCTGGCTGTGCCGCGGCAGCGCGGTGCGATTCCTGCTGACGCGCCTCTATGACTGGCTGCACCACCCGCCGGGCGCCTTCGTGCGCCCCAAGGACCCGCTGGAGTACCTGCGCAAGCTGCGCTTCCATCAGAGCGTGCGGGGCATTGGCGCCTATGGTCTGGACGTGAGCCCATGAGCGACGCGAAGGTCGTCGACATCTTCACCGACGGCGCGTGCAGCGGCAATCCCGGCCCCGGCGGCTGGGGCGCCATCCTGCGCTACAACGGGGTGGAGAAGGAGTTGTGCGGCGGCGAGGGCAGCACCACCAACAACCGCATGGAGCTGATGGCCGCCATCCAGGCGCTGGAGGCGCTGAAGCGGCCTATGACGGTGCGCCTCTACACCGACAGCGAGTACCTGAAGAACGGCATCACGCAGTGGATCAAGGGTTGGAAGGCCCGCGGCTGGCTGACCGCCGATAAGAAGCCGGTGAAGAACGTCGACCTCTGGCAGCGCCTGGACGAAGCCGCACAACGCCACAGCATCGAGTTCCACTGGGTCCGCGGCCACGCCGGCCACCCCGAGAACGAACGCGCCGACGAACTGGCCCGCCGAGGACTGGCGGAGGCGCGGGAGAACCGCGGTTTGGGACGGGCTTGACGCGTCCCCCCGGAGCACTCAGACTCCTAGGAGCAACCGGAGCGCCGCCATGAAGCCCGTACGCGTTCGGCTCGACGACCAGGGTCACCTCGCCCTTCCCGCCCAGCATCGACAGGCCCTCGGCTTGAAGCCCGGCGACGAGGTCACGATCAGCATCGAGGATCACGCGTTGCGGATCGCACGCTCCATGAGCGCTCGGGCGGGTATCGCCGAGGCACAGAGGATCGTGCGCCAGTATGCACGAGGTGCCGGTTCGCCGGTGGACGACCTGATCGCGCAGCGGCGAGCGGACGCTCAGCGTGAGTGAGCCCAAGCTGGAATACGTCGTCGATTCTTCGGCTGTTCTCGCCCTGCTTTGGAGCGAACCCGGAGCCGACGCGGTGGCCGACGCGATGGAAAGCGCCGCCATCAGCGCGGTCAACTGGTCCGAGTTGGTTGCCGTGCTGACCGACCGTGGCCTGCCGGAGGAGGCCATTTCAGCCACGCTGTCGGCCCTGCCGATCGCCGCCGTTGTCCCCTTCGACGGCGAAAGTGCACAGGCGACCGGCCGGTTGCGCCGGACGACACGTCACGCCGGATTATCACTGGGCAATCGCGCCTGCGTTGCCTTGGGCATGGCGCTTGGCCTGCAGATCATCACGGCAGACCGGGCGTGGCGAGACCTCGATGTCGGTGCGGATATCCGCCTGATCCGCTGACCAGACCGGAGAATCTCCCAGCGCGAGGGCTACGGTATGCACACATGTTGCGGTGCGCAAAACTTTGTCGGATCAGGACAGTGGCCGTCATCCCCGCGAAAGCGCTAGGGGAATGTGCACATCCGGCGCCTGTGAACGTGGCAGGAAACGTTCCGGTCGGAGGCCCGGCCTCCGACCGGCGGTCCTGGGGCCCCTCCGGCAGGCCGGGCGGGGGTCGCACCCCCGCCCGGAACGGTTCCCGGGCACGGCGGATTTCCGCCTAGCCTTCCACCTCCATAGCGGAGTTCTTTGCACCGCAACATGGGTGCATACCGTAGAGCGCGAGGGGCGTCGCGCCCCTCGCGTCATCCGGGTCAGAGCTTCGCCAGTACCGCCTCGGCGCTCGACACTTCGAACTGGCCGGGCTGCTCGACGGCGACGTCGGTCACCTTGCCGTCCTCGACGATCAGCGCGAAACGCTGGCCGCGCTTGCCCAGGCCGTAGCCTGAGCCGTCCATGGTCAGGCCCAGCGCCTCGGTGAGGGTAGCGTTGCCGTCCGGCAGCATGAAGACCTTGCCCTCGACGCCGCTCTTCTCGCCCCAGGCGCGCATCACGAAGGGGTCGTTGACGGCCATGCAGACGATCTCCTGCACACCCTTCGCCTTCAGGGCGTCGGCCTGCTGAACGAATCCAGGCAGGTGCTTGGCCGAGCAGGTGGGGGTGAAGGCGCCCGGCACCGAGAACAGGACAACCTTCTTGCCCTTGAAGATCTGGTCCGTGGTGACTTCCTGCATGCCATTGTCGGTCAGGTGCTTGAGGGTAACCGACGGAATGCGGTCGCCGACGTTGATGGCCATTGTGTCTCTCTCCCGATGATTTGTTGATGCCACGGTCTGGTTCTAGCTCCGGGCCGTGCGCCCGACAAGCTGGACGGAAGTCTCAACGCTTGGCCGAGGCCTTGTCCAGCGCGTCGATCACCGCCGCCTCGCTCAACAGCTCGGGCAGCGGCACGCCGTCCGGGGCGCCCGGACCGTAGACGATGTTGAACGGGATGCCGTAGCGGCCGTGCGCCGCGAGGTAGGCGGTGATGCGCTCGTCGGGCCGCGTCCAGTCGGCGCGCATGGGGACGACACCGTCCGCCTGCAGCCGCTTCGCCGCCTCACCCCGGTTGATGACCAGCTTCTTGTTGGCCTGGCAGGTAATGCACCAGTCGGCGGTGACGTCGACGAACACCGTACGCCCGGCCGCCACGTGCTCGCGGATCGCCGCCTCGTCGAAGGCGGCCCAACGCGAGACCGCGTCCACCACCGGGGCGGCGTCGGCGTGCCGGCCGAACTGCGCCGGCAGCACGAAGGCGGCCAGCGCCAGCACGCCGGCCAGCGCGGCTCCCGCCCAGCGCACCCGCTCGGCCAGCCGGCGGCCAAGCCACAGCGCCAGCACCAGCGCCGCCATCAACGCCGCGACCAGCCCGGCCACCATGTCGCCGACCTGCACCGCCATAACGGTGAGCAGCCACACACCGGTGAGCGCCAGCGCCACGGCGAGCACGCGGCGCAAGGCCAGCATCCAGCGCCCCGGCCGCGGCAGCAGGCGGGCCATGCGCGGGAAGGCGGCCACCATCAGGTACGGCAGCGCCAGCCCGACGCCCAGCGCGGCGAAGATAGAGACGATCTCCAGCGGCCCCTTGGCGAGCGCGAACCCAACCGCGGTGCCCAGGAACGGCGCCGAGCAGGGCGTGGCGAGCAGCGTGGCGACGGCGCCGGTGGCGAACGGACCGGCGAGGCCGTGCCCCTCCTCCGGCCCGGCGAAGGCGTCGGCCAGCGCGCGCGGCAGCGGGATCTCGAACAGGCCCCAGAGGTTGGCGGCGAACAGCGTCACCAGCACCACCATGAAGACCAGGAACAGCGGCTGCTGGAACTGGATGCCCCAGCCCACCGCGGCGCCGGCCGCCTTCAGCCCCACCATGACCCCGGCCAGCAGCAGGAACGACGTGACGATGCCGGCGGCGGACGCCAGGAAGCCGGCGCGCACCGCGCGCAGCGGCGCCCCGCTGTGCTGCACGGCGTGCAGCAGCTTCAGGGACAAGACCGGCAGCACGCACGGCATCAGGTTGAGGATCAGGCCGCCCAGCAGCGCCACGCCCAGCATGGCGAACAGCGATGGCGCCACGCCGACGGTGCCGCCCACCGGCCCGGCGACGACGGTGCCGTGCGTTTCCACGGCGCGCGCCCCGTCCACCAGGGTGAGCGTCGCCGGCCGGCCGGCGAGGTCCAGGTCCTTGGGCGCGTCTGCCACCTGGAAGCGCAGCACCGCGGTGCGCCCCGCGTCCGACAGGCGCACCTTGGGCGCGGTCAGGGCGAGGGGCGGTTCCAGCTCAACGAAGACGTCCGGCTTGCCGAAGGGCTCGCGCGCAGTCGCCTCGACTTCCAGCACTGCGCCCTGCGCGCGGACGGCGCGGATCTCCAGCCCGGCGGCGCGGCCGTCACCCGGCACGCTGTTCTCGGCGCGCGAGACGATGTTGGCCTCGGGTCCCGCCACCGCCGGACCGGCCGGCAGCGACAGTGTCACGTCCACATGCTGCGGGATGCAGATCTCGGAACAGACCAGCAGGTCGACGCCGGCCTTGAGGTCCAGCGGCTTGCCCGCCTCGGCCGGAACGGCGCGCACGGGGAAGGTCACGGCGCCCTCGTAGCCGACCGTCTCGATCCCCAGCGTCGTCATGCGGTGCGGCGCCGGGTAGCCGAAGCTCGCCTCCTTGAGGTTGGCGGAGCCCGTCCAATCGATCTGCGGCGGCAGGCCGGCGTCACCCGGCGAGCGCCAGTAGGTCTTCCACCCGCGCTCCAGCCGGACCTCCAGCGCCAGCGGCACCGAGCCCCGCTCGCCTGTACCCTCCACGGCGGAGACCAGGCGCGCCTCCACCGGGCCGCCCTTGCTCCAGGATCCCGCGGCGGCAAGGGCGTTGCCCGAAAGGACAAGCGCCAGGAGCATTGGAAGGGCGGCAAACCTTTTCATCGTCTGCACTGTTCTCATATCAGTTTCGGACCCGGCCCCCGAGCCCCCATTCTAAAATGGGTGACAGGCCGCGCTTCCTGCTGTCACACTCGCACTCAAGCTCGGCGGCCGCGGGGTCCGGAACCCCCGGGCTTTCCGCCCAGGACACAAGGATAACCGCCCATGCCGTACTCGACCAAGTCTTCCGAGTACCTCACTGGCCAATTGCTGATTGCCATGCCCGGCATGATGGACCCGCGGTTCCAGCGCACCGTGATCTATTTGTGCGCGCACAACGAGGACGGCGCCATGGGCCTCGTCATCAACAAGCTGTTCGGGTCGATCACCTTCGACGATCTGCTCGAGCAGCTCGGCCTCGAAGATACCAAACCCACGCCCAATCTGCCCGTGCATTATGGCGGACCTGTGGAATCCGGGCGCGGTTTCGTGCTGCATTCCACCGATTATGTGCGTGAGGGCACCCTGGTCGTCGATGACGAGGTGGCGCTGACCGCCACCATCGACATCCTGCGCGCCATCGCCGAGAACCGCGGTCCGAAGCGCTCGTTCCTGCTGCTGGGCTACGCCGGCTGGGGGCCGGGCCAGCTCGACGCGGAGATACAGGCCAACGGCTGGCTCAACGTGCCGTGCGACGAGAACCTGCTGTTCGACCCGGACCTCGAGGCCAAGTGGGAACGCGCCATCGGCAAGCTGGGCGTCAGCATCTCCATGCTCTCCGGCGAGGCCGGGCACGCGTGACGCGTGAGCATCCGGTAGGCCAATAGGCCCCTCTCCCCTCGCGGGAGAGGGGTTTGGGGAGAGGGGGGCCATTTCAGCCGCCCCGCACGAAGGCCGGATCCTCCACTGCTGCAAGGATCGTGGCGAGCACATCGTCCAGCCTTGTCAAAACCTCAGGATTCCAAAATCGCAGCACCCGGAAGCCGCTGTTCTCCAGATGGGCCGTGCGCACAGCATCCACCTGCGGACCATGCTGGCCGCCGTCCACCTCGATGACCAACCGGTGTTCAAAGCAGACAAAATCCACAATGTAGCGGTCGATGGGTTGCTGGCGCTTGAACCTCAGCCCGGCGAGGCGGTGGTTGCGAAGCGCGCCCCATAGGCGCCGTTCTGCATCGGTGGAGTTGGAGCGGAGATGTTTTGCGCGTGCCGAAGACATGCCGCAGCGGCCCCCTCTCCCCAACCCCTCTCCCGCGAGGGGAGAGGGGCTTTTTTACCCCTTACGCCGTCAGGGCCAGGGCGTCGACGCGGGCCTGCATGAAGTCCGTGCAGCGCTTGATCATCCGGCTGCCGACATAGATCCCCCACGCGCTCTGGAAACCGGCCGCCTCGTAGCGCACGTCGATACGCTTGCCGGCGTGCCGCAGCGAGTAGTGAAGGGCGGATTCCTGCGTCCAGACGGGCTTTTCGGTCATCTCCTGCACCATAGGGCCTGAAACGAAATTTCCCTCATGGTGCCAGGCGCGTGTTAAAATTTGCTTAAATGGGCAATTTTAGGAATCAATGAAAAAAGGATGCACGCCCCCTTAATCACGCCATTCCTCCCGCACTATGGCGTAGAGCACATGGTCCCGCCATGCCCCGTCGATGCGCAGGTAGCCGCGGGCATAGCCCTCGTGCGTGAAGCCGACCTTCTCCAGGAGGCCGCGGCTGGCCTCGTTGCTGGGCAGGCAGGCGGCCTCGATCCGGTGCAGGCCGAGCTGCCCGAAGGCGAAATCGAGCACCAACCGCGTGCCGCCCGAGATGTAGCCGCGCCGCGCATAGGCCCGCCCGACCCAGTAGCCCAGCGTCGCCATCTGCGCCACGCCGCGTCGTACGTTGGATAGGCCGAGCCCGCCGACCAGCGCGTCGGTCTGGCGGTCGAACACCAGGAAGCTGTAGCCCTCGTCGTCGCGCCATTCCTGCGCCTGCCGGCGCAACCGGCGGGTGAAGGCGGAGCGGGTCAGCGCGTCGGCCGGCCAGGTCGGCTCCCATGGCGTCAGGAAGGAGCGGGATTCGGCCCGCAGGTCGGCCCATTCCCGCCAGTCGCGCGGCAGCGGCGGCCGTATGTAGCACATCGGCCCGTCGAGCCGCACTGCCGGCGGGCTGATCAGTCCACTCCCCAGCAGACGGATCATGGCAGGGCGCTCCTACGCCAGGCGGGCCGCGATCCGTTCATAGTCCTCCAACTGCTGGATGGGGCCCAGGGCCGCCACCGTCGGCCTGCACTGCCGAAGGCGCCGCGCGGCACGCATCACGGCCTCCCCGTCGACCGCCTCGATGCGGCTGACGATCTCGTCCACCGGGATCGGCCGGCCATAGACCAGAAGCTGCTGGCCCAGCTGCTCGCACCGCGACATGGTGCTTTCCAGCGCCATCAGCGTGCCCGCCTTCATCTGGGCGCGGGCGCGGACCACCTCGTCGTTGCCGACCCCCTCGGCCACCTTGACGATCTCCTCACAGACCACCGGCAGCAGTTCGGCCACCTCTTCGTCGCCGGTGCCGGCGTAGACGCCGAACAGGCCGCCGTCGTGGTAGCCGCCGGTGAAGGTGTAGATGGAGTACACCAGCCCGCGCTTCTCCCGCACCTCCTGGAAGAGGCGGGACGACATGCCGCCGCCCAGCAGCGTCGACAGCACGGAGTGCGCGTAGAAGTCCGGGTCGTGGACGCCGACGCCGTCGAAGCCCAGCACGAGGTGGAGCTGCTCGAGGTCCCGCGCCTCGCGATAGTCGCCGCCGCGGTACGCCGCCGGCTCGACCTGTGGCAGCGCGGTGGCCGGCAGGTGCGCAAAGGCCTTCTCCGCCATGGCGACGAAGCGGTCGTGGTCGATGCGTCCGGCCGCGGCCAGCACGATGGACGGCCCGGCGTAGTGCCTCCCGAGATAGTCCACCAACGCCGAGCGCGGCAGTTGACCGACGATTTCCGCCGAGCCCAGCACCGGACGGCCCAGCGCCTGGTCCGGATAGGCGGTCGCCTGGAAATGGTCGAAGATGATGTCGTCGGGCGTGTCGGCCGCCTGCCCGATCTCCTGCAGCACCACGGTGCGCTCGCGCATCAGCTCGCCCTCGTCCAGCAGCGAGTGCTGCAGCATGTCGGCGATGATGTCCAGGGCGAGCGCGGTATCCTCGTGCAGCACCTTGGCGTAGTACGCCGTGTGCTCGCGCGTGGTATAGGCGTTCAGTTGACCGCCGACGTTCTCGATCTCCTCGGAGATGCGGAAGGCCGAACGGCGCTTGGTGCCCTTGAACAGCATGTGCTCGACGAGATGCGCCACGCCGTTGACGCTGGGCGCCTCGTTGCGCGTGCCGACGCCGACCCAGCAGCCGAGCGACACCGTCTGCACGTCGGGCATGGCGTCGGTAGCAACGCGCAGCCCGTTGGCCAGCGTGGTGACCCGCACCTGGCTCATGCCACCCCCTGCGCCGCGCGGGCGCGCTCGACGACGAAGGCCTGAACGGCCGAGAGATCATTGGGCAGCACGCAGACGCGCTCCTCGCGTTCATAGAGGTCGGACAGCCGCGGCGGCAAGGCCGGCCGGCGGCCGGTGGCCTTCTCGACCGCGTCGGGGAATTTGGCCGGGTGGGCGGTGGCGAGCACGACGACCGGGACCTCCGGAGCCGTCTCGACCGCCGCGGCCGAGGCGACGCCGACCGCGGTGTGCGGCTCGACCGTGTAGCCGCCGTGGGTGCGCCACGTCTCTTCGATGGTCGCCATGGTGGCAGTCTCGTCTACACGGTGGCCGGCGAAGAGCTTGAGCGCCTCGGTCAGTTGGGCATCGGTGACGGAGAAACGGCCCTCGGCACGGAAGCGGCGCATCACCGCATCCACCGCGGCCCCGTCGCGGCCCAGCAGGTCGAACAGCAGGCGCTCGAAGTTACTGGAGATCTGGATGTCCATGCTGGGGCTTAAAGTAGGCGTTACGCCCTGCGCCGCCATGGTTCCGCTCGCGAAAAAGCGCGCCAGGATGTCGTTGGTGTTGGAGCCTACGATGAGCTTGCCGATGGGCAGCCCCATGGCCCGCGCGCCATAGGCGGCGTAGACGTTGCCGAAGTTGCCGGTAGGCACGACGAAATCGACCTCGCGCTCCGGCGCGCCCAGCGCCACGGCCGCGGTGAAGTAATAGACGATCTGGGCCATGATGCGGGCCCAGTTGATGGAGTTCACCGCGGACAGGTTCAACTTGTCGCGGAAGGCGGTGTCGTTGAACATCGCCTTCACCAGGTCCTGGCAGTCGTCGAAACTGCCTTCCAGCGCGATGTTGTGGACGTTGGAGGACAGCACGCTGGTCATCTGCCGGCGCTGCACCTCTGACGTGCGCCCCTTCGGGTGCAGGATGAAGATGTCCACGTTGTGCCGGTCGCGGCACGCCTCGATGGCGGCCGAGCCGGTGTCGCCCGAGGTGGCGCCGACGATGGTCACCCGCTCGCCGCGCTTCTCCAGCACGTGGTCGAACAGGCGCCCCAGCAGTTGCAGCGCCACATCCTTGAAGGCCAGGGTCGGCCCGTGGAACAGCTCCAGCACCCAGGTACGCTGGTCGAGCTGGACCAGCGGCGTCACCGCCGCGTGGTCGAAGGTGGCGTAGGCGTCCTCGACCAGCGCCCGGAAGTCGTCCTCGGCGATGGCGCCCCCGAGGAACGGCAGCATGACGCGCACTGCGACCTCGCTGTACGGCAGGCCGCGCAGCGCCCGGATGTCGTCGGCCGAGAAGGTCGGCCACGTCTCCGGCACGTACAGCCCGCCGTCGCGGGCGAGACCGGTGAGAAGGACGTCCTCGAATCCCAGGGCCGGGGCCGCGCCCCGCGTGCTGATGTAGCGCACCGCGATCACTCTCGCTGAAAGAAAGGCGGCAAAAGTAGCGGGATGAGGAGGATATTCGCAAGCGGCAGTGCGCGGTATGCCGTGATTGTCCCTGTGTTGGGCCCCCTTCCTCCCATGCTTCGCATGGGCCCCTCCTTCCCCCGCTGGGCGGGGGCAGGTTCATAGCCCTCCCCCGCCTCTCGCGCCCGCTTGCGGGCGCTGACGGCGTCAGGCGGCCGGTGGCCGCCGAGAGCCCAGCGGGGGAGGGTTGGGTGGGGGCAAGGGTCAGCCCAGATACCGCCGCTCCAGGTGCCGCTTGAACACCCCCGCATCCAGCGGCCGCCCCGTCGCCTCGATCAGCAGTTCGTCCACAGAGGCCGGCGTGCAGCCCTTCGCGTGCACGTTCTCCCGCAGCCACCCCACCAGCGGCGCGAAGTCGCCGCGCGCCAGGCCCGGCTTCACCTCCGGCTCGGCCGTGCACGCCTCTTCGAAGAGCTGCGCGGCGGTCATGGCGCCCAGGGTGTAGGTGGGGAAGTAGCCCCAGCCGCCGGACGGCCAGTGAATGTCCTGCAGACAGCCCAGCCGGTCGTCGGGCGGCTCGACGCCCAGCAGATCGCGCATGCCCTGGTTCCAGGCGTCCGGCAGATCCTCCAGCGCCAAATCACCGGCCACCATCGCCTTCTCCAGGCGGTAGCGCAGGATGATGTGCGCGGGATAGGTCGCCTCGTCGGCGTCCACCCGGATGAAGCCGCGCTCCACGCGGGTGTAGAGGCGGCGGAGGTTGTCCGGCTCCCACGCCGGACCGCTGCCGTAGAAGGATTCCCGCGCCTGCCCGGCCAGCCAGCCGATGAACTCCGGCGAGCGGCTCGCCTGCATTTCGACGATCAGCGACTGGGACTCATGCGCCGCCATGCCGCGCGACTGCCCGACGGGTTGCAGCATCCAGGCCCGCGGTCGGCCCTGCTCGTACAGCGCGTGCCCGGTCTCGTGCAGCACGCCCATCAGCGCCTTGGCAAAGTCCGCCTCGTCGTAGCGGGTGGTGATGCGCACGTCGTCGCTGGCACCGCCGCAGAACGGATGCAGCGACACGTCGAGCCGCCCGCGCGCGAAGTCGAAGCCGGCGGCGCGCATCATCCGCTCGCCCAGTGTGCGCTGTTTCTCCACCGGGAACGGTCCCTCCGGGCGGATCACCGGCGGCTCGCCGGCCTGTTTGTCCAGAACGCGCTGGATCAGGTCCGGCAGGAAGGATCCCAGGTCCTCGAACAGCGCGTCGATCCGTGCGGTGCGCGAGCCGGGGTCGTGCTCGTCCAGCAGCGCGTCGTAGGGGGCGATGCCCATGGCCTCCCCCTTGGCCCGGGCGCCCTCGCGGACCAGGCGCAGCACCTCTTTGAGCGAGGGCAGCAGGGCCTTGTAGTCGCTCTCCGCCCGCGCGGTGCGCCACGTCATTTCGCAGACGGAGATCGCCTTACTGGTCGCCTCGACGAGGTCGGCCGGCACAGCGGTGGCATGCACGTAAGCCCGGCGCATCTCGCGCAGGTTCGCCGCCTGCCACATGTCGAGGCCGTCGCCGGCCTCGGCTTGGTCCAGCAGCTCGCCGACCTCCGGCGCGGTGATCAGCTCGTGCGCCAGCACCGACAGCGTGGCGGTCTGCTCGGCGCGACCGTCGGCGGCGCCGTCCGGCATCATGGTCTGGGTGTCCCAGCCGAGGATGCCCAGCGCGTCCCCGATGGCGGCCATGCGGGCGAAGCGGCGTTCCAGGTCCTGATAAGCGGTCATGAATCCGATCCGCGGCGGAGGTGGAAAAGGACGTAGATGATCAGCAGCGTTGCCGCGAGGCTATACCAGGTGACGGCGTATTGCAGGTGGTTGTTGGGCAGCTCGACACGCGGCTCGATGCCCGCCGGCAGCACATCGCTGAGCGATGTGCGAGAGGTGGGCGCCGGCAGCACATCGCTGAGCGATGTGCGAGAGGCGGACGACGGCAGCGCCTCCACCACCAGCGGCGCCACGGCGGGAAGACCGGCGCTCGCGGCCATGGCCGGCGGGTCGACGCGGGTCCAGATTTCCGCTCCCGGCTGGTTGTCGGGCTGCATCCAGCCCGGCGGCACCGGCAGGCGGGCGACGCCGTGCACGGTCACGTCGTCCGCCCCCTGCCCTGCCCGGCCCGCGTCGCGCTTGTCCATGGGGACCCAGCCGCGGTTGACCAGCACCGGCGGCCCGCCGTCGGCGCGCAGGAAGGGCGTCACCACCTCGTAGCCCACCTGCCCCTGCCGTGGGCGGGCGAGCACGAGCATGGCACGCTCGTGCAGGAAGCGCCCGGTCACCGTGACGGGGCGCAGGTCGAAATCGTCGGGGTTGGGAATGGTGGCCGGCAGCGGCACGGGGGTGGAGCCCAGGCGGTCGTGCACGCGCTGGATCAGCGCCTCCTTCCAGTGCAGACGCTCCACCTGCCAGGTGCCGAGCGCCAGCATGGCCAGCACCGCCGGCACAGTGAACAGCGTCGCCCACAGGCTTGGGCGGAAGCGGCGGGAGGAGCCGGCGGCCGCCGCGGCGCTCACGCGCTCGGCCCTTCGTAGTCGTGGCGGCGATGCCGGTACTGCAAGGCGATCACATAGGCCTTGGCCGGGCGCAGCATGCCGAGCGCCAGGCCCAGGATCACCACGCTCCAGATCAGCGCATGCAGCCACAAGGGCCAGTCCACGTTGAGCGACACGATGAGCGCCACCGGCACCACCAGGAAACCCAGGATGAAGATCAGAAACACCGCCGGCCCATCGCCGGTGTCCTGCTTGGCCAGATCGAGGCCGCAGATCTCGCAGCGGTCGGTAACGGTGAGGAACCCCTTGAACAACCGGCCCTTGCCGCAGCGCGGGCACACGCATCGCATGCCCGCGCTGATCGGTGGTACTTGGGGATAGTAGGTGCTCAATGCCCGGTGGCCGCGCCCAGCGACCCCCACCAGTAGATGGAGACGAACAGGAACAGCCAGACCACGTCGACGAAGTGCCAGTACCACGCCGCCGCCTCGAAGCCGAAGTGGCTGTCGGGCGTGAAGTGGCCCTTCACCGTACGGTACCAGCACACGATCAGGAAGATGGTGCCGACGATCACGTGGAAGCCGTGGAAGCCCGTCGCCATGAAGAAGGTCGACGGATAGATGCCGTCGGTGAAGCCGAAGGCGGCGTGGCTGTACTCCCACCCCTGGAAGAAGGTGAACATCACGCCCAGCAGCACGGTCAGCCCCAGCGCCTGGCCGGCCTTCCGGTTGTTGCCGGCCTGGATCTCATGGTGCGCCCATGTGGCGGTGACGCCGGACAGCAGCAGGATGACCGTCATCATGAACGGCAGATGGAACGGGTCGAAGGGCTTGATGTTCGGCGGCGGCCAGACGCCCTGCGGGTTCTGGGCGAAGATCTTCGGGAACAGCGCGGCGTCGAAGTACGCCCAGAAGAACGCCAGGAAGAACATCACCTCCGACGCGATGAACAGCGCCATGCCGTAGCGCAGGCCGATCTTCACGACGGGGGTGTGCGCCCGCTCGACCACCGCTTCCTTGATGATGTCGCGCCACCAGCCGAACATGACGGCGAGCACCGCCAGGACGCCGACGATCAGCAGCCACATCTGGTCGTAGTGCATGTAGAGGATGGCGCCGGTGGCCAGCAGGCCGCCGGCGAAGGCGCCCAGCAGCGGCCAGGGGCTCGGCTTCACCAGGTGATAGGGATGCGGGATGCCTTCGCCGGCGTGCGGCTCGGCGGTATGATGCGGCATGTGCCCGTGCGTGATGTCGGCCATGTTCCTCCAACCCCGTGCTCAATTCGTGGCGCCGGCTTCGCCCGGTCGGGCGGCCGTGCGCTCTGTGGTGGATGAGGTCGCGCCGGTCTTGGCGCGGTAGAAGGTGTAAGAGAGCGTGATGGTGTCCACGTCCTCCAGGTTCGGATCGTTGGCGAGCGCCGGATCGACGAAGAAGGCGATCGGCAGGTCGGCGCTCTCGCCGGGGTTCAGCACCTGCTCGGTGAAGCAGAAGCACTCGATCTTGTTGAAGTAGGCGCCGGTCTTGTCGGGCGTCACGTTGAAGACGGCCGTGCCGGTCAGCGCCTCCTTCGAGCGGTTCTCTGCGTGGTAGCTGACCAGCGCCGTCTCGCCCAGCTTGACCTTGACCTCGCGCTGGTTGGGCCGGAAGGCCCAGGGCAGGCCGTTGTTGACGTCGGCGTTGAAGCGCACGGTGACGACGCGCTCCAGCACCGTGCCAGGTGCGCTCTGCGCACGCTGCGTCGTGCCGCCGAAGCCGGTCACCTGACAGAACAGCGAATAGAGCGGCACCGACGCGTACGCTAGCCCGATCATGCCGGCGACCAGCGCCAGCAGGCCGATCAGCGTACGGCGGTTGCGCCGCTGCATCCGCGTGCCTGTCCCGGCGGTCATGTCAGTGGCCGCCCATGCGCACGATGGTGATCAGGTAGAACAGCGCCACCAGCGCCAGCAGCGCCACCAGGGTGGCGATGTTGCGTCCGCGCAGCCGGCGCCGGCGTTCCTCGTACGAGGATTGGGTCATCGTCATCACATGCCTCCCGGCACGACGCGCTCGCCCACCAAGAGGGCGAACAGCAGGAACAGGTATAGGATCGAAAAGCCGAACATCTGCTTGGCCGGTTTGTCGTCCGTGCTCTTCAGCACGCGCACCGCGCACAGCACGAACAGGGCACCCAGCACCACCGCTCCCGCCAGATAGACGATGCCGGCGATGCCGAAGAAGAACGGCGCCACGGCGACCGGCAGCAGCAGCAGGGTGTAGAGCAGCATCTGCCGCTTGGTGACCTCCGCCCCCTCGACGACGGGGAGCATCGGCACCCCGGCGCGCGCGTAGTCGTCGCTGCGGAACAGCGCCAACGCCCAGAAGTGCGGCGGCGTCCACAGGAAGATCAGCAGGAACAGGGCGATCGACGGCAGATCCACCCCGCCCGTCACCGCCGCCCAGCCGATCATCGGCGGGAAGGCGCCGGCGGCACCGCCGATCACGATGTTCTGCGGCGTCCGGCGCTTCAGCCACATGGTGTAGACGAAGACGTAGAACAGCGTGGCGAGCGCCAGGATTCCGGCCGCCACCCAGTTCACCGCCAGCCCCATCACCAGCACCGCCGCCGCCGCCAGGAACACGCCGAAGGCCAGCGCCTCGTCCGGCCCGACCCGGCCGCTGGGGATCGGCCGCTTCGCCGTGCGCGACATCACCGCGTCGATATCGCGGTCGTACCACATGTTGATGGCGCCCGACGCCCCGGCGCCGACCGCGATGCACAGCACCGCCACGGCGGCGAGCACCGGGTGCAGATGGCCCGGCGCCACGACGAGGCCGGCGAAGCCGGTGAACACCACCAGCGACATGACCCGCGGCTTCAAGAGCTCGATGAAGTCGGCGGCGCTGGCCGGCGCGGTTTCGGCGGAGACCCGTTGGACGGTGAGATCCGTCATTCTCATTTCTCCTCCCTTCGTAGGTTGGGCTTCGCTGACGCTCAACCCAACCTACGGGGTTCAAGCCATCACTTGATCCGCGGCAGCGTCTCGAAGGCATGGAACGGCGGCGGCGAGCTGACGGTCCATTCCAACGTCGAGGCGCTGGGGCCCCAATAGGACGCCCCCACGCGGGCTCCGCGGGTCAGCGTGTGAATGGCGATCCACACGAACAACAGCGTGGAGCCGAAAGAGATGTAGGAGCCGATGGAGGAAATCAGATTCCAGCCGGCAAACGCATCCGGATAGTCCGGGATGCGGCGCGGCATGCCCGACAGGCCCAGGAAGTGCTGCGGGAAGAAGGTCAGGTTCACGCCGACGAACGTCGTCCAGAAGTGGACCTTGCCCCAGAACTCGGGATACTGGCGGCCCGACATCTTGCCGATCCAGTAGTACCAGCCGGCGAAGATCGAGAACACCGCGCCCAGGCTCAGCACGTAGTGGAAGTGCGCCACCACGTAGTAGGTGTCGTGCAGCACCACGTCCATGCCGCCGTTGGCCAGCACCACGCCGGTGACCCCGCCGATGGTGAACAGGAAGATGAAGCCGGTGGCCCACAGCATGGGCGTCTTGAACTCGATGGAGCCGCCCCACATGGTGGCGATCCAGGAGAAGATCTTGATGCCCGTCGGCACCGCGATGATCATCGTCGCCGCCGTGAAGTAGGCCTTGGTGTCGACGCTCAGGCCCACGGTGTACATGTGGTGCGCCCACACCACGAAGCCGACCACGCCGATCGCCACCATGGCGTACGCCATGCCGAGATAGCCGAAGATCGGCTTCTTCGAGAAGGTCGAGACGATGTGGCTGATGATGCCGAAGCCCGGCAGGATCATGATGTAGACTTCGGGATGCCCGAAGAACCAGAACAGGTGCTGGAACAGCACCGGGTCGCCGCCGCCTTCGGGGTTGAAGAAGCTCGATCCGAAGTTGCGGTCGGTGAGCAGCATGGTGATGGCACCGCCCAGCACCGGCACCGCCAGCAGCAGCAGGAACGCCGTCACCAGCATCGCCCAGACGAACAGCGGCATCTTGTGCAGCGTCATGCCGGGGGCGCGCATGTTGAAGATGGTGGTGATGAAGTTCAGCGCCCCCAGCACCGAGGACGCACCCGCCAGGTGCAGCGCGAAGATCGCCATGTCCACCGACGGCCCCGACTGCCCCATGGCCCCGGACAGTGGCGGATAGACGGTCCAGCCCGTGCCCGCGCCTGAGCCCACGAAGGCGGAGCCCAGCAGCAGCAGGAAGGCCGGCACCATCAGCCAGAAGCTGATGTTGTTGAGGCGCGGGAATGCCATGTCCGGCGCACCGATCATGAGCGGCACGAACCAGTTGCCGAACCCGCCGATGACCGCGGGCATGACCACGAAGAACACCATGATCAGGCCGTGCGCGGTGATCAGCACGTTCCACATCTGGCCGTCGCCGACGATGCCCATGCCGGGGTGCTGCAGCTCGGCGCGCATGATCACCGAGAACAGGCCGCCGATCAGGCCGGCCATCACCGAGAACACCAGATACAGGGTCCCGATGTCTTTGTGGTTGGTGGAATAAAGCCAGCGCTGCACGAAGCCCGGCTTGTGGTCATCATGCGCGTGATCGTGCGCGCCCGTGGTCTTACCCATCTCTACCCCTCGCTTATGCGATTCTTATCTGTACCGGTCAGCGCGCGGCGGTGGCGTCGGCGGGCATCTGCGCCAGCTCGCGCTTTCCGTCCGGCGTGCCGTAGGCGAGCTTGGCCTTGGCGACCCACTCCGCGAACTTCTCCTTGGAGACGGCCTCGACCGCGATGGGCATGAAGCCGTGGTTGGTGCCGCAGATCTCCGAGCACTGGCCGTAGTAGACGCCCTCCTTCTCGACCTTGAACCAGGTCTCGTTGAGGCGGCCCGGCACCGCGTCCTTCTTCACGCCGAAGGCGGGAAGCGCCCAGGCGTGGATGACGTCGCCGGCGGTCACCTGGACGCGCACCGTGGTGTCCACCGGGACCATCACCCGGTTGTCGACCTCCAGCAGGCGCTTCTGGCCCGGCTTCAGGTCGGCGTCCTGCACCATGTAGCTGGAGAAGGCGAAGCCGCCGTGGTCCGGGTACTCGTAGTCCCAGTACCACTGCCGGCCGGTCACCTTGATGGTCATCTCCGCCTTCGGCGTCACCTCCATCATGTACAGCACGCGGAACGACGGCACGGCGATGACGATCAGGATGATCACCGGGATCACCGTCCACGCCACTTCCAGGAGTGTGTTGTGCGAGGTCTTGGACGGGGTCGGGTTGCGCTTCGCGTTGAAGCGCATGATCACCGTCACCAGCAGCGCCAGGACCACCAGCGTGATGCCGGTGATGATCACCAGCAGCAGGTCGTGGAAGTTGTCCAGCGCGTGCTGCACCGGCGAGGCCGCGGGCTGAAGGCCCATCTCCCAAGGCTGGGGTGCTGCGGCCAGCGCGTTTCCGACAAATCCGAGTACGCAAACGAATGCCGCCACGCCGGCGGCGCGCAAGGTGTTCCTGGTCATCCCCAACCCTCTCTTTGCCGCGACGCCATTGCGGCCCGCGGTTGGATGTCCCCTCAATCCCGACTGCCGCCCCCGCCCCGTCTCTTGTGCCGGCCCGGTTGTTCCGGGTCTCGGGATCAGGCGGTGTCCGGCGGCGCCGGTTTTTTCGTTTTCCACGGCGACGCCATGCGCGTGGGGTCTGCCTCATATACCCCTACTGCACGTGCGACAAATCCGCGCACCTAGAACTTAGCCGTTGCCACAGCCCATTTACAAGAGCCTCCGCAGAAACCTGTGGCTATATGCCGCAGGTTCAGGCGGAGCGTGGCCTCAGCCTTGTCCAAATTGTTGAGCGCATTCGTCAAGTGATAAGTGCGACACATTGACGCATACCGTCAACTGTGCTGACGATTGGCGAACGTCAATTGCGGCAATCTGCTGGTGTCCTTAAAACCCCTCTCTCCACTAGGGCGATCGCCTATGGAGACCTTTTCCCAGGAATAGGTTTATCGTCATACCCGCGCAAGCGCTACGGTATGCACACATGTTGCGGTGCAATAGGGAAGAAGCCCCTCTCCCCTCGCTCTCGGCGGCTCAAAGAGCCGCCTGACGCGACAGGCGGGTCCTTTGGACCCGCTGAGAGCGGGAGAGGGGGCATTCCGCCCGGAAGGGCGGAGAGAGAGTCTCTTCCTTACGTTTTCAGAGCCCCCGGTGGCTTGAAAGCAACGTCTGCCACCCTCTCCCCAACCCCTCTCCCGTCGAGGGAGAGGGGCTTTTCTCTTTCCGCGCAGCGACTTACCGCAATCGCGAGATGCGTGCATACCGTAGCGCGCAAGGCTCTCAGCGGGTCCTTTGGACCCGCCTGCCGCCAGCGCTGGCTGCGCCAGCGCGAGAGGCGGGGATCCAGAGCACCCGGCAACGGCATGGCCCGGCAAGGCTCTCTGGATTCCCGCTTGCGCGGGAATGACGATGAAAAAAGCGAAGGGACATGTGGGGAATTGCAGGGCCTTCGCGGGAATGACGATGGTCCTGCCGGTGGAAACTGGTCTCCATGGGCGGTTGCCCGGGACTGCCCCGGCGGCGGATGAAACAACTTGAAACACCATGAAACACGTTTTCGCTGTGCGTTTCATCCGTCGCCTTCGCCAAGACGCACCTATGGCATTTAGAGGATTTTGATCCTACATCAGGCCGGCGAATTTGGCAAGGGATGGTTCCGGCATCCCCGGGGCGATCGCATACAGAGACAACGTTCCTTTTTCAGCACATTCCGTCATTCCCGCGAAAGCGGGAATCCAGAGAGCCTTGCCAAGCCATGCCGTTGCTGGATGCTCTGGATCCCCGCCTCTCGCGCTGGCGCAGCCAGCGCTGGCGGCAGGCGGCTCGAAGAGCCGCTGAGAGCCTCTCGCGCTGGCGCAGCCAGCGCTGGCGGCAGGCGGGTCCAAAGGACCCGCTGAGAGCCTTGCGCGGGTATGACAATGGCCCTATCTGGTGGATGCCGGTCCCCATGGGCGATTACCCTGGGAGAGGGGCTTTTCAGGCCGCCTGGCTCACCCTCTTCGCCCCCGCCACCAACTGCGGGAAGGCGCGTTCGAAGGCATCCCCGTCGCTGCCCGTCAGCTCAAACCGCAGATGCAGGCCCTCGTCGCGGTGCTCCAGCACGGCGAAGGGAATCGTCAGCGCCACCCCATCGATTCGCAGTGTTCCGCGCGCCCCTGGCCGCATGTCCGGCGCACCGGTCAGGCAGGCCCCCTTCTCCGACAGGTCGACCACATGGGCCGGCGACTCAAGCCCACCCGCCGACACCCGGCACCCGCGGTCGAGTTGGTAGCGCGGGCGCTGGCGGCGGTCGACATCCTGTGTGGCGGTGCGTACGGCGCGTACCAGCGTGGTGCGCAGCGCGTCGATGCTGCCGGCCAGTTCGGCCGCCACGCCGCGCACGTCGGACGCCCGCTCGCCATTGGCCATGGCCTCCATGGAGACCTGGGCGATGCGCGACGACACTTCCTGCGCGGCGTCGGTCGTCTCGAGCACGTTGCGCGAGATCTCCTGCGTCGCCGCTCCCTGCTGCCTCATGGCCGCAGCGACCGAGCTGGCGATGGCGTCCATCTCGGCGATGGTGTCGCCGATCTCGCGCACCGCCTCCACGGCGGACGCGGTGCCGACCTGCACGGCGGCGATCTGCTGCGCGATCTCCTCGGTGGCCTTGGCGGTCTGGCTGGCGAGGTTCTTGACCTCCGTCGCCACCACGGCGAACCCCTTGCCCGCTTCCCCCGCCCGTGCGGCCTCGATCGTGGCGTTGAGCGCCAGCAGATTCGTCTGCCCGGCGATGTCGCTGATCAGCTTGGCGACATCCCCGATGCGCTCCACCGTCTCCGACAGCGACTGGATCGTGCCTCGGGTGCGGTTGCCGGCACCGACGGCGCGGTGGGTGGCTTCGCTGGCATGGTTGATCTGGTCGTTGATGGCGCGGATCGACGCCGTCAGCTCCTCCACCGCGGTGGCGACGGACTGGGCGTTGGACAGCGCCTGCTCGGCCGCCGCCGCGACGCTCTGCGCGTTCAGCGACACCTGGTCGGCCGAGGCCGACATGGAGCCGGCGGAGTCGTCCATTTCCCTGGTGCGCGCCGCGACCCGCTCGACCGCCGAGCGCATCTCGCGCTCCACCGTGTCGGCCATGGAGGCCAGCGCCGCGCGCTTGGCGACCTCCGAATCCGCGCGCGCCCGCTCCTGCTCGGCACGCAGGCGTTCGTTCTCCAAGCCGTGCCGCTTGAAGATCTCGACCGCCTTCGCCATCAGGCCGATCTCGTCGCGCCGCTCGGTGCCCGGCACCTGCACATCGTAGCGCCCCTGGGCCAGCACGCCCATGGTGTCGGTCATGCCGCGGATCGGCCGGTTGACCTGCACCGTGATGATCCACGCTGCCACCGCAGCCAGTACCAGCACCGCCGCCAGCAGCGCCATGCTCATCAGCAGCTCGGCATTGGCGTTGCCGGCCTCGCGGTCCAGCAGTCCGCGCACTTCCGCCGAAGCCGCAGCCTGTGCCTCCAGGATGCGCTCGATGCCGGCCGTGGCGGCGGCGAACCAGCGGGTGCCGTCCACGGGGTACGGTTCCGCCTTGGCGGACGCATCGTAGACCGCGGCCCGAACCTTCTCGAACTCGCCGAAATAGGCGCGGTCGATCGCCTCGGCCGCGGCTTCCATGCGGGCACCGAAGCCGGACGCCAGCCGGCGGAACGCCGTCCAGCCGCTGTCCACATGGCCGCGGGCACGCGACATCGCCTCCAGCTGGGCGGCGGTAAAGGGCTTACCTCCGGCAATCGCACCGCCGACCATGCCGCGTTCGCGCCCGGCGAACTCGCTCATCTCCCACAGCGCGTTCTTCAGGTCGAAGGCGCGCAGCACCAGCCCGGCCGTGGCAGGCCCGGCATCCTCCACGGCGCCGCGCAGCGTCTGGCTGGTCAGGATCAGCGCGCTGACGCGCGGGAACCACTCGCGCTGCAGCTCCGGCGCCGCCTGCCCCTTGGACAGCGCCTCGTCCACCTGTTGGCGCAAGCCCTCCACCGCCCGCAACGCCGCGTCCACCTCGTGCAGCGCCTTGTCGAGCGCCGGCGTGCCGTCCATCGCCCGCGCCCGCCCCAGCGCGTCGGCAAGGGCGGCGTCGGCCTCACGCCGCTTGGCGGCGATGGTGTCGCGCTGTGCCGGCGTGGCGGCCTTCAGGTCGGCCAGCACGGTATTGGTGATGCCGCGCTCCACCGCCCAGGCGCCGGCTGCGGTGAGGAACTGGTCCGACAGGCCGTTGATGGTACGCACCCGCTCCGCGGCGCGCAGGTCGTCCAACGCATTCAAGGCCCGACTCCCGGCCACGCCGACCAGCATGGCCCCGAGAATCGCGACCAGCACCAGCAGCTTAGCCCGGATCGTCATGACGCATTCTCCCATTACCTGCGCGGAAAATACCGCGCAATTTAATAGGATTTTACGCATGCAACCGTACTCAGGAACTGGGCAAAATGGCGCAGCGTTCCATCCACCTACGAATGGCCGCCGAGCACCTTGCGGATTCGACGCACGCCCGTCCACACCAGGAACAGGACGACGGGGATCATCAGTCCGACGACGACATCCGGATCGCCTTTCCAGCCGAAGCCTTTCATGGACTTGGCGGCGTAGCCGACAATGCCGATGAGGTAATAGCTGATCGCCACCACCGACAACCCTTCGACCGTCTCCTGCAACCGCAGTTGCAGATGGGCGCGGCGGTCCATGGACTTCAGCAGTTCGGCGCTCTGTCCCTCCACCGCGATCTCGACGCGGGTGCGCAGCAGGTGGCTGGCCCGCGCCAGCCGCTGCGACAGGGTCTCCAGACGCCCCTGCACCGCCTCGCAGGTGCGGATCGCCGGGGTGAGGCGACGGTCCATGAACTCCGCCACCGTTTGCAGCCCCTCGATGCGCTGTTCGCGCAGCTCGCCGATGCGCCGTTCCACCAGCTCGTGGTAGGCGCGCGCGGCGCCGAAGCGGTAGGCGCTCTCGGCGCTGATCTGCTCGGTCTGGGCCGACAGGCGGGTGAGCTTGTCGAGCACCCCGCGCTCGTCCTCCGGGCCGGCCAGCGCGGCGATGAGCGCGGTCAGCTCCGCCAATTCCCGTTCGATGGCGCCGATGCGCGGCAGCACGCCGCGCGCCATCGGCAGCGCCAGCAGCGCCATCATCCGGTAGACCTCGATCTCCAGCAGGCGTTGAACGATGCGCCCGGCCTGCCGCGGCGACATGCTGTGGTCGGCGATCACGACCCGGGAGAAGCCGTCGCCGTGGATGCGGAAGTCGGTCCACGCCGTCGCCGACCCCCCGGTCACACGCGACCCCACGTAGGCGTCCGAGCCGAACAGCCCGGCGAGCTGGGCCGGGGTCAGCTCCGGCGCCCCGGCGTCGAACACGGCGACGTGGATGCCGACCATCAGCTCGCCCGCCAGCCCGGCCAGCCAGTCGCACGGCAGCGCGTTCAGCGCCGGGTCGGCGAACGGGTCGGCGAAAGCGCCTTCGCGGAAGACGGTCCAGGTCGAGAACTCCGTGTGCCGCTCCCACTTCAGGCGGAAGCTGCCGAAGGAGCCGCTGTAGTGCGTCGCACCCGCCGCCGGGCGCGCCACGCCGGCCCAGTCGCAGAGCTGTTCCAGGTGCCGGCGCTCGCGCTCGCCCGCCTCCTCGCCCGAGAGCATCGCCAGCAGCGTCGCACGCACCGGCGGCCGCAGCGCCTCGGGTGGACGGGCGTGCACCTCGTTGGTGAGCGGCACGCGCAACGCATGCTCGCGCAGCGGCCGGGCCGTCGCCGTGATCGGGCGGTCGATTCCGGTGGCCTGCCCAGTGGTCTGGTCCATCACGGCCTGTACCTCATCTCCTGTACGGTCGGACGGCAAACCTTGCCGGGCCGGCGCCGCGTCGCCACACTATAGAGCATATCCCGCAGCCGGGCGCCTAGGCGCCCGCGATCACCAAATAGTACTACGCATCGGAGTCTCCATGAGCGCGCTTGCCGTCACCGACGACCTGTTCTTCAACCGCGCCGGTCTCGACCGTCCCCGTGTCGAGGGCATCGTGTCCGACGCGCTCCGCGGCGCCGACGACGGCGAGCTGTACCTGGAGTACGCCCAGAGCGAGAGCCTGGGCTGGGACGACGGCAAGCTGAAGTCCGCCAGCTTCGACACCACGCAGGGCTTCGGCCTGCGCGGCATCTCCGGCGAGGCGACGGGCTACGCGCACGCCTCCAACCTGTCCGAGGACGCCATCCGCCGCGCCGCCGAGACGGTGCGCGCGGTCCAGACCGGCCATTCCGGCATCGTGGCCGAGCCGCCGCCGGGCACCAACCGGGCGCTCTACATGCCCGACAACCCGCTCTCGCTCGTCCCCTTCGAGGAGAAGGTGACGCTGCTGGCGGAGATCGACGCCTATGCCCGCGCCAAGGACCCGCGCGTGCGGCAGGTGAGCTGCTCGATCAGCGGCGAGTGGCAGGCGGTGCAGATCCTGCGCGGCGACGGCGTGCGGGTGGCCGACCTGCGCCCGCTGGTGCGGCTCTCGGTCTCGGTGGTGGTCGCCGACGGCAACAGGATGGAGCACGGCAGCTACGGCGGCGGCGGCCGCGTCACCTACGAGCAGTATCTCAAGCCGGAGACCTGGCGCTTCTTCGTCGACGAGGCCTACCGGCAGGCGCTGGTCAACCTGGATTCGGTGGCGGCCCCGGCGGGTGAGATGACCGTAGTGCTCGGCCCCGGCTGGCCCGGCATCCTGCTGCACGAGGCCATCGGCCACGGGCTGGAGGGCGACTTCAACCGCAAGAAGACCTCGGCCTTCGCCGGCTTGATGGGCCAGCGCATCGCCGCCCCCGGCGTGACCGTGGTGGACGACGGCACCATCGAGAACTCCCGCGGCTCCATCACCGTGGACGACGAGGGCACGCCCGGCCAGTGCACCACGCTGATCGAGGACGGCATCCTGGTCGGCTACATGCAGGACCGCATGAACGCGCGCCTGATGGGGGCGAAGCCCACCGGCAACGGCCGCCGGCAGAGCTACGCCTATCATCCGATGCCGCGCATGACCAATACGGTGATGCGCGCCGGCCCGCACACACCGGAGGAAATCATTGCGTCCGTCAAGAAGGGCCTGTTCGCCAAGAACTTCGGCGGCGGCCAGGTGGACATCACGTCCGGCAAATTCGTGTTCTCCGCCTCCGAAGCCTACCTGATCGAGGACGGCAAGCTGGGCCCGGCGGTGAAGGGCGCCACGCTGATCGGCAACGGCCCGGACGCTCTCACCCGCGTCGCCATGGTCGGCAACGACAGCTGCCTGGACCCGGGCATCGGCACCTGCGGCAAGGACGGCCAGGGTGTGCCCGTGGGCGTCGGCCAGCCGACGCTGCGCCTGGACGGGTTGACGGTGGGCGGCACCGCGGCGTAAAGCCAAGCTGACGCTGTACCAAGGAGGCGAAGGTGGCGGGTCTTGCACTGGTGTCGACGTTCTGCCCCGACCGGGTCGGCCTGATCGCCGGGATCACCGGCCGCCTGTTCGAACAGGGCATCAACCTGCGCGACGTCACCTTCGCCGTCATGGGCCAGGGCGCGGAGTTCTCCGCCGTGTGCGAGCTGCCCGCCGACATGGAGGTGCTGGAACTGCACGCCAGCCTCGCCGCGGTGCCCGAGCTGGCCGGCGCGCAGATCAAGGTTACGCCCTTCGACTTCGATCCGAACCCCGGGCCGCTCGGCCTCATCACCCACCGGGTCGAGGTGTCGGGCGGCGATCAGCCGGGGCTGATCGCGCGGCTGTCCGACATCTTCACCCAGTTCGGGGCGAACATCGTCCGCCTCGATGCGCAGACCCTGCCCGACCGCGAAGGCGGACGCTACACCATCCGCTTCGCCGTCTCGATCCCCGCCGAGCGCGCCGCCACCTGCCTCAACACCGTGGCGAACACCGCCGAGAGCCTGGGCCTGACCAGCAGGGCCGAAGCGGTCTGATCCCCTCCCCTGCCACGGGCCGGATGCGCAGGCATGCGCGCCCGGCCTGCCGCTTTACTTGCACACGATTCTCATTCACACAAATAATGACTCTCAAAACCAAAACATAGGCAAAGTGATTGGTAGTCATTCTCATTTGTGGAATGGCTATTACTTTAATTTCAATTTGACCAATTCCAAACTGCGTGCAATATGGCTTGCAGCGATTCGATAAGTAGAGGCAAGCCATGCAGGGGAAACAGAGCGTCATCGACCGACTGAACAGATTGCTCGTCGGCGAGCTGAGCGCCGCCGATCAGTATTTCGCCCACTCCCGGATGATGGAGAACTGGGGCTTCAAGGCGCTGTATGAGCGCATCGCGCACGAGCGGCACGACGAGCTGGAGCACGCGGACAAGCTGATCAGGCGCATCCTGTTCCTGGAAGGCACGCCAGAGGTCGCCAAGCGCGACCCGTTGCGCATCGGCAAGGATGTGCCGGAGATGCTGCGCAACGACCTGACACTCGAACTGGAGGTGGTCGACGCGCTGAAGGAAGCCATCGCGCACTGCGAACAGGAGCAGGACTACGACACCCGGCGCATCCTGGCCGAACTGCTGGAGGACACCGAGGAAGACCACGCCCATTGGCTGGAGCAGCAGATCGGCCTCATCGAGAAGATCGGCCTGCAGAATTACCTGCAGTCGTCCATGGGCAAGATTTCCGAGTAAGGGGGCGCCATCATGAAGGGGAACCCGGCCGTCATCGCCCAGCTTCAGACCGTCCTCAAGGATCAGCTGACCGCCATCAACCAGTACTTCCTGCACGCGCGCATGGAGAAGAACTGGGGCTTCCGGGCGCTGGGCAAGTGGGAATACCACGCCTCCATCGAAGTCATGAAGAGCGCCGACGAACTGGTCGAGCGCATCCTGTTCCTGGAAGCAATCCCCAATCTCCAGGATCTCGGAAAGCTGCGGATCGGCGAAGACGTGCCGGAAATCCTGGCCGCCGACCTGGGCATGGAGCGCGAATACCGCGACCACATCGTCGCGGCCATAGCGTTGTGTGAAAGCAAAGCCGACTTCGTGTCCCGCGACCTCCTGGAGGAAATCCTTGAGGAGACCGAGGAACGACTCGATTTCCTCGAGACGCAGATCGGCCTCATCGACAGCGTCGGCCTGCAGAACTACCTGCAATCCGCCATGGGCGAGATCGACAGCTAGTTTTCCATCAGCCGTAATGTGATGGGGCCTCGTAGGTTGGGTTGAGCCGCAGGCGAAGCCCAACGTCTTCGCGATGCGAGGTGTGTCGGGCTTCGCTGACGCTCAACCCGACCTACGAACGCTACCCTTCACATCACCGCTGACACTAGGGCGAATTCCCCTCCCCTGCAAAGCGGGGGAGGGGTCAGGGGTGGGGGCAAGTGCAGCGCGGCGCGCGCCCTGCCGGAACCATCAATACTGCGGCGGTTGGCCCGTCCTTTCCACCTTCAATCCATAGCGCCGGCCAAGGTCGCGCAGAACGCCGCGATGCACCTGGATATGGTTCAGCGTGGTGATGGCGAATTTCGCCAACTCGGTGTCCGGGCTGTGCGATGCCTCGGTCTGATACAGATCGACCAGACGCTCGTGAATCCCGAGTTGTTCCTGCACCCAGCGACGGTCGAACGCCTCGCCGTCCAGCCCGGAGAGCTCTTTCAGCACCTGCTCGCCTCGCCCTACCGCGGCAGCGTTCTTTGGCGACGTGAGGGCGCCGGCAGCACCGCCGGGACCGCCCTCTCTAGGGTTGATCTCGCCGGAAGAACCACTGACGCCGCGGGCACTGATGATCTTCTGCAACTCGCCATCCAGGCGCTGATGCTCAGTGTCGAGCTTGGCGGCAAGCGCCTTTACGTCCTGACCGCCGCGCTCGGTCGCCAAACGCGCCATGGAGCCCACCAGCTTGTTGATCCGCTGGGCGGTCGCGAGAAATTGAGCATCCTCGATGGGCAGCCCTTGGCCCGGCTGCGGCGGCACCCGTGCGCTCGGATCGGGGCGAAGGTTGGCTTGCGCCCACGCATGACCGGTGAGAATGGCCATTCCAAGGGCACCAACGAGAGCGATCTTACGCATATCGGCTCCTTCCGGACGGGAGTCACTCGGCGGGCTGGGTCAGGGTTGCGCGAGCCGGGCGCTCGACGCGCGCCGGACCAAGTTGTGCCCAGACGAACAACAGCGCGGAGATCACGACGACAATGCCGGCGCCGAGGCGCATCCAGTAGAAGAACGCCAGTTGCTCCTGCACTTCCATGTACGTGGACCCCAGAACCCGCTGGAGATGCACCTGCACGACACCGGCGAAGGTCAGTGTGAAGGTCATGAACGCCATCGCCGAGGTCATGATCCAGAAACTCCACATGTTGAGTATCTGGTTGTACGGATCGCGCATGCGGAGATGCGGCATGGCGTAGGTGATCATCGCCAGATTGACCATCACATAGGCGCCGAAGAAGGCCAGATGGCCGTGCGCCGCCGTGATCTGCGTGCCGTGGCTGTAGTAGTTGACCGGCGCCAGCGTGTGCATGAAACCCCACACCCCCGCGCCGAAGAAGGCGAACACCGTGCAGCCCAGCGACCACAGCAGCGCCGCCGTGTTCGGGTGGTCGCGCTGGCCCTTCCACACCATGGTGAAGGTGAACAGCACCATGGCGAAGAACGGCGCCACCTCCAGCGTCGAGAAGATCGAGCCGACCCACTGCCAGTAGGCCGGAGCACCGATCCAGTAGTAGTGGTGCCCCGTGCCCAGCAGACCGGTGAACAGCGCCAGGCCGGCGATGGCGTACAGCCACTTGTCGACAACTTCGCGGTCGGCACCGGTCAACTTGATCATGAGGAAGGCGAGGATCGCGCCCATGACCAGCTCCCACACGCCCTCGACCCACAGGTGGACGACCCACCACCAGTAAAGCTTGTCCACCGCCAGGTTGGACGGGTTGTAGAAGGCGAACAGAAAGAAGATCGCGATACCCCACAGCCCCAGCAGCAGCACGCTGGTGACCGCCGTGCGCCGCCCCTTCAGCACCGTCATCGAGATGTTGTAGAGGAACATGAGGGCCACCACGACGATGGCCGCCTTGACCCACAGCGGCTGTTCCAGGAACTCGCGTCCTTCGTGGATACCCATCGTGTAGCCGACCACGGCCGCCAGCCCGCCGAACAGGAACAGCCAGAACTGGATGTAGGCCAGCAGCGGGCTGTGGATATCACGCTCCGCTTCCTCGGGAATCAGGTAGTATGCAGAACCGAAGAAGCCCATCAGCAGCCACACGATCAAGGCGTTGGTGTGGATCATGCGCAGGATGTTGAAGGGCAGCAGTTCCGACAGGAAGTTCGGGAGCACATACACGGTGCCGGCGATGGTGCCGACCAGCACTTGTACGATGAACAGCGCCATGGCGCCGACGAAGTAAACGTAGGCGACCCGCTGTGTTGCGTACTTCATCGAAAGTCTCCCGAGATCGCGGTGTCGGTGGGCCTCAGCCGGCGGTGTTGGGCGGCCACTGCTGCGTGTTGATGCGGCTGGTCCAAGCGAGGAAATCGATGAGGTCGTTCACGTCCTGCTCGGACAGATGGAACTGCGGCATCTGCCGGCGGCCCTCAATGCCCGAGGGTTGCGAGTTCATCCAGGCGGTCAGCGCAGCGCGGGCCCCTTCGGGGTCCTTGTCGCCGCCGTAGCGCACCCACACGTTGCCCAGCTCGGGCGCGAAGTAGGCCCCTTCGCCCAGGATGGTATGGCAGTTGATGCAGGAGTGCCGCTCCCAGACGTGCTTGCCCCGCACGACACTCTCGCTCAGGCCGGCCTCGTCGGTACTGGTGTTGCGCATGTAGAAGTGGCTATGGACGGTCAGCGCCGCGAAGGCGATGAAGAAGAACGCCGAGCCCCCATAGAAGATGTTCCGGGCGGCAGACGTGGTGAACCGTTCGGCCATGATCGTTCACCCCCAATGGAGGATCGGCCGGCAGCCGGAGCTCCGGGCCTTGAAGGTCTGTAATCCAATCAAAGGCGATCAGTTCCACTCGACACACCTGTGCATTGGCACTACCGCTCTCGGCAGAGCTTGCGGTTGACCCGTTGGTCCAGCGATAGGGCATCGTCCGCCGCAAGCACCGGGAAGCCCGCCACCATCAGCCCGGTGGGCCTTCCCCTGCTGGAAGCAAGGGAGGGATTTTTATTGCGCTCACATACATTGCAGCATATTTTCCCGTCATGGACGACATAGACCGCAAAATCATCGCGCATATCCAGCATGATGGACGCGCTTCTTACGGCGACATCGGCGCCGCCGTCGGGCTGTCCGTATCCGCGGTCAACGAGCGCCTGAAGAAGCTGCAGGCCTCCGGAATCATCGCCGGCTGGGGTGCGCGCATCGCCCCCAGGCCCCTCGGCCTCGACGTGCTGGCCTTCGTGCACGTGCTGCTGGAGCGGCCGGAGCACGACGTGGCCTTCCGCGCCGCCATGACCGCCAACGCCGCCGTGCAGGAGTGCCACCACCTGACCGGGGAATGGTCCTATCTGCTCAAGGTGCGCGTGCCCGACACCGCGGCGCTGGAGCGCTTCCTGACGGACGAGCTGAAGGCCTTGCCCGGCGTAGGGCGCTCGCACACCGCCATCGCACTGTCATCGGTGAAGGAGACGGCCGCGCTGCCGGTCGGGTGAATGCCATGGATACAGCCTTCCTCTTCCTGAAAGGCGCCGCGATCGGCCTGTCGATCGCCGCCCCCGTGGGACCCATCGGGCTGCTGTGCATCCGCCGCACGCTGGCGGACGGGCCGGTGGTCGGGTTGGCGACCGGGCTGGGCGCGGCTACGGCCGACGCGGCGTACGGCACCGTCGCCGCCTTCGGGCTGGTGGCGATCACGGAGGTGCTGGTCGGCTGGCAGGGGCCGCTGAGGCTGATCGGCGGGCTGGCGCTTCTCTGGCTGGGAGTCACCACCCTGCTCGCGCGCCCGGCCGAGCACGCGGCGGATGCGCCGACGGTGCACGGGCTGGCCGGCGCCTACGGAACAACGGTGGTGCTGACGCTCGCCAACCCCGCGACGATCATCAGCTTCGCCGCGGTGTTCGGCGCGCTGGGGCTGGCCGAAACGGGCGGCGCCCCCGCGCTGGGCGCGGTATCCCTGGTGCTCGGCGTGTTTCTGGGGTCGGCGCTGTGGTGGCTGTGCTTGAGTGCCGGGGTCGGCGTGTTCCGGCGGCGTGTGACCCCGGCGGCGATGCTGTGGATCAACCGCGCCTCGGGCACGGTGCTGGCCGGGTTCGGGCTGATGGCCCTGGTCGCGGCCTTTTAGGACGTCCCGCCCCTACAGCATCCCGAAGGTCAGCGAGCCGCCGAGAATCGTGGCGGTGGCGCCGAACAGGAGGACGATGGCGCTCAGACGCTCTACGCGCGACCAGCGCTGCCAATCCTTCTTGAAGCTCTTTAGGTCGTCGCCCATGGCTCGCTCCGCCAACTAGAAGATCCGTCGCGCAGTCAATCTAGCGGGGCACCAGTTTCCACTTGGTTAACGTGCAGCAGACGAAAAATCATCCCTCCGTTTTTGATCACAGATAACCGGCTTTTAAAGAAATCTATTGAATGATTTTGAGAGAATTTCCGATCATGCGGCCCGTCGGAGTTACCGCTGGGGCGGCGGCGCCGATCGGGCGGCCTGGGGACTCAGTCATCGGACTGGCTGCCGTCCGGCGGCCTTCCATCCAACGGGTCCCCCTACCAGATACCCGGAGCAACCACGACCGAGAGCAACCATACGGGGCGCATCGTGACGGAACTGAAGATCGGACTGGCACTCGGCAGCGGAGGGGCGCGCGGCTGGGCCCACATCGGCGTCCTGCGGGCGCTCGGCGAGTTGGGGATCGAGCCGGACATCGTCTGCGGCACGTCCATCGGTGCCGCCGTCGGCGCGGCATACCTCACCAATCAGCTGAACGAGCTGCAGAGCTGGGCGCAGAGCATGGGCCTGCTCGGCATGCTGGGCATCATCGACGTGACGTTCCGGCGCGGCGGGCTGGTCGCGGCCGAGCGCGTGTTCGAGCGGTTCCGCAACGACCACACCGACATCCGCATCGAGGATCTGCCGAAGCCCTATGCCGCGGTCGCCACCGACCTGAGCACGGGGCGGGAGATCTGGCTGCGCGAGGGACCGATTCTGGACGCGGTGTGCGCCTCGGCGGCGATGCCCGGCATTTTCCCGGCGGTGCGCACCGGCCAGCACTGGCTGGTGGACGGGGCGCTGGTCAACCCGGTGCCGGTCTCGCTGTGCCGGGCGCTGGGAGCGGACGTGGTGATCGCGGTGAACTTGAACAACGAGCTGTCCGCGCCGTCGCGCCCGGTGATGGCGGAGGCCGGCGTGGCGACTTCGACCTTCGGGCAGCTGACCCAGCAGGTCAGCGCCTGGATCGGTCGGCGGCCCGGCATCCGCACGCGCTTCCTGGCCGACCAGATCGAGGCCACGGCCAGGGAGCCGGCCCCCAACGTGCTGGAGAACCTGGCGGGGTCCATCGACATCATGCAGGACCGTATCACCCGCTCGCGCCTCGCCGGCGAGCCGCCGGACGTGCTGGTGACGCCCCGCCTCGGCCACGTCGGCATCCTGGAGTTCGACCGCGCAGCCGAAGTGGTCGAGATCGGCTACGCCGCCGCCTCCATCACGCGTCCGCAGATCGAGCTGGCGCTGCGGCGGGCATAGCGAGAGCCGGAGCACGACACCGCGCCCTCCGGAGTTCACCCGCCCCATGCACCCGGCGCCGCAGCAACGACGAAGTCGGCGCCGGCCGTCCGGGACGGGTGAACACGGGAAGGCGCGTCGGCCTATTCCGCCGGGACCGACGAGGCCGGCGGCTGCGGACGCGCCAAGCGGGTCAGCAGCGTGATGCCGGCGACCACGGCCACCCAGGCGGCCGCCTGCAACGCGCTGGGACGGTCGGTGTAGCCGACCAGGATGTGCAGCACCTGCCCGGCCAGGCTCTGGTCGGTCAGGAGGAAACGGGTGTCCCACAGCTCCTCGCCACCGATGGAGACGACACCGGCCTGCGTCAGGTAGGCCATCGCCGATGCCGCCATGCCGGCGGCCAGCAGCGTGATCAGCCACGAGGTCACGGTGAACAGGTGGCGCACGGGGATATTGAGCAGGCCCTTGTAGATGAGCAGCGCCGCCAGCGCGCCCAGCGCGATGCCGCCGGCCGATCCGAGCGCGAGCTGCACCGCCCCGCCGCCGTCGGCCGACGCGATGCCGGTAAGGAACAGCACGACCTCCGCCCCCTCGCGCAGCACCGCAGCACCCACCACCACCGCCAGCGCCTGCGGCGGCCGCTCGCCGGTTTCCACGGCGCGGCCGACCGCGCGCATCTCGGCGGCGTGCTCGCGCCCGTGGCGGGCCATCCAGGCGTTGTGCCACGCCAGCATCACCACCGCGGTCAGCAGCACGGCGGCGTTGAACAGCTCCTGCCCGGTGCCTTCCATCTGGTCGGAGATGACGTCGGCGAAGGCGGCCACGAGGCAGGCGCCGGCCACGCCGCCGACGATGCCCGCCGTCACCCACCGCCCGCGCCCGGGAACGCCGCGCGTCGCCGCCAGCACGATCCCGATGATCAGGCCGGCTTCGAGCACTTCGCGGAAGACGATGATGAGACTGGCGAGCATGGCAACCTCCGGCCGCGCAATGGAGCTTACTTGGCGATCAGCGTGCCCTGGGCGGTTTCCATGTTGAACTCGCCGAAGAACTTGTACGTGCCGGGCTTGAGCGGAGCGACGTTGACGCGGGCCGTCCGGCCGCCGCCGATGATCTTCTCGGCCTTGAAGTCGGTGCTCTCGAACTCCTCGGCGGTGGCGTCCTGGTTCTCGACGATCAGCACCAGCTTCTGGCCCGCCGGGACCTCGAGGGTGGCCGGCTGGAACTTGTGATCCTTGATGACCACCGTGAATTCGCCATCGGCGGCCAGGGCGGAGCCCGCCACGCCGAGCGGAGCGGCAACGAGAAGGGCGGCAAGCAGGCGGCGCATGATCGGCAATCTCCGGGACCCGTGGGGAATACTGAGAGTCATTCTCAGGTGCACCATAGCCTTGTCAATGAGAACAGTTCGCATCACGCCTGCGGCGTAGCGCCGCAGCGCGGGAAAGCTTGTCGGTTCCATGCCGTCTTTCGAGCAATACGGTTCGGAATGCGAGGGGCGCCCTCGAGCGGGCGGCCCTGTGCGCGGCGCTCAAGGCCGAGCCCACTTGGGGAAACGTCATCGACGGATAAGAAGGCGGTGAGCGTTGCGGCACCGGCGGAAGGCTCCGCCGGTGCCGACAGCTCAGCCAGCACACTCGGAGCATCGTTGCGGCCAATGGCCGCTCCAAATTGTTCTCAAATTATCGCGCTTTTGAAAAAGCCCGGCTGGAAGCTGAACGGCGCGTTACATTGCGTTTTTCCCAGCGATCGTACCGCAACATACGATACCATAGGTATAGTTGAGATTCTGCGAGCACCAGGCATATTCATATTCTGCTTGGCAACGCTGTCGCGCGAGGAGATCGCCACGTTTCGAACACATGGTGTTCGATGAGGCTTCTTATATCACACTCCCAATAAGAACGGATGGGGCCAGAGCTGATGCGTAAATGTTATTATTTAATTGGAGCATCAATGTCACCAAATTTTGGAGATGAATTTGTTCTGTGTTTATGGGCTCATGCGATCAAAAAATCGGATCCGGCCGCGCTGGTTGTATGCGACGTTTTCAATCCGCATTTTCGCTTTAGAATGCAAGGACGGTTCCCCCGTGATGTGGTATTTGTCGATATACTCTGGAAATGCGTCTGGCGGGCGCAATCCCCGGCACACCTTGAAGGAGGAACGGCTTCATTCGACCCAAACGAAATTGATGTCGACGCTTGGTGTCAAGTGAACTTGGATTGTTTGGACGACATAGTTGCGGGATGCGACTTGCAATCCATTCACTTCCACGGCGGCGGCTATATCAATAGAATTTGGATAAATCACGCCCTTATTTTAGCATTTGCGGCTATCCTTGCTGAGAAGTGGGAGGTTCCTCTGCACATAACCGGCTTTGGATTGCTGCCTATGGATCAAAATGCTTTGCAACGTTTATCTCCTGCGCTTCTCCGGGCGGACTGGATCGACCTGCGCGATGAAGGCTCCTTCGATCATGTTCGCTCTGTCTGCCCTAAATCATGCATATTCTCAGGCGATGACGCTCTGCTGATGGGGATCGATGCAGAACTCGCCAGCCGCCAGCTTTCGATAAGGCCCGAGCGGAGGTTGGCCATCATCCTTCAAAAGGATCTTTTCCCTGCGGAAACCATCAATCTCCTTCTGGGAAATCCGCAGGTCCTGATTGGAACAATGGATGCGTACGGATTGGAAGGATTGGACATTGTCCAATGCTCGCCGTCCGACCAGATTGACCTTCCGATTGAGACATCCAGAGTGCTGACGAGCAATGGGAAGGACATTACCCGCACGCCCGTAGGCACCGTGATGCGGAATGGGCTTCCCGTGTATCCAAACGGAGCTTTGATCTCAACGCGGTTTCATCCTCATTTGGTATTTACTTACTTTGGCCTGCGGGGATGCGCTCTAGCTGGACTGGACTATTACATTGAAAAACATCGCAGTGTAACTGCAACACTGCCAAATGAATGGCCATTGATCCTGGCCCATGAATTGCCAAATGCCATTGCATCGGAAGGCGTCTTGCGGCTCGGATCGGGGACGTTGATTGACAATCCGATTACGCAGGGCGCCATTGCGCGCAAGCGCACGACACTGCGACGTCTGGGTCTCCTGCAGGCTTGAGCAGGGGGAGGGCGCACGAAACGCCCGCCCAGCCGGAGGTTCTGTCTGTAGCAACGTTACGCTTGTCAAACCTGCCGATATTCTATAGGATCATAGTCCTTAAAGCCCGAACTGCGCCATCCGGAAAGCCGAATCCCGAAGGACGCGAACTGAACACCCCCTGCACAGTGTTGCATAGTGTTTCATAGTGTTCCATTCGAGCCCGGCAGAAGCTTTGCCCTCTAAGGAAGTGCTACACGTCCGTCCACGAACGACCACACGCAACCCTCTGAACAAACACGAAAAAATCCCCTGTTCCCGCCCATTGTGCAGCAAACGGGCTGTGCACAACGGCGCACAACGCCCACCGAGGTCGCGGCTCACGCCGCCGGCCACATCCAGGTGAGTTCGTGCTTGTTGTGGAAAAGGTGCTCGACGCGACCGCCGGGGATCCCGGCGAAGGCGCGGGCCGTCTCGTGGTCGGTCTCGCCCTGGAACTTGAGCGTGCAGACGAAGTGGCCGACCAGTCCGCTCTGCATCCACGCCTCCACCAAACGCAGCAGGCGTTGCGGGTAGCAAATGACGTCGCAGACCAGCCAGTCGAGCGGGCCGATGTCCTGCGGCTTCAGGCCAAAGGCGCTCTCCTGGCGGAAGTCCACGCGCGGCAGCGCCGCGATTTCCGGGGCGAGCGGCGCCTTGTCGACACTGATCACGTCGGCACCCAGCTCATGCAGCACCCAGGTCCAGCCGCCGGGGCTGGAGCCGAGATCCAGGCAGCGGCTGCCCGGCCCGGGATGCTCGCCCATGCGGGTCAGCGCCTCCCACAGCTTGAGGTAGGCGCGGTTGGGCGGTGCTGTCCGGTTCTCGACGAACTGCACCTCGCCGTGCCGGAAGGGGCTGGAGCAGTGCGGCGCCGCGATCACCGTGAACTCGTCCAGCAGGGTCCAGGAGCCGAGCGGCGCGGTGGGCTTGGGCGACGGGAACGCGATGGGCTTTGCCGAGACGTGCGGCAGGTTCTCCTGGATCAGGTTGCCGCGCCGGTGGTGGCGCAGCGACCACAGCGCCCAGTTCCGCTGGATGGCGCGCAGCTTCTTGGCGGCGTCCTTGATGGACTCGATCTCGATGCGCACCGGGTCGAACCAGACGTTCTGCGCCCAGGCGGCCGGTCGCGGCCGCCCGTCGACGAAGACCAGCCGGTCCTCCACGGCCGCAACGTCGCCCAGCTCCGCGACGAGATCGTCCACGAAGCCCTCGGGCGCGAGATAGATGGTCTGGTTCAATGGCTCGGTCATGGAGAGGGGCTACAGGTGCCGGTCACGGATTGCAAGGCGGAAGCGGCAGCCATCGGACCGCCCCCAATCACCCCGGGGGAATCATCCCAAGGCAACCACCCCGCCCCACCCCGGCAGATGGATGACCCCGTTACTGATCGCGCCGGCCATCCCGTGCCCGTGCAGTTCCCGCCAGCGTTCGGCGTCGGGCAGCGGCACCTCCACCGCCCGGGGGCCGAGGTTGAAGACGCACAGCAGCGTCTGGCCCTCGTGCCGCCGCTCGAAGGCGAGCAGCGGCTCGGGCATGTCGCGGAACCGGATATCACCCAGGCGCAGCGCCGGCTGCCCCTTGCGCCACGCCAGCCAGCCGCGGGTGAAGGCGAGCACGCTGTCCGGGTCGGTGCGCTGCACGTCGACGGCGCGGGCGCGGTGCGCGTCGGGAACGGGCAGCCACGGCTCGGCACTGGAGAAGCCGGCGTGCGGCGCGTTCTGCGCCCAGGGCATCGGCGTGCGGCAGCCGTCGCGCCCGCCGGCCTCCGGCCATATGGCGATGCCGAAGGGGTCCTGCAGGCGGTCAAACGGCACGTCGGCCTGCGGCAGGCCCAGCTCCTCGCCCTGGTAGACGAAGGCGGTGCCGCGCAGGCTGGTCAGCAGGGCCAGGAAAAGCTTGGATGCTGCCGGCGGCGCCTCGGGGCCGCCCCAGCGGCTCGCCACCCGCTCCACGTCGTGGTTGGAGAAGGCCCAGGACGGCCAGCCGTGCCCCGGCTGCCGTTCGAACGCCTCCACTGTGCGGCGGATCGCGGCGGCACCGCCGCCAACCCCGAGCAGCGCGAAGTTGTAGGCGGTGTGCAGCCGGTCGGGGCCGGCGACGTACTCCGCGGCGCGGGCAACGCTGTCGTCGTCGTGCACCTCGGCCACCGCCATGCGGCCGGGGTAGCGGTCGAGCAGTGTGCGCAGGCGGCGCAGGATCGCGTGGTTCTCCGGCTGCGACTTGTCGTGCACATGCACCTGCATGCCGTAGGTGCTGCCCGGCGGCACGCCGTCGGGCCAGGGCGAGCCGGGCGGGCGGGCGGGATTGTCGCGCAGCAGGCGGTCGTGCAGGTAGTAGTTGGCGACGTCCAGGCGGAAGCCGTCCACCCCGCGGTCCAGCCAGAACGCGCACTCCGCCAGCACCGCGTCCTGGACCGCCGGGTTGTGCAGGTTCAGGTCCGGCTGGCTGGCGAGAAAGTTGTGCAGGTAGTACTGCCGCCGCCGGCTGTCCCAGGTCCAGGCCGGGCCGCCGAAGACGGACAGCCAGTTGTTCGGCGGCGAACCGTCCGGCTTCGGCTCGGCCCAGACGTACCAGTCGGCTCGTCCGTTGTCGCGGCCCTGGCGGCTCTCGCGGAACCAGGCGTGACGGTCGGAGGTGTGGCTCAGCACCATGTCGATCAGCACCTTGAGCCCCAGCGCGTGCGCCCGCTCCAGCAGCCGGTCGACGTCGCCCAGGTTGCCGAACAGCGGGTCGACGGCGCGGTAGTCCTCCACGTCGTAGCCGAAGTCCTTCATCGGCGAGCGGAAGAACGGCGACAGCCAGACGCCGTCCACGCCCAGCGCCGCCACGTGGTACAGCCGCTCCGTCACCCCGGCAAGGTCGCCGACGCCGTCGCCGTTCATATCGAGGAAGCTGCGCGGGTAGATCTGATAGATCACCGCGCCCCGCCACCACTCGCCCATGCCGCCCCCCCTGCCCCGTTCGCCCTTTCTCTGACACGATCCCGTTACCGTGGCGGGACCGCCCCGTGACATTTGTGCACACCCTCCTGAATTCCAGAACTGCCAATTGACAGTCATTCTCATTTGCATTAGCTGTGGGGGCGCAACGACGCCAAGGGTTCAGCGTTCCATGTACGTGTGCATCTGCCATCCGATCACCGACAAGCAGATTAAGCAGGTCCTCGTTGAGGGTGCGCAGACCACCGCGGCGGTGTTCCGGCACTTCGGCCACAAGGTCCAGTGCGGCAAATGCGTCCCGTACGTGCGCGGGATGGTCGAAGAGCACTGCGAAGCGAATCACACCGGCGGCTGCGGCGGCGATTGCGGCCAGTGCGGCTGCGGCGAGCCCAAGGCGTCCAACGACGCCGAATACGCCTATGGCATCGCGGCGGAGTAACCCCTCCCCCTCCAGATTTGCCGGCCTCCTGCGACAACGTGTCTCCGGACTATGCGGTTGGCCCGATTGACCTCCGGCGAGGATTCGGGCAGATAGGCACAAAAACAAGACCTGTAGAGGCGCAAAGACCAAACGGCGGAGACAACCGTCGACAAAGGGAACGCTCAACTCAATCGAACGACTTCGGTATCAACGCGGCGTTTGTCACAAAAATGGCAGGCCCCCGATCGATTTTTTCTTTGGCACCGCACACGGATTATTTCGCGGCGCACAATCCCGTGGCGTCGTTCCGTCGGCTGGCCATGGCGACCGGAACCGATCACCGAAGCACACCCGAAGGGAAGAGTCATGAGTAACCACCAGCGGCACAGCCACGAGGCCCTGTGCCACAAGCTGCTTTCGGAGGCCACGGACCGACTGGAGCAACTCCGCTCCACGGTGGAGCGCGGCGACACCGACGGACGCCTGGACCTGGAGCGCGCGCTGGACGCTGCACGCGGTCTGCGCAACCGCGCGCTCGCCCGCGTCGAGGCCGCCCGGCAGGCCAGCGACGACGCCTGGACCTTCGCCTGCGCCCAGGCCGATCAGGCGATCGACGAGCTTCTGCAGGCCATCAACGACCTGGAACACCGCCTGGCCCGCGCCGCGGCGTAGCCTAGTCCCTCCCCCGGCTCTCAGCGGGTCCTACGGACCCGCCTGCCGCCAGCGCTGGCGAAGCCAGCGCGAGAGGCCCGGCCGGGGGAGGGTTCACACCGTCGCCAGCAGCCTTGCCAGCTCGACGGCGGTCTTCACCCCCATCTTCTCGAAGACATGCGCGCGGTGCACCTCGACGGTGCGCATGCTGATGCCGAGGTCGTCGGCGATCACCTTGTTCAGCCTGCCCGCCACCACCAGGTCCATCACCTGCCGCTCGCGCTGGGTCAGCGTCGCCAGACGCGCCGCGACGGACGCCTGGCCGGCCTCGCGCACCCGCTGCTCGGCATCATAGGCCAGAGCCTCGATCACCCGGTCGACAAGGTCGTTGTCGTTGAACGGCTTCTCGACGAAGTCGCGCGCCCCCTTCTTCAGCGCCGACACGGCGATCGGCACGTCGCCGTGCCCGGTCAGGAAGATCACCGGCAACCGGCAGCCGCGCTCGCGCAGGCGGTCGAACAGCTCCAGCCCGCTCATCCCGTCCATGCGAATGTCCAGCAGCAGGCAGCCGGCCATGGCCGGCGTCCAGGCGTCCAGGAACGCCTCGGCGGAGGCCCAGGTTTCGGCACGCACGTCGCGCGACTGCAACAGCCAGGACAGCGCGTCGCGGATCGCCTCGTCGTCGTCGACGATGTGGATCTTCGCCTCGCTCATGGCGCCACCGGCAGCGTGAAACGGAAGGCCGTGCCGCCGTCCGGGACCGGCTCGAACCACAGGCGCCCCTGATGGCTCTCGATGATCGAGCGGCAGATGTTCAGCCCCATGCCCATGCCTTCCTTCTTGGTGGTGAAGAAGGGCGAGAACAGCTTCTCCGCCACTTCCGGCGCCACCCCGCAGCCGCGGTCGCGGATGCTGGTGAGAATCGCCCCATTATGGACTTCGGTGGTGATCCGCAGCAAACGTGCCTCGCGGGGCGTCTGCGCCATCGCCTCGATGGCGTTGCGCATCAGGTTGAGCAGCACCTGCTGCATCAGGATGCGGTCGGCCAGCACGCCGGGGGCGGCGCGGTCCAGGTCCGCCTCGATGCGCACACCGTGCTTGCGGGCGTCGGGGCGGACCAGCGCCACGCTGTCGTCCACCACCTCGGTCAGCGAGCAGGGTGCCACCTGGGGATTGCGCTTGCGCACGAATTCGTGGATGCGGCGGATGATCTGGCCGGCCCGCTTGGCCTGCTTGGACAACTTGTCGAGCGGCGGGATCAGCTCGGCCGACGCCACCGTGTCCGCCCGGAGCTTGTTGAGGCAGCCGGCGGAATAGCTGGCGATGGCGGAGAGCGGCTGGTTCAGCTCGTGCGCCAGGGTGGACGCCATTTCGCCCATGGTGATCAGGCGCGCGGTCTGCTGCAGCCTCTCCTCCTGCTGGCGGGCCAGCTCCTCGGCGCGCTTGCGCGCGGTGATGTCGACGAACGAGCCCATCCAACCCGTCTGCCGGCCGTTGGCGTCGATCAGCGGCGCCTCGTAGACCAGGGCGTCGAAGCGCTCGCCGTCGCTGCGCATGAAGCGCAGCTCGAAGCCGTCCGGCGGCGCCCGCCCGGCCAGCACCGTGCTGAAGACGGTCTGGCAGCGCTCCAGATCCTCCGGCGGCCAGTAGGGCATGGGCGGCCCGCGGCCGATGAGCTGTTCCGCGGTCCAGCCGATCATCTGGCAGAAGGCCGGGTTGACGTAGATGATGCGCCCCTCCAGATCGCGCGCCCGCATGCCGACGGTGAGCGAGTCCTCCATGGCCTTGCGGAAGGCGTGCTCGGTGCGCAGCGCCACCTCGGCCCGCACGCGGCGGCGGATGTGCCGGCGCACCGCCCACAGGCTCCACAGCGCCGATCCGGTCAGGCCGAAGATGGCGACCACCAGCACCGTGCGTCCCAGGTTGCTCTCCGTTCGATGCACGGTGGCGACCAGCGTCAGCCCCTGCCCCGGCGGCTCGAAGGGGATGGCGTGGCTGCGCCGCGGCTCTGGCTCGGTCAGGCGCGACTTGCTGCCCAGCACGGTGCCACCCTGGTCGACGATGGCGATCTGGTAGCGCTCGGCGATCCACCAGGGCACGTTATGGGCGAGGATGTCGTCGATGGAGAACACCCCCACCAGCACGCCGGCGAAGCTGTTCTCCTGATAGACCGGCACCAGCACGTCGAAGCCCATGCCGGCCAGCGGCAGCTTGTAGGGCGCGGTGTAGAAGTGCTTGCCGAGCGAGCGGGCGATGCGGAACGCGTCGCCGCGCGGCGGCGGACTGAAGGCGTTGTCCACCTCGCGCCCATCGGGCACCGGCGGCACCCCGACGACAGGACGCCCCTCGGCGTCGAGCCAGATGACCCGCTCTAGGGCGGGGTTGGTGGTGACGAGGTGGCGCATGGCGTTGAGGAAGGCCGGACGTTTCCCTTCCGGCCCGCTATTCTCCGACCGGCCGATGCTGTCGGCCAGCTGCTCCAACCGCTCCACGTCGGACACGAGCTGGAACCGCAGGCTCTGCTCCACCCAAAGCGTGTCGCGGATCAGCGCCCGCTCCTCCTCCTCCCGCTCCGAGCGATCGAGCAGCCAGAGGAAGACGCCCAGCAGCACGACCACCAGCACCATGGCGACGATGGGCATGGCGTGACCGGTGCCTCGACGGGTGCGGCCTACGGGAAAACGGATCATGCCACCGTTATCAACAAAGATACGGATTTCCACAATAGCGGCGGCGGTAAAACCGTTGAACAATGTTGCACAGACAATCAAGATCCTGGAGGATTCAGTCCATGAGGCTTTCCAAGCTGCTGTGCGCGGCCGCCGTCGGCTGCCTGCTCGCGTCGCCGGCGCTGGCGCAGAACCAGATCGTCATCAAGTTCAGCCACGTCGTCGCCCCCGACACGCCCAAGGGCAAGGGTGCGGAGAAGTTTAAGGAGCTGGCCGAGGCGCGCACCGGCGGCAAGGTGAAGGTCGAGGTCTACCCCAACAGCCAGCTCTACAAGGACAAGGAAGAGCTGGAGGCGTTGCAGCTCGGTGCCGTGCAGATGCTGGCCCCGTCGCTCGCCAAGTTCGGGCCGCTGGGCGCCAAGGAGTTCGAGGTCTTCGATCTCCCCTACATCTTCCCGAGCAAGGACGTGCTGGTCCGCGTGACCACCGGCCCGGTCGGCAAGCAACTCTTCCAGAAGCTGGAGTCCAAGGGCATCACCGGCCTCGCATACTGGGACAACGGCTTCAAGATCATGAGCGCCAACAAGCCGATCAAGGCGCCGACCGACCTGAAGGGCCTGAAGCTGCGCATCCAGTCCTCCAAGGTGCTGGACTCGCAGATGCGGGCATTGGGCGCGCTGCCGCAGGTCATGGCCTTCTCCGAGGTGTACCAGGCGTTGCAGACCGGCGTCGTCGACGGCACCGAGAACCCGCCGTCGAACATGTACACCCAGAAGATGCACGAGGTGCAGAAGCACGCCACGCTCACCAACCACGGCTATCTCGGCTATGCGGTGATCGTGAACAAGAAGTTCTGGGACGGCCTGCCGGCCGACATCCGCACCCAGCTTGAAAGCGCCATGAAGGACGCGACCACCTATGCCAACGACATCGCCCAGAACGAGAACGATGTCGCCATGGCGCAGATGAAGGCGTCGGGCAAGACCGAATTCTACACGCCCACCAAGGACGAGCTGGAGGCGTGGCGCAAGGCCCTGCTGCCCGTCCACAAGGAGATGGAAGCCCGCGTTGGCAAGGAGCTGATGGACGCCATCTACAAGGAAGCCGCGGCCGCCGGTTTCAAGATGTAAGCCCGAAGGACGACCAAGGGAGCGCCCGTTCGGTGCCGGTCGGTACCGGCGGGCGTTTCTTCTTTGCTTGCGCGCGGAGCCCCCATGTTCATGAAAATCCTCGACCATCTTGAGGAGATCCTCATCGCCTTCCTGATGGCAGCGGCGACGACGATCATCTTCATCGCGGTGGCCCACCGCTACGCCTCGGGCGTCCCCGTCATCCAGGACTACATCCTGCACTGGAACTTCGCCTGGGCGCAGGAGCTGTGCATCTACATGTTCGTGTGGATGGCCAAGTTCGGCGCCGCTTATGGCGTGCGGACCGGCATCCACGTCGGCGTCGACGTGGTGATCAACAAGCTGGAACCGAACGTCCGCGCCAAGTTCATCATCTTCGGCCTGCTGGCGGGTGCCCTGTTCACCGGCGTCGTCGGCTCGCTGGGCGCCAACTTCGTCTGGCACATGGCCGATACCGAACAGGTCTCGGCCGACCTCGAGTGGCCGATGTGGATCGTCTATCTGGCGATCCCGCTCGGCTCCTTCCTGATGTGCTTCCGCTTCCTGCAGGTGACTTGGTCGTTCATCCGCACCGGCGAGCTGCCGCACCACGACCACGGCCACGTCGAGGGCCTCGAGGAGGACATCACCGATCCCCAGCGCGCGGCGCAGGACCTCAACTGGTACGAAATGAACGACCATCTGCACCCGCACGACATCGCCCACCACGAAGGCGGCGAGCCTCGCATAAAGGAGGACAACCGATGAACGCCGCCATCATCTTCGGCCTGCTGCTGGCGCTCATGCTGACGGGCATGCCGATCTCCATCTCGCTCGGCCTGACCGTGCTGACCTTCCTGTTCACCATGACCGAGGTGCCGATCCAGGCGGTGGCCCTCAAGCTGTTCACCGGCATCGAGAAGTTCGAGATCATGGCGATCCCGTTCTTCATCCTGGCCGGCAACTTCCTGACGCACGGCGGCGTGGCGCGCCGCATGATCAACTTCGCCACGGCGATGGTCGGGCACTGGCACGGCGGCCTGGGCTTGGCCGGCGTGGTGGGCTGCGCGCTGTTCGCCGCGGTGTCGGGCTCCAGCCCGGCCACTGTGGTCGCCATCGGCTCCATCATCCTGCCGGCGATGGTGCAGCAGGGCTTCCCGCGCCAGTTCGGCGCCGGCGTCATCACCACTTCGGGCGCCTTGGGCATCTTGATCCCGCCGTCCATCGTCATGGTGATGTACGCGGTAGCGACCAGCGGCAGCCAGCACTCCGCCTCGGTGGGCCAGCTCTTCATGGCCGGCGTCGTCCCCGGCCTGATGCTGGCGGCGCTGCTGGGCGGCGTGACCTGGTATCGCGCCAAGAAGTTCGGTTACCCGCGCCTGCCCAAGGCCAGCCTGGCCGAGCGGTTCCGCACGTTCCGCGAGGCGATCTGGGGCTTGCTGCTGATCGTCATCGTCATCGGCGGCATCTACACGGGCATCTTCACGCCGACCGAGGCGGCGGCCATGAGCGCCGTGTATGCCTTCATCGTCGCGGTGTTCGTCTACAAGGACATGCCGCTGAAGGGTGTGCCGAATGTGCTGCTGTCCTCGGCGAACATGTCGGCGATGCTGCTCTACATCATCACGAACGCCGTGCTGTTCTCGTTCGTGCTGACGTCGGAGAACATCCCGCAGCACATCGCCGACTGGATCGTCGGTCAGGGCCTGGGCATCGTCGCCTTCCTGCTGGTGACCAACATCCTGCTGCTGGCCGCAGGCAACTTCATGGAACCGTCATCGATCGTGCTGATCATGGCGCCGATCCTGTTCCCGGTGGCGGTGAAGCTGGGCATCGACCCGGTGCACTTCGGCATCCTGATCGTGGTGAACATGGAGGTCGGCATGTGCCATCCCCCGGTCGGCCTGAACCTCTATGTGGCCTCCGGCATCACCAAGATGGGCATCACGGAGCTGACCATCGCCGTGTGGCCGTGGCTGCTGGCCATGCTGGGCTTCCTGGTGCTGGTCACCTATGTCCCGGCGCTGTCGCTGTGGCTGCCCAGGGCACTGGGCATGATGTGACGCCGCCCCCCGGTGTCGAGGAAGGGCCCCGTCGTTCGGCGGGGCCCTTTCCTTTTGGCGATGCGCGTTGTGCGCCGTTGTCGGCGTCGTCGCACGGTATGGATTGTCGCAGCCGGCGAAGGGCCCTACCCTAGCGGCTCCGTATGGCTTTCCGAGGCTTAAGCGCGTGTCCGCCGAATACGTCCCCTCCGCCTGCCCGCACGACTGCCCCAGCACCTGCGCCCTGGAGGTGGAACGCCTCGCCCCTGATCGCGTCGGCAAGGTGCGCGGGGCGGCGGGCAACAGCTACACGGCGGGCGTCATCTGCGCCAAGGTCAGCCGCTACGCCGAGCGGGTGCACAACCCGAACCGCATCCTGAAGCCGCTGCTGCGCACCGGTCCCAAGGGCTCCGGCCAATGGCGGGAGATCGGCTGGGACGAGGCGCTGGACCGCGTCGCCGACAAGTTCCTGGAGGCGGAGCGCCGGTACGGACCGGAGGCGGTATGGCCGTACTTCTACGCTGGCACCATGGGGCTGGTGCAGCGCGGCTCGATCCAGCGGCTGCGCCACGCCAAGGGCTACTCGCGGCAGATCAGCACCATCTGCGACACCCCGGCCAACATGGGTTGGACGGCGGGCTACGGCGACATCCGCGGCGCCGACCCACGCGAGATGGCCGAGAGCGACCTGATCGTCAATTGGGGCGGCAATCCGGTCGCCACCCAGGTCAACGTCATGACCCACGTGGCCCGCGCCCGCAAGACGCGCGGCGCCAAGCTGATCACCATCGACCCCTACCGCAACGGCACCGCCGAGGTCTCGGACCTGCACCTGATGCTTCGCCCGGGCACCGATGGGGCGCTGGCCTGCGCCGTGATGCACGTGCTGTTCAAGGAAGGCTATGCCGACCGCGCCTATCTCGCCCGCTACGCCAGCGGGGTCGATCGGCTGGAGGCGCACCTGGAGGCGCGCACGCCGGAATGGGCCTCATCCATCACCGGCCTGAGCGTCGAGGAGATAGTCAGCTTCGCACGGCTGTACGGACAGACGAAGCGCAGCTACCTGCGCATGGGCTATGGCCTGACGCGGGCGCACAATGGCGCTGCGCAGATGCACGCGGTGTCCTGCCTTCCGGTGGTCACCGGCGCCTGGCAGCACCGCGGCGGCGGTGGGTTGTACTGCTCTTCGGGGATCTACAAGATCGACCGCACGCTCGCCGAGGGGTTGGACCGGCTGGACACGAGCGTGCGCGCCTTCGACCAGTCGCGCATCGGCGCGGTGCTGACCGGCGAGGACGTCCAGGGCGGACCGCCGGTGACGGCGATGCTGGTACAGAACACCAACCCGGCCGCCGTCTGCCCGGACCTGACGAAGGTACACGCTGGCCTGAAGCGCGAGGACCTGTTCGTCGCCGTGCACGAGCAGGTGATGACCGACACGGCGGCCCTGGCCGACCTCGTGCTGCCGGCCACCATGTTCCTGGAGCACGACGACATCTACCGCGGCGGCGGCCAGTCGCACATCTTGATCGGCCGCAAGGTGGTCGAACCGCAGGGCGAGGCGCGCGAGAACCACTGGGTCAACACCGAGATCGCCAAGCGCGTCGGCGCCGAGCACCCGGGCTTCGGCATGACCGCGTGGGAGATCATCGACGCCATGCTGAAGGCGTCCAACCTGCCGGACGCCGCGACGCTGGCCGCCGAGCGCTGGTACGACGCCCAGCCGGACTTCGAGACGTCGCACTTCCTCAAGGGCTTCGCCTGGCCGGACGGCCGCTTCCGCTTCGCGCCGGACTGGGCCGCGCTGGGGCCCTACGAGGGCTGCCCGGAATTGCCCGACCACATGCCCCCCGGCCGCGGCACCGACGACGAGCACCCCTTCCGGCTGTTCACCCCGCCGGCCCGGCAGTTCCTCAACTCCAGCTTCACCGAGACGCCGACGGGGCAGGCCCGCGAGAAGCGCCCGACGGCGCTGATCCACCCGGAGGACTGCGCGGCGCTCGGCGTCGCCGAGGGGGATCTGGTGCGGCTCGGCAACGGCCAAGCGTCGGTGGCGGTACACGCCCTGCCCTTCGACGGCATCCAGCGGGGCGTCGTGGCGGTGGAGGGGATCTGGCCCAATTCCGCCTTTATCGAGGGCCTGGGTATCAACGCCCTCACCTCCCCCCGCCAGGTCCCGCCGGCCGGCGGTGCTGCGTTCCACGACACGGCGGTCTGGGTGCGGAGGGCCTGAGCATGCGCGTCGGCGATGTGATCGAGCTGGAATGCCCGGTCGGAAGGCGACTTCCTCGCTGCCGTGCTGAACGTCGGGGCCGCCGGCAACGCCTTCCACTACCTGCCGGACCGGCGTGACGAGTGGATGCACCTGCACCTCAAGGCGGTGGCGGCGGACATCGTCGGCATCGACATCGACCGCGAAGGCATCGAGCACGCCGCCCGCCATGGCGTCGAGCTGGTTGAAGCCAACGCCGAGACCGCCGACTTCGGCCGCCGCTTCGACTTGGTCGTCATGGCGGAGGTGCTGGAGCACGTCGAGCGTCCGCCGTTGGCGCTGATCAACCTGGTGCGCCAGTTGAAGCCGGGCGGCGAGCTGTGGGTCACCACGCCGAACCCGACCAGCCTGGGCACCGTCGTGCGCACGCTGCGCCGCCGGCCGGTCAGCGTCTATTGGGACCACGTGACGGCCTTCTTCCCGGAGAACATCCAGGCCATCGCGATCGCCATGGCCTGCGCCTGGACCGGATCGCCTACTTCACGCCCACCGAACACCGCTCGGCCGTGCTCACCACCAAGTCGCGCATCATGCAATCGGTCGGGCGCATGAACCCGAAGCTGCACGCCAACTTCCTGGCGGTGATCCGGGCGTGAGGAAGGGGCGGGATCCTCACTCCTCCGCGCACACCTTGTTGCGCCCGGTGCGCTTCGCGGTGTAGAGCGCGGCATCGGCGCGGCGGATGAGGTCGGCCAGCGATTCGCCGGGGCGGTACTGCGCGGTGCCGATGGACAGGGTCACCGTACCGTAGGAGGCACCGCGCGTCCGGTTGACGATCTGGCGCGAGCCCACCGTGACGCGGATCTGCTCCGCCACCTTCAGCGCGTTGTCCAGCGCGGTGTGCGGCAGGACGATCGAGAACTCCTCGCCACCGTAGCGGGCGGCGGTGTCGCGGCCCTTGATGCACTCGGTCAGCACCTTGGCGACCAGACGCAGCACGTGGTCGCCTACCAGGTGGCCGTGGGTGTCGTTGAAGGCTTTGAAATGGTCTATGTCGACCATCAGCAGCGACAGCGGCTGGTTCTCCTGTACCGCTTCCTTGGCCGCCTCGTTCAGCGTTATGTCCAACGCCTTGCGGTTGGCGATGCCAGTCAGGCCGTCGGTCATCGCCTCGCGGCGCGCGGTGTCGAGGTTGACGCGCATCTCGGCCAGCTGCTGGCTCGAGTCGAGGAGTTGCGACTGCAGCCTGGTCTGCTGATCGACGATGGAGGTCGTCTCGGCGGCGATGGCGGCGACCATGGCGCGCAGGTCCCCCATCGACATCGGCCCGTCCAGCTCGCCCTGGAAGCCGGCCAGCGCAGTGCCGTACCGATTGGTTTCGGTACCCACTGCGTTCAGCATGTCGAGGATCTTGGCGAGCGCCGTGCGCGCCCGCTCGCTGGTTTCGCGAATCGCCTGCGCCTCGGCGTCGAGGGTGAAGAAGCGCTTGAACAGCTCATCGCAGTGCGTCTGCGTCAGCGAGCCGCCGTCGCGTTGCGCCATGTCGATGGCGCGCGTCAGGTCCGGCAACTGGCCGCTGTGATACGCGTACCACAGCGTAAAATTCTCCGGATTGGGCGGCAGGCGCTCGGCCACCATGCGCTGCATGGCTTGCGCCGCCAGTTCGCTCGCCTTCTCGAAATCGTCTGTGTACGCCACGGCCCTTCACCCCGAATGAAGACCTCGACGCACCGTATCGTGGCAATTAACGGCGCGGCAAGTGTCCATTCCAAACCGGGCGAAACGACGCGACGGTTCAGTTGCACTGCCCGAGGGAGTGCTCAGCGCAGATCTTCTTGCCGTCGATCCAGGTGGCGCCGGTCAAATCGGCGTTGCGCAGGTCGGCACCGCCCAGCTTGGCGCCCGTGAAGTCCACTCCTTTGAGCGTCGCCCCCACCAGCTTGGCGTTGCGCAGGTCGGCGTCGCGCAAGCTGGCTCCGGTCAGGTCGGCGCGGGTGAAGTCCGCCTCGATCAGCCGCGCGCGGTCGAGCCGGACGCCCGGCATGTCGGCGCTCACGAACTTGGCGCGATAGGCGTCGGCCTCAATGAACTTGGCGTCCTTGAGCGTCGCGCGCTGGAAGGTGGCGTCGCGCAGCTCGGCGTCCGTGAGGTCCACGCCCGCCAGGTCGCGGCCATCGAAATAGCAACGCCGCCAGTTCACCTTCGGCTGCGCCGGGTCGGTGCACGCGGCCTGTACGGGAGAGGACGCGACCATCAGCACAAAGGCCGCGAAAATTGTTGTTTTCATGCCCAAGAGATAAGGGAGCCGGGCCGGAAAGCCAAACGGTATCAGGGCACCCGGCGTAGGCCTATCGCCCGCCCGGCCTGCGGCGGGCGCGGCAAGGCAGCGTGCGCTTGGGCGGTCGCGTCCAGACGGGCTCGAATCTCTTCGGAGAACGGCACGGTGCGGCGGTCGGCAAGGTCGACGTGGACCAGCATGAACTCGGCCGTGGCGGCGAGAAACCCCTCCTCGGCGCGGTGCATGGTGTGGAACAGGTGCAGGCGTTTGGCGTCCGCCGCCAGCACCGTGGAGGCGAAGCGCAGCCCATCGCCCTCCGTCACCTCGCGCGCGTAGGTGAGGTGCGCCTCGACCGCGAACATGGAGCGGCTCTGTGTCTCCGCGTAGTCCTTGCCGATCCCGAAGTGGTCCAGTACGGCGTCGGTCGCGTGGTCGAACGCCAGCAGGTAGTAGGCCACGTTCATGTGGCCGTTGTAGTCAATCCACTCCGGCCGGACGGTCTCGGTGTGGAGGTGGAGGGGTGCGGCTTCGGTCATGGGGCGAGGAACCGGTCGATCTCGGCGCGGACGGCTTCGATCTCGGCGAGCCAGGAGGCGACGTCCTCTGCGGTGGGTTCATCGGCTTCGGATTCGAGAAAGCCCGCCCCCGGGTACCGGTATGCCGCACCATACACTGTGAAGCGCGAGAACGAACGCACAGCATCGGCAAGCGGATGCTCGCCCAAAAGCTTGGTCAGGGCCGCGATGTCATGGATCTTCGGCGGGTGATCGCCCCGCACGGCGATCAGGAACTTCACAATCTTTTCCGCCGCCTGCTGGCAATGATAGGCTGCGGGAAGGACTGGCGGGTCTTTGACCGACAAGCATGCCCGCACAGCGCCGAGGTCGTCGTCGATAACTCGTATCCACTGTTGAAGCACGTCATCCACCATAGACGCGTCTCCCGAAGTGGCTGGCCTCATAGCTCAACGTACCACCGCGATCCTTGTACTTCTCGAAAGCCGACCGCGTGCAGGGAAAGATATCCGCGGGGATGCCCGTGTCCGCGTTCGCGGCATAGGCGTAATTCATCGTCCGCCGCTCGCGCGGCGTGTCGTCCGGCACCACGACCAGCAGGTCGTAGTCGCTGTCCCCGTGGAAATCGCCGCGCGCCCGGCTGCCGAACAGATAGACGGCCTCCGGGTTCAGGGCCGGCACGATCCGGTCCAGCAGGATCTTCAGATTCTCGTCGACCACGGCCATGGGATGCCTCCGCCGCCACTATAACACAAACACAGTGGCGGCGGAGGCACGCCCATTACACCGAGAAGTACTTGGCCCGCGGGTGGTGCACCACGATGGCCGACGTGCTCTGCTCCGGGTGGAGTTGGAACTCGTCGGACAGCTCGACGCCAATGCGTTCAGCGCCCAGCAGCTTGAGGAGCCCGCCCTGGTCCTCCAGGTTCGGGCAGGCCGGATAGCCGAAGCTGTAGCGGGAGCCGCGGTAGCCCTGCTGCAACAGCTTGTCCTTATCGCGCGCATCCTCGGCGCCGAAGCCCAACTCGGCGCGGATGCGGGCGTGCACGTACTCCGCCATGGCCTCGGCCATCTCCACCGACAGGCCGTGCAGGTACAGGTAGTCCTGGTAGCGGTTCTCGGCGAACCACTGGCGCGCCACGTCGCTGGCCTTCTGGCCCATGGTCACCACCTGCAGACCGATCACGTCGCGCTCACCCGAGGTCACGTCGCGGAAGAAGTCGGCGATGCACTCGCCGTCCTCCTTGCCCTGGCGCGGCAGGGTAAAGCGGGCGGCCTCCGTGGTGCCGTCCTCGGCGAAGAGGATCACGTCGTTGCCTTCGGCCGCCGCCTTCCAGTAGCCGTAGGCCGCCTGCGGCTGAAGGATCTCCTCCTTGGCGCAGATCTGGAGCATACGGTCGAGCACCGGGCGCAGCTCCTTCCTGGACCACGCCATGAACTCCTCGAAGGACTTGCCGTCCTTCCTGTAGCCCCATTGGAGCTGGTAGAGCATGCGCTCGTTCAGATAGGTCACCAGCGTCTTCAGCGGCACGTACTCGATCACCTTGGAACCCCAGAACGGCGGGGTCGGCACCGCCACGCCCTCGTTCAGGCGGTTGCGGCGGATGCGCACGGCCTCGACGTCCACCGGGCCGGTGGCGGCGCTGGTGGCCTGCCCGAGCACGCGACGGCGGTTGGTCGCCTTGCCGGCGCGCTTGGCCTGCTGGATGGCAAGGTGATTATCGAAGCCGCCGGTGACCACCTGGTCCATCAGCGTCAGCCCGTCGAAGGCGTCGCCGGCGTAGGCGACACGGCCGGCGCCGTAGGACTTGACGCAGTCCTCCTCCACATAGGCGCGGGTCAGCGCCGCACCGCCGAGCAGGACCGGCACGTCGAGGCCCTCGCGGGTCATCTCTTCCAGGTTTTCGCGCATGACGACGGTGGACTTCACCAGGAGGCCGGACATGCCGATGGCGTCGGCCTTGTGCTCCTTGGCGGCCTGGATGATCGTGGTCACCGGCTGCTTGATGCCGAGGTTGACGACCTTGTAGCCGTTGTTGGTGAGGATGATGTCCACGAGGTTCTTGCCGATGTCGTGCACGTCGCCCTTCACCGTGGCGAGCACCATCGTGCCCTTCTGCTGGCCCTCGACCTTCTCCATCAGCGGCTCAAGGTAAGCGACCGCCGCCTTCATGGTCTCGGCAGACTGGAGCACGAAGGGAAGCTGCATCTTGCCGCTTCCGAACAGATCGCCCACCACCTTCATGCCGTCCAGCAGGAAGGTGTTGATGATGTCGAGCGGCGGGTACTTCTCCAGCGCCGCCTTCAGGTCGTCCTCCAGGCCGGTGCGGTCGCCGTCGACGATGCGCTGCTTCAGGCACTCCTCGATGGTCTCCGGACGCGCCTTCTTCTTGGCGTCCGCTGCCTTGCGGCCCTCGAACAGGGCGATGAACGCCTGCAGGGGATCGTAGCCGCCATCTCCATTATCAGGGGCGCGCCGGTCGAAGATCAGGTCCTCAGCCGTCTTCACCTCCTGCTCGGGGATCTGGTGCAGGGGCATGATCTTGGAGACGTGCACGATGGCGCCGGTCATGCCGCGCTTGACGGCGTGGTCCAGGAACACCGAGTTCAGCACATGCCGCGCCGCCGCGTTGAGGCCGAACGACACGTTCGACAGGCCAAGGATGATCTGGCAGCCGGGCATTTCGCGGCTGATCGCCTCGATGCCCTCCAGCGTCCAGACGGCGAGCTTGCGGTCGTCCTCGTTGCCGGTGGCGATGGTGAAGGTCAGCGGGTCGAACAGCAGGTCGTGCGGGGCGAGGCCGTATTCGTTGACCGCCATGTCGTAGAGGCGCTTGGCGACGGCGAGCTTGCGCTCGGGCGTCTTCGCCATGCCCTCCTCATCGATGGTCAGCGCGATCACCGCCGCGCCGAACTTCTTGGCCAGCTCCAGTCGCAGCCTAGCCGGCTTCTCGCCGTCCTCGAAGTTGATGGAGTTGATGATCGGCTTGCCGCCGTAGAGCTGCAACGCCTTCTCTAGAACGACGTACTCGGTGGAGTCGATGACCAGCGGGGCGGTGACGGAGCCGACGAAGCGCTTCACCACCTCGCTCATCTCGGCGACCTCGTTGCGGCCGACGAAGGCGGTGCAGACGTCGAGGGAGTGGCTGCCCTCCTTCACCTGCTCGCGCGCCATCTCGACGCAGCCGTCCCAGTCGTGGCGCTCCTGAAGCTCGCGCCACTTCTTGGAGCCGTTGGCGTTGCAGCGCTCGCCGATGGCGAAGAAGGCGTTCTCCTGGCGCAGCGTGACCTGGCCGTACAGCGACGCGACGGCGGGCACCCAGTGCACCGTGCGCCCCTTCGGCGCCGGGCGATGCTGGCCGGCCGGGGCCAGCTTGCGCAGCACGGCGTCGGCGGCGGCGATGTGCGGCACGTTGGTGCCGCAGCAGCCGCCCACCAGGTTGACGCCGTCCTCCGCAATGAAGCGCTCCAGCCAGTGACCGAAGTCGGCGGCAGCCAGGGGGTAGTGCGTCTTGCCGTCCACCAGTTCCGGCAGACCGGCGTTGGGCTGCACCGAGATCAGGCCCGGCCAGTTCTGCGACAGCCAGCGCACGTGCTCGCCCATCTCCAGCGGGCCGGTGGCGCAGTTCAGGCCCATCAGCGGCACGTCGAGCGCCTGGATGATGGTGGCCGCCGCGGCGATGTCGGTGCCGACCAGCAGCGTGCCGGTGGTCTCCACCGTCACCTGCACGAAGATCGGCGTGTCGGTGCCGGCCTCCCTGCGCGCTTGCTTGACACCGTTGACGGCGGCCTTGATCTGGAGGGGGTCCTGGCAGGTCTCGATGAGGATGGCGTCGGCGCCGCCGGCGATCTGCCCGGCCGCCTGCACGCGGAAGCTCTCTTCCAGGTCGGCATAGGGCATGTGCCCGAGACTCGGCAGCTTGGTGCCCGGCCCGATGGAGCCTAGGACGAAGCGCGTCCGCCCGTCCTTGAAGGTCTCCGACGCCTCGCGTGCCAGTTCGACCGCGCGCTGGTTGATCTCGAACGCCTTGTCCTGAAGCCCGAACTCACCCAGCGTGATGGGCGAGGCGCCGAACGTGTCGGTCTCCACCATGTCCGCACCGGCCTCGTAGTAGCCGCGATGGATCTCGCGGACGATGTCCGGCCGGGACAGCGGCAGGATGTCGGTGCAGTTCTCGTGTCCCCAGAAGTCCTTCTCGACGTCGAGGTCGAGCGCCTGGATGCGGCTGCCGAACCCGCCGTCGCACAGGAGAACGCGGTCACGCAGGGTATCGAGAATGTGGGGCATGGGACTCTGTTCGGTCGAGAGGATGAGAGTGATATGGATTACCGGCCAGGGCGGAGGAGCCCAACCCCGGTGTCCGGGTTATGTGGGCTGTCCTACCCGGCCGCCGGGGCCGCCACCTTCGCCTTGATGCCCAGCATGCGGCAGATGGCGACGGTCAGCTCGGCGCGGTTCAGGGTGTAGAAGTGGAACTGCCGCACCCCGGCCGCCTGCAAGGCTTGGCACTGCTCGGCCGCCACAGTGGCGGCGACGAGCTGGCGGGTCTCGGGGTCGTCGTCCAGCCCCTCGAAGGTCGCGGCCATCTTGGCCGGGATCGAGGCGTTGCACTTGCCGGCGAACTCCACCGCACGGGCATAGTTGGTGATCGGCAGGATGCCCGGCACGATCGGCACGTGGATGCCGGCCGCCGCGCAGCGGTCCAGGAAGCGGAAATAGGCGTCGTTGTCGAAGAAGAACTGCGTGATGGCGCGCGTCGCACCGGCGTCCACCTTGCGCTTCAGATTGTCCAGGTCGAACTGGGGGCTGGGCGCCTCGGGATGCGTCTCCGGGTAGGCGGCGACGGAGATCTCGAAGCTGGCGACCTTCTTCATGCCCTCCACCAGGTCGGCGGCGTAGGCGTAGCCGCCGGGATAGGGCGTGTAGCGGCCGCCCACCCCGCCCTCGGTCTCCGGCGGGTCGCCGCGCAGCGCCACCAGATGGCGGATGCCGGCATTCCAATAGGTGCGGGCGATGGAATCGATCTCCTCGCGCGTGGCGCCGACGCAGGTAAAGTGCGCCGCCGCCGGAATGCCGGTCTCCTTCTGGATGCGGCACACCGTGTTGTGCGTGCGCTCGCGCGTCGAGCCGCCGGCCCCGTAGGTCACCGAGACGAAGGCGGGCGAGAGCGGGGCCAGGCGCTGGATGGCCTGCCACAGGCTCTGTTCCATCTTCTCCGTCTTGGGCGGGAAGAACTCGAAGCTGACGGTCGGGGCGGACGTCATGAAAGGGCTCCGGCGATGGAGAGGACGGATGGGGCGATGCCGGCCGGACGACCGGCAAGGCGGACGGCAGGCCAGATGGAAACGGTGAGCGGGTCGCCGGGCAGATGCACCACCGACCCGCAGTCGAGGCCGGCCTGGCGGCACCAGGCGGCGACCTCCTCGTAGGCGAATCCCAGACGCCGGTGCGCATGCTCGGAACGCAAGGTCTCCAGCGCGTGCGGCGCGAAGTCGACGATCAGCAGCCGGCCTCCAGGGCGCAACACGCGTGCAGCCTCGACCAGAACGTCGGCCGGATCCTCGGCGAAGTGCAGCACCTGGTGCACCACCGCCGTGTCGAAGGAAGCCGAGGGGAACGGCAACTGGTACATGTCCGCCTGCCGCACGTAGCAGTGGCGCAAGCCGGTGGCCTCCAGCTTGGAGCGGGCGATGGCCAGCATCTCGCGCGATTGGTCGATGCCGACAGCGCGGCTGCTGCGCGGACCCAGCACCTCCAGCATGCGACCAGTGCCGGTGCCGATGTCCAACAGCTCGCCGATCCCGGAGTCGGGCAGCAGGCGCAGCAGCGCTTCCTCCACCTCGCGCTCCGGCACGTGCAGCGAGCGGATCTCGTGCCAGCGCTGGGCGTTCTCGCGGAAATAGGCGGCCGCCGCCTCGGAGCGGGAGCGCTTGATCGCCTCCAGCCGCTCGAGATCGAGCGCCAATATGGGATCGTCGGCCGGGATGGCGTCCACCAGCACCCGCGCCAGCTCCGCCGACGGCCCCTTCTCGGCGCGGCGGTAGAAGGCGAAGGTGCCCTCGCGGAAGCGGTCGAGCAGGCCGGCGTCGCACAGCAGCTTGAGATGGCGCGAGACGCGCGGCTGGCTTTGCCCCAGGATATGGGTCAGCTCGCTGACCGTCAGCTCGCCGTGGGCGCACAGCGCCAGCAATCGGAGCCGTGTGGGTTCCGCCGCCGCCTTCAATGTCGCCAGCAAATCATCCATCGCCAGCCGCCCAAACCCGTTTCGCTCGTTCTGCCGAAGCCCCCCGCCCGGCCCTCATTGATACAAATATAAAGATATCTTTATGTGGCGTAAACCGAATTCCGCCACGGCACCCGGAAACACCATGCCTCTACCCCACACCCCTTATCCGGAGCCGACGTACGTTGGGCGAAATGGCGAGGGCGATTACCACCCTTGCGCCCAATACACGTCGGCAGGCCTGTCCTAGGCTGGTCAAAAGGTCACGCCTGTGCTAGTGGGTTGCAAGGACGGGTGTTGTGCGGCCATCGCCAGGACCTCGTCGGACCTGAGCGACTTTCCTTTTCCTTAGCTGCCCGGCGTGCGCCACGATTTGCCCCGGGTGAATGGCCAACAACGCGATATGAAACAAATCTGCCCTCCATGATACCGGCAAGCCTCCCCCGCTCCTTCCTCCGCACAGTCATCGCCGCCGGCTTCGTGCTGGCCCTGGCCGGGTGCGCCTCCGCTCCCACGGGCCAGAACGCCGATGCGAACGATGCCAACGACCCGCTGGAGATTCCGAACCGCTTCGTCTTCGCCGTGAACGAGGCAGCCGACATATTGGTCATTCGGCCGGCGGCGGAGGTGTATCGGGGGGCCGTCCCCGACCCGATTCGTGATGCGGTGCAGAACATTCTGAACAACCTGCTGTCACCGATCATCATCACCAACGAACTGCTGCAGGGCGACGGTCAGGGTGCCCAGAACGCGGCCGGCCGCTTCCTGACCAACACTATCCTTGGCCTGGGCGGCGTCCTCGACGTTGCCACGCAGGCCGGCATCCCCCCCTACGCATACGAAGATTTCGGCCAGACGCTGGGCGTCTGGGGCTTGGGCGAAGGGCCGTACCTGGTGCTGCCGCTGCTGGGTCCGTCGAACCTGCGCGACGCCACCGGCTTCGCCGTGGACACGGTGGCCGACCCGGTGCGCCTCTGGGCCTACGGGGCAGACGCCAAGAACCTGTTGTACCTGCGTGGCGGCACTACCGCGGTCAACAGTCGCTCCCTCGTACTGACGCAGATCGACGACCTCCGCCGCAACTCGCTGGATTTCTACGCCACCCTACGCAGCCTGTACCACCAGCGGCGCGAAGCGGAGATCCGCGATCGCGAGGGCGCTACCGAGACTCCGGAGTTCCCGGAATTCGACAACGCCCCGGCCCCTGCGCCGACACCCATGCCTTGATCGGGGGCCCAAAATGACCGTTGACAAAGGTCGTCGCACCGCCACTTTGACCTTGCCATGCTGACACGTCGTCTATTTCTCATGTGCGCGGCCCTGCTCGCGTTTGGCAGTTGGACCCTGCACCCCGCCCGCGCTCAGTCCGCCGATGCCGGCCCCAGCGCCTTCATCCAGAAGCTCGGCACGGAAGCGGTCAACACCTTCGCCAAGAAGGACATGCCGAGGCAACAAGCCTTGGGCCGCTTCAAGGAGCTGCTCCATGAGGGCTTCGACGTGCCGTACATTGGCCGCTGGGTGCTGGGCCGCTACTGGAATCAGGCAACCCCCCAGCAGCAGCAGGAATATCAGCGCCTGTTCGAGCAGATGATCGTCCGCACCTACGCCGACCGCTTCATCGACTACGCCGGCGTGACCTTCAAGATCACCGGAACGCGCGCTGAGACGGACACCGACACCATGGTCACCACGCAGATCATCCGTCCGGACGGTCCGCCGGTCGCCGTGGACTGGCGCGTCCGCAAGCGCGGTCAGAGCTACAAGATCATCGACGTGGTGGTCGAGGGCGTAAGCATGGGCGTGACCCAGCGTCAGGAGTTTTCCTCGGTCATCCAATCGAACGGCGGTCGCATCGAAGGCCTGATCCAGGCCCTGCGCCAGAAGACGGCCCAGCCAGGTTGAACCCGGGTATGGATGGAACGACAAAGGCCGCCTTCGGGCGGCCTTTTCCGTTGGATGTGTTCTGCAGGCGTAATGCGCGAGTCGAGCCGCGCCGACGCTTGGCCCGACCTACGACATCCCCTGTTCGAACGGAATCGCCACACGGAAGGCGGCGCCTTGCAGGGTGGGTAGCACGTCAAGGGAGCCGCCGATCTGGCGGGACAAGGTGGCGACAATGCGCATGCCCAGGCTCTTCGTCCGCTCCATGTCGAAATCCGCCGGCAGGCCGGGACCATTGTCGGCCACGGTGAACAGCAGCTGCTCTGCCCCCCGCACCAGCGAGATGCGGACCTCCAGCTTCCGACTGGCGCCATGCTTGATGGCATTGGTGATCAGCTCGTTGGCGATGAGGCCCAGGGGGATCGCTTGGTCGGTGGGCAGTTCCACCTCCTCCGCCTCGACCCGCAGGTCAAACTGCTCCGCATCGCCGGACGCACTGACCAAGTCGTCGCAGAGGGCTCGGAGGTAAGTCACCAACTCGACTGTCTCGAAGCGCTCCGTCTGGTAGAGGCGCGAGTGCACCTGGGCGATGGCGTGGATGCGACCGACGGCGTCCTGCATCTGGTGGCGCAACACCGGATCCGACAGGTCGCGCATCTGCAGCTGCAACAGGCTGGACACCAGATGCAGGCTGTTCTTGACCCGGTGATTGACCTCGCGAAGCAGCAGGCTCTTCTGCTCCAGCGCCCGGTGCAGCTCCTGCTGCACGCGGCGACGCTCGGTGACGTCGCGCAGGATGCCGGTGATGGAGCCACTCCCTTCGACCGACCAGCGGGCCAGCGACACCTCCAGGGTCATGGTACCGCCGCCGCGGCGATGACCAACGGCCTCGTAGGTACCTTCGTCGTGGATGGGCGCCAGCCAAGGGGCCGCGTCCTCGCCGAGGATGAGGCCGATGGGCTGCCCCACCGCCTCGGCAGCGGTGTAGCCGAACTGCCGCTCGGCGGCGCGGTTCAGCCATTGGATGGTGCCGACGATGTCGGTGGTGACAATGGCGTCCCACGCGGTATCCACCACCGCCCGGTAGCGCGCCTCGCGCCGCTCGCGCAGCAGGCGATCGCGCTCGGCGGCCGGGGTGACGTCGGTGATCTGCACAAGGCAGAGCGGATCGGCCCCAACCTCCAGCCGGCGCACGCTGGTGCTGTGCATCATTGGCTGGCCGTCCGGCCGCGTCAGCCCGAACAGGAACCGGTTGAGGGTGTGCGACAGCACGGCGGGCGCGCCGGTTTCCAGCGCGTCGGCGATGGCGGCGTCGATGCGCGACTCCCGCAGCGCCGGAAACAGGTCGCCGAAGTCCGCGCCCAGCGCTTGGCGGGCCGGGTGGCCGGAGGCCTGCGCCATCCAATCATTCCAGAAGCGCACTCGCCGCGCCGCATCCAGCACGACGACGCCGACGTCCAGCATGCCTAGGATGCCGAGCAGGACGTCTGGCGCGGCGGACGGCACGGCGTCAGGAACCACGTCGGCCATGGCCGGCCTCCGGGGCCATGTCGACGATGAAGCGCTGGACCAGTTCGCGCAACGTAGTCAGCGACGGCAGGTCCATCAGCAGCGCAATGTAGCCACGGATATTGCGGCTGCGAATCGAGAAGTCGATGTAGAGCAGCAGCACGAGGTCGTTCGGCATCTCCGGCTCGCCGCGGCTGTACAGGATGCTCCCCCCGTCGCCACGCAGCAGGCTCGGCAACGAGATGCTGAGGCTCTCCTTCAGCGAATTGGCGATCACCGACAGGCAGCCGTTAAGGATGATGTTGCCTATCTCGGTCAGTGCCTCCTGCTCTAGGTCGACGATTTCCTCCAGGCTGTAGCCGTCGCCGACCGCGGCGCGCACCAACTCCAGCGAGTTGACCTCCGGGAAGATCAGCAGCGCGCGGCCGGAAAAGCGGCCCTGGAAGGTCTGTCCGACGGCAACGAACTGCGACGGCTCGCTGCGGGTGAGCGCCTGGATCGCCGACTCGCGTGTTACGACGCTGACCGAAGGCACGGACAGCGCCACCTGGTCCGACACCATCTTGCTGAGGAACGTAGCGGCCCGACTGACCCCTATGTTCAGCAGCTCGGTCAGAGCGTCGCGCTCCAACTCGTCCAGATGCATCATTCCAACCCTCCCCGAGCGCATGGCTCGGACCGACAGTGGCGGAGCCCAAGTCGTCGCGGTGCACGCCAATGCGTGCCGGGAGGCACGTGTCCACGCGCTTCGTCCTACAAGGCGCGCTGAAAGTGCTGCTGAAGACCGCCTTCCTGGAACACCAGAAGCTGGTGATCCCGGTGTGATTATTGCCTCGCCAACTCCGTTTCGGAGCCCGCGGCGCGCCAGACCTTGGAGGCGGTTGGGCCGGTGTCGCCAACGGTCTCGACGTATTTCACCGGGTCGCCCTGCCGCAGTTCCTCAAGCGTCACGTTGAGGCAGGAATTGCGATGGAAATAGAGCTGCGTTCCGGTGTTGGTGCGTAGGAATCCGTGGTCGCCGTTGATCTGCGTCACGTAGCCGGGCTGCTCGGGCTCGTGCACCTTCACCTCGCCGCGCAGTTTCTGCTTGTATTCGATGAGCTGCCGCTCCGCCGCCTCGAAGGCGTCGCGCACCGAGGTGCGGGCATCGGGGTTGGCGTATTTCTCCTGTACCTTGGCCGGCTTGCGGCTGACCACGATGTCCTGGCCGGGCACCATCAACTCGATGTGAACGTCAAAGATGTTGCCGGTGCGATGCTGGCGATGCTGCTTCTCCACCGCGACGCGGATGCTGACCAAGCGGCCGTACAACCGCTCCAACTTACCGGCCCGCTCGCGGATGTAGCCCTCCAACGCCTCGGATGTATCCATGTTGTGGAAGGCAATCTCCAGATTCGTGTTCATGGCTTTCCCTTCTTCGCGCGTTCAGCCAGCAGCCTTCCGCCTGGTCTTACGGCCAGGCACACCGGCAATGCCGACAGCACTGCGGTCTCGGGCTGCGCTCTGTTCGCTGTCCGGCCAGGGGGCACGGTCGCCGTAGCCGGGGATCTGGGACTCGTCGCCCTGGTCCGCCACACCCGGCACCTCACCTTGGTTCTCTATACTGAGCACCGGCTCAACCGGCTCGGTTCGCACGGCTGTGTCGTCGGACCCGTGTGACGGGCTGGGATGCAGGGTTCCGGCGTAGTTGTCCTCGATGGCGATCTCTTCCTTGGCAAGTTCCCAATGCTGGGCCTTGCGCCCCTCGGGACGCCCTTCACGCTCCCAGATCTGGTAGGCGCGCCGGCGGATGCGGTCTTCCAAGTCCTCAACCATTCCGAGCCTCTCTTCTCCTCGGCTGTAGGCAAATTTCGGAGGGCTGCGGCACCTTAACCGCCCGGCGCAGCCCTTAGTTCCGTGCCGTCCGCCGGTATCCGCCCACAGTCCTGAGGGGCTGCGGAGTTGGGAAAAACGCATGGCGCGGGGCGCAGCGGAATACCCTTATTATAGATATGGTCTTGAAAACCGCAAACTCCGCAAGGCAATATTTTTTCTAAACGTCATCTGAAAATTGCCGCTTCAGAGAAGGGGGGATGAGGTTCGCGATACACGTAGTACGCTCTACAGGCTCAGGGCCGTTCGGCGCGTTTGGGATGGGCAGCCATCCCCTTTCTTGTTTCCGACGATGAAAAACCCCGAGCCAGTGGCCGAGCTGCGCTACCGTCGCATGCACAAGGCGAGCGTAGTGGCGCTCGCCATGCTGGCCGAGCACAAGGACCCCTACGCGTCACAGCACATACTGCGCGTCTCGCGGCTGACCGACGAGATCACCCGCGTGCTCCAGCACACGGATACCCATTGCGACCGGATCGACGATCGCTTCCGCGAGTTGCTGCGCATCGCCAGCATGCTGCACGACGTCGTCAAGGTGACGATCCCCGACGGGATCCTGCAGAAGCCCGGCCGCGCTGACCGAACAGGTGCTGGCCATCCGTCGCCGGATGGTGGAGACCGATCAGACCGGCCTGGGGGGACAAGGTGCTGGAATTTCTCAGCCGTTGGCTGCGCGAGCACATTCTTCGGACGGACGTGCTCTATCGACCGTAGCTTGCTTGCAACTCGCCGAAAGAAAGCGACTGATTCGCTATAACGTGTTGTGTCTTGCCCTTTGAATTACCCATAAGGGGGTGGTATCCGACGATTGGTCCCGCAAGTTGAGGCCGGGCCGATAGACGGGATCCACCGCATTGCCGCTCTTCTCTCCGCCCTTCTCCGTTCGCTTGGCCTCCACCTTGCTCGGTATCGTTGCCCTGTCGCTGTGCGCCAGCGCGCGTGCTGCGGACGCCGACAAGGGCGAAACGCTGCTCCAGCTCGGCCTCTTCCAGAAGGAAGGCGAGGCTTGGTGGACGTGGCAACGGATCCAGCGGCGCGGTCCGGATGTGGCCCGCATTCTGACTCCCTCCGTGGTGACGCTCAGCGCCAAGCAGGGATCCGGCGTGGCCCTGCGCGCCACCCTGAAGAACGGAGGCGACGCCAACGCGCTGTGCCGCCGCATCATCGGCGCGGGCTTCGGCTGTCTGGCAGTCCAGCAGACAGCATCGGACCCGGTCACGCCCCAACCCGCATCCAAGCCGGCTCCCCAGCCTGTTGCGACTCAGACCGAGGTGGTGGTCGCGGCCGCCCCCTCCCCTGCTCCCGTTCCCGCGTCCCCCGCGCCGGCCGTGCCGCAGGTGATTCCCGTCTCGCTGCCCATGGCGCCACCAGTGTCGACGCCGACGACGGCGCTGCCTCCGTCGGTGGTGCTCGACGCGAACCCAACCGATGGCATCTTTTTCTACAACGGCGAAGACGCCAGCCACATGGCGGAGCTCGAGAAGGGCGCGCGTCGGCGTGGCCGCCTCGGCTCCGTCGTTCCCGACACCGACCTGGACATCATGCCGGCGGTGCTGACCAAGAAGGGCTGGAACCTCTGTGCTCTGACCTTCGACGACGGTCCGCACCACACGGTCACCCGGCAGATCCTCGACATCGTGAACCAGGAGAAGATCCGCGTCACCTACTTCCCGGTGGGACGGGTGGCGGCCAGGCAGGGCGACCTCATCCGCGACTTTGTCGCCGCCGGCCATGAGATCGGCAACCACAGCCTGACGCACAGCGATCTGCGCGCCATGCCGGCGGAGGCGCAGCGCTTCGAGATCGCCGAGACCAACCGCATCCTGCGCGGCTTCGGCGCCGATCCGGTGCTGTTCCGCCCGCCCTACGGCCGCTACACGCTGGAACTGCTGTCGATCACCCGCAAGGAGCACATGAGCCCGGTACTGTGGAACGTCGACACCCGCGACTGGAAGGTGCGCGACCCGGATAAGATCGTCCAGCACGTGAAGACCGACGCCGGCACCGGCAGCGTCATACTGCTGCACTCCACCTATCCGTCGACGGCGAATGCGCTGCCGCGCGTCATTGCCACACTGCGCGCCAAGGGCTGCGAGTTCGTCACACTGTCGGAGTGGATCGCCAGCATGCGCAGCATCGCAGCCCCCTACATGGTGAACGCCGCCGAGCCGGTGGTCAGCGCCCGCGCGCCGATCGGCGCGGCGCCGAACTGACCCGACCTGCAATTCCTCCGCTGCAATCCTACTTCCCGGTGCCCTTCTTGTTCTGGCTGTACTTGCGGATGACGGCTTCCAGGTCCGGCGTCAGCATCATCCAGCCGCCAACGCACTTGCCGTCCTTGACCTCGCTGATGACGACGTTGGTCGTGAAGCTGAAGCGGCCGAACTGATCGTCGACCTTCACGGTGATGCGGGCGTTCTGGCCGGCGATCAGCGAGCCGTCGAACTGCGATGCGACAAACCCCCTGGCGGTGATGGCGGCCAGCGGGAAGCTCTTGCTGTCGAACTCGATCGCGTTGCTGGGCAACTTGCGGGCGCCGGCCTTCGCTGGAGCCTTCTTGTCTCTGACGGTTGTCTTCAGGAAATCGAACAGCCCCATCGACGCGCACCCCTTCAGGAACCATGCGCCGTCCGCTGCCCCGAAGGAGTCGCACGGCATCGCCCGGGGCAGTTTATGCGCAGGCACTTACAGCTTCGCAACTCTGGAGTCAGGGTGGGCCGGAGGCAACGGCAGAGCCGCTCGGCCGGCCGCGTTTCGTCGTCAGTGGGGACGGCAGTGTGGCCAGCCACGCGCGCCGGGCGCGCAAGGCGAACAGCACGGTGAACGGCATCAGCATCATCAGCACCGCCGCCATCCCCGTCAGCACCGAAAGGATGCCGACCGGATCGGCGGGGTCGAGATGGGAGGCGAGCTCAGCCAGCAGGTGCAGGATCAGCGCGGCGAAGACCGTGGCCGCAAGCGTCGGCGCCACATAGCAGAACCGGTGCGACGAAGCGTTGCCGCCTCCGGCGGGGGGCGGCACTTGCTGCAACTCGCAAGAGATCCCAAAGACATCCTGCATGGGCACCTACTGCACCGACCGCCCCGAGATACGGGGCTCCGTTAATTAAATATAAACCTTTCCCCGCCGGTTGCATCGCCGATGATCTACCTAGCCGCATTGGCAGGGACCCGGCCGAAAGTAGGTGTAACCCTTGGTGAGGGGACAATCGACGCTACTCCGCCGCCTTGCGGGCTGGCTCGGTGGCGGCCCAGCAGCGGAGCACCTCGGCGACGCTCCAGGCCTGGGCTATGCAGCCGCGCGGGGTGAAGGGGGGCTCGGCGTCGAAGACCTCGCTGATGGTGCCGATGCCGGCCTCGTCGAGATGCGGCAGGTAGCTCTCCAGCAGCTTGCGCGCTCCGGCGAGGTCGTCGGGGTGCAATTTCAGCCAGGCATCCACCAGCGGGCCGATCAGCCAGCCCCACACCGTGCCCTGGTGGTAGGCAGCGTCGCGCGCCCGCAAGTCGCCGAAATACTTGGACTTGTAGTCCCGGTGACCGGGGGCGAGGGAGCGCAGGCCAACCGGGGTCAGCAACTGTTTCCGCACGATGTTGACCACCGGCTCCCAACGCTTGCGGTCCAGAACCGGGTTGTCCAGCGAAACGGCGAAGAGTTGGTTGGGGCGGACGGCATCGTCATCGCCGTGTTCGCCGTCGATGACATCGTAGAGGCAGCCCTGCCCCTCGTTCCAGTAGCGCGCGTTGAAGGACTTGCGCGCCCGTGCCGCCATCGCGCGGTAGGGTTCGGCGGCTTGGCTGCCCTCCTCCTCCTCGACCCAGGATGCCAGCAGGCAGAGCGCGTTATGCCACAGCGCGTTGATCTCCACCGCCTTGCCGCGGCGCGGCGTCACCACCCAGTCGTCCACCTTGGCGTCCATCCAGGTGAGCTGGTAACCCTCCTGTCCCTGGTGCAGCAGCCCATCCGCCGGGTCCATGGCAATGCCGTAGTGCGTGCCCCGGCGATGATGGTCGATGACGTCCACCAGCTTCGGCAGGATGATGCGCAGCGTGTGGCGGTCGCCGGTGGCCTTCAGGTAGCGGTTCAGGGCGTGGAAGAACCACAGCGTCGCGTCGGCGGTGTGGTAGAGCCCCTCGTCCTTGCCGTCGGGGAACATGTTGGGGATCAGGCCGTGGTGGACGTAATGCGCGAAGGTGCGCAGGATCCAGCCCGCCTCCACCAGCCGGCCGGTGCTCAGCGTCAGCCCCTCCAGGCTGATCATGGTGTCGCGGCCCCAGTCGGTGAACCAATGGTAGCCGGCGATGACCGTGCGCACCTCGTCGCCCTCGGCGCGGGCGCGCATCTGGTCGGCGATGCGACCGGCCGGCACGAAGATGAAGCTGTCCGCCGCCAGCACCAGTTCCGCCATGGCGCCCTGGCGTAGCGAGGGGTGCGCCAGGCGCACCAGACGCCGGCGCCGCTCGTGCTCGAACATCAGCACGTCGCCGGGCGGCAGCGCCTCCATCCGCTGCCAGGATTCTGTGGCGGCCATGAAGGTGATCGTCTGCCCCGGGTTGAGGGTGCCGCTGAAATAGCCCGGCGTCCACAGCCAGCCGCGGGATTCGTAGCCGCGCTCGGCCTCGACGGAATAGTAGGTGTCGCGGCGGTCGCCGCCATCCAGCGTGAAGGGCAGGACCGCCCCGTCGATCCCCATGCGCAGCACCGGCAGGCCGGGGCCGGCCCACACCTCGTACTCCAGACCGTCGGCGACGACGCGGTAGTCGCGGCCCAGGGGGTCGTCCACCGCCGCTTCCAGCCGGCGGAACGCCAGCACCGGGCGCAGCCGCAGCCGCACGGGGGCCGGCGCCTTCAGGATGCGGTAGGTGACGTGCACTATGTTCTGCCGGTGCGGCATCACCACCTGCTTCTCGATGACGATGTCCCCGACCTCGTAGCACCAGACCGGCAGGCTGTTCTCCATGCGGAACTCGGCCAGCGAGCCGCGCCAGCCCTCGGCCCGGCTGTCGGGGCCGGAATCGTGGCTGCCCAGGCGCCGCTCGGTGCCGTTTGGCAGGATGACCACGTCGTTGACCTGACTCAGCATCACGACGCGGCCCAAAGGGGCCGGCAGCGCCGACACCAGCAAGCCGTGGTAGCGCCGCGTCACCGCGCCCGAGACGGACGCCGAGGCGTAGCCGCCCAACCCGTTGGTGACCAGCCATTCGCGGGTAAGCGCGGCATCCTCGGTGGAGGTCAGGACGTCGCGCCCGAGCTTGCGGACGAATTCAGCCATGCTTCCCTTCCGACTCCCTGCGGGCTTCCAGGACTACGGCGGCGTGGCCGGGAAGGTACCAGTCGCCGTCGGTCTCGATGTCCGGCGTGCCGCCGCCCCCGTAGGCGACGTCCTCACTCGACCACAGGAGCCGCCAGCGCCGCTCCAGCGGCGGGGCCAGCAGCGGCTCCGGCACCACGTCGAGGTGCAGGTCGCGCCCCAGATTGACGAGCAACAGCCGATCCGCGCCGTCCTCACCGAAAAAGCGCAGCACGAACGCCTCCTCCCCCAGCACCGCGCCGTCCAGGCCGCATGGTTTCTGGGCGCGGAACACCGGATCCTCGCGGCGCAGGCGCAGCAGGTCGCGGTGCAGCGCGGTGGCCCAAGCGTGGGTCTTGCGCTCGGCATGGTCGAGCTTGCAGCGTTCGAAGGTGGCGGGATCGTGCGGCACGGCGAGCTGGCGCTGCATGGCCGGCGTGGCGATGCTCGGGAACTGCTCCAGGAACTCACCCCGGCCCTTCGCCACCTGTTCCGCCAGCTCCGGCTTGTGGTCGGCGAAGTAGAGGAAGAGGGCCGAGGACGCGAACTCCTGCCCCTGGAACAGCATCGGCGTGCCGGGGCCGAGCAGCATCAGCGCGGTGAATGCCCGATAGCGCCCCGGCGAGGTCAGTGCGTGGATGCGCAGGCCGCGCCCGGAATTGGCGACCTGGTCGTGATTCTGCAGGAAGGTGACGATGGACGCCGGAGCCACGCCGAAGGCCGGCATGCCGCGGCGCTTCTTCTGCCACCTGTACCACTGCCCCTGGTAGAGGAAGCCGTACTTCATGGCCGACACGAACTCCTGCGGCGCACCGCGGTAGTCGGTGTAGTAGGCTTCGCGGCGCCCGGTCAGCGCCACCATGGCGGAATGGTGGAAGTCGTCGTTCCACAGGGCGTCCAGGCCGCAAGGTCCGACCCCTTCCTGGCACGGGCGCAGGAGCCGGGAGTGCTGCGGCTCGTTCTCTCCAATGACGATGGTGGCGCGCCCGCGCGCCACCCGGCGCACGGCCTGCTGGAATTCCGCCAGGATGTGGAGCGGCGAGGAGTCGAAGATCTGCTGCGTGGCGTCCAGGCGCAGGCCGTCGAGGTGGTACTCATCCACCCAGAAGCCGGCGTTGGCGATGAAGAACTCCCGCACCGGACCGCTGTTCGGGCCGTCGAAGTTGATCGCCTCGCCCCACTCGTTGTCGTAGCGGTCGGTGATGTAGCTGTCCGAGAAACGGTTCAGGTAGTTCCCGTCGGGGCCGAAGTGGTTGTAGACCACGTCCAGGATGACGGCCAAGCCCAGCGCGTGCGCGCGGTCGACGAAGCGGCGGAAGTCGTCCGGCGTGCCGTAGAGGTGCGTCGGCGCGAACAGGTCCACCCCGTCGTAGCCCCAGCCGAAGCGGCCGGCGAACGCCGCCACCGGCATCACCTCCAGCACCGTGATGCCCAACTCGGCGAGGTGGGGCAGCTCCCGCATCGCCGCCTCCCACGTGCCCTCGCGCGTGAAAGTGCCGACGTGCATCTCGTAGACGACCTGCCCCTTGATGGAGCAGCCCTTCCAATCGTGGTCGGTCCAGTCGAAGCGGAGCGGGTCTACCACCTGCGACGGCCCGTGTGGCCCGTCGGGCTGAAAGCGCGAGGCGGGGTCCGGATACGGCGTCTCGTCGCCGTCCAGGCGGAAGCGGTAGAGGCTGCCCACCGGCACGCCCTCCACCTGCACAGCGAAGTAGCCGCCCTCCTCCGCCGCCAACGGCACCGCGTGGACATCCGGCTCGATCATCACCGAGACGGTGGTGCACTTGGGGGCCCAGACGCGGAAATGCACCCGATCTCCCTGTGATACCTCGGCCCCGACGGGATAACGGCGCTGTACGTCCGATGTTGTTTCCGGAGGGCGGGCAGCGGAAATCGTCACGGGCGGATAGCCTTTCGGAGAGGGTGTGGTGTCCATTTGGTCTCCCGAAAACAGCAGAAGCGGCGCATGGATCCCGGGCCCCCGGCAAACGATCTCGCGCTATGTCGGATCCCGTGCCAAGCTTTCGGCATTGATTTTCCAAGGAACCGCCCTCGAGCCGGAATGCATCCGCCATGACCGTCACACCCCGCGTCACCGTGTGGAACGAGTTCATCCACGAGCGCCACAACGAGGCCGTGACCCGCCTCTATCCCCAGGGAATCCACACCGTGTTGGCCGATGCGCTGCGCGCACACGGATTGGCGGAGGTGTCGACGGCGACGCTGGACGAACCGGAGCACGGCCTGAGCGAGAAGCGCCTGGCCGCCACCGATGTGCTGCTCTGGTGGGGCCATAAGGCACACGCCGAAGTGCCGGACGCGGTCGTGGAGCGGGTGAAGAGGCGCGTCACCGAGGGCGGCATGGGCTTCGCGCCGCTGCATTCAGCCCACCTCTCCAAGCCCTTCCTGGCGCTGATGGGAACGGGCTGCTTTCTCAAATACCGGGTGGCCGGCGAGACGGAGCGGCTGTGGGTCGTCGACCCCGGTCATCCCGTGGCCGCCGGCATCGGCGAGATGATCGAGCTGGCGCAGGAGGAGATGTACGGTGAGCCCTTCCACGTGCCACCGCCGGACGAACTGGTGTTCGTCTCCTGGTTCAAGGGCGGCGAGGTGTTCCGCAGCGGCTGCGGCTGGCGGCGCGGGCTGGGGCGCATCTTCTACTTCCGCCCCGGCCATGAGACCTTCCCGACCTACCACGACCCGCGAATCCAGCGCGTGATCGCCAACGCCGTCCGCTGGGTGGCCCCGCCGCAAGACTTGGCGACACCGGTGCGCGGCCCGCGCGAACCTTTGGAGCCGTTGGCATAGCACCGAAGAGACGTTGGCGGAGATTGGATTCCCGGCACGAAGTTGGTTCGTCAGCCACGAAGCATATTTACATTTCATGAGCGGCGAGAACTCCTGCAGCCCTTGCGCTCCGGCTCCCGACCTCCTGCGGGCAAGCCTGCGCCACCAGCGCGCGCTGGCCCACTTCGGTACGCGCGCGCTTACCGAGGAGAATCTCTCCGCTCTGCTCCAGCAGGCCGCGACCTGCGCGGCGGAAGGGACCGGCATCGAGCGCGCCAAAGTCATACGGTACCGGCCGGAATCCGATGATCTGTTGGTAGTCGCCGGCGTAGGCTGGCACACGGGCGTGGTCGGCCACACCGTCCTACCGAACGATCCGAACACGCCGACGGGCCGGGCGCTCGCCACCCGCCGGCCGGTGACGGTCGCGAACCTGCGCGCCCCCGGCGACCTGCACCCGTCGCGGCTTCTGGTCGAACATGGGGTCGCATCGGCGCTCAACGTGCCGATTGGCACGGAGACGCCGGTCTGGGGCGTACTGGAAGTGGACGGATCCGCTCCGCGCAGCTTCCATGAGACGGAGGTGCTGTACCTGCAAGGCCTCGCCAACCTGCTGGGCGCCGCCATCCAGCGGGCGAAGGCGGAGGAACAGGCCAGGATCGAGCACGCGCAACTTGAGGCCGTGCTGCGGCAGCTCCCCTCCGGCGTCGCCATCGCCGAGGCGCCGTCGGGCCGGCTGTTGATGCACAACGACAAAGCGATCGAATTGCTCGGTCACCCGATGCGGGAGGCGGAGAATTACCGGGACTACGCGCGCCACGGCGCGCGGCACCCCGACGGCACGCCCTACGGGCCGGACGAGTACCCCATCGTGCGCGCCGCGACACGCGGCGAGACGGTGGACCAGGAACCGATGATCTACCAGCGCGGCAACGGCCGGATCACCTATTTGCTGGTCAGCGCTGCGCCGGTCCGGGACGCCGCGGGGCGGATCGTGCAGGCCGTCAGCACCTTCAGCGACCAGGACGAGCGCCTGCGCATGGAGGCCGAACTGCGCGCGACGCGCGACCGCCTCGCCATGGCGCTGGAGAGCACCACCGACTGCGTGACGGTGGTCGACCGCAACTGGAGGATCCTCTACCAGAACGCCCGGGCGAAGGAATTGGTGAGCGGCGGCCGCGACGTGATCGGCGTGGTGTTCTGGGAGGCCTATCCGGGGGTGATCGGCACGGTCTTCGAAGAGCGCTACCGGACGTCCATGGCGGAGGAGAGGCCGGACGCCTTCGAGGCGTTTTACGAAACGCTGGAGATCTGGCTGGAGGTGCACGTCTATCCCTCCCAAGACCTCCTCACCTTCTTCTTCCGCGACGTCACCCGGCAGCGGCGCGAACGCGAGGCGCTGGCAGCCAACGAGGCCCGCTATCGCGCCGCTTTCGAGCAGGCGGGTGTCGGCATCTGCGAAATCGGCCTGGACGGCCGCTATCTGCGGGTCAACGACCGGTTCTGCGCGATTACCGGCTATGCCCGCGACGAGCTGCTGTGCATGCGTTTCCAGGACATCACCCACCCCGACGACCTGGAGCGCGACACCGACAACCTGCGGGCGGTCCGCGCCAACGAACTGTCGAGCTGTTCCCTGGAGAAGCGCTACCTCCGCAAGGACGGCGCTGTGCTTTGGGTTAACCTCACCATGGCCGTGGTGCGCACCTCCGACGGCGGCGCAGACTACTTCATCACCGTCATCGAGGACATCTCGGCGCGCAAGCAGGCCGAGGCCGACCGCGAGGAACTTCTGCGCCAGAAGGACCTGCTGATGCGGGAGATCAACCACCGCATCAAGAATTCGCTGCAGATGGTGGCCCTCCTGGTGCACATGCAGGCCGCCGACATCGGCAACGAGGAGGCGCGGGTCCGCTTCCAAGAGACGGCGACGCGCATCGCCACGGTGGCCCTGGTGCACGAGCGCCTGTACCAAGCCAGCGGCCTGGAGGAAGTGGAGTCCGGTCCCTACCTGCGCGACCTCTGTGCGGATATCAGCGCAGCGCTGGGACTGGACGACGGACGGCTCATCGTCGAGGTTGTGGACGTCGTGCTGCCGGCCGACACCGCGATCTCGCTGGGCCTGATCGTCAACGAACTGGTGACCAACGCCGCCAAGTACGCCTACCCCACGGGCGTCCCCGGCCCGATCTACGTGTCGCTCGGCCGCACCGACGACAGCCGCCTGCGGCTCATGGTGTCCGACGAGGGCGTCGGCCTGCCGCCGGGCTTCGATCCCGAGACCTCGACAGGCTTGGGCATGCGCGTCCTGGTCGCGCTGACGCAGAAGGTCGAGGGCGAACTGCTCGTCGCCGACCAAGGGACGGGGGCGTGTTTCCAGGTGCTGATGAGGGGGTAAGTGCGGTTTCCCCCTCCCCGACCCTCCCCCTCTACGAGGTGGAGGGAGTTGGCGTCGCAGCACCCAAGTCCCCTCCCTCTCGAAGAGGGGGAGGGCTAGGGAGGGGGCAAAACTCCGCCCCTCACACCCTTTCCCCGAAGCTCCCCGCCGCCGCATCGATCACCGCGTCGTGTGCGCGGATGGCTTCGACGGCGGCCTCCACGTGGTCGGCGGGGACGCGCAGCGTGACCAGCACGTCGCTACCGCCGCCGTGTTCGGCGTCGTGCTCCTCGACGCTCACAGTGTCGACCCCGCCGAAGCGGGTGCGCAGCAGGGCAAGGATCTCGACCTGCACCGCGTCGCCCCGCTCGGCGGGATAGGCGTAGACGATGTCCATATCCGTAACCTCAGGGCGCGAACACCACCCTCATGCAGTTGTCGATCTTCTCCTTGAATATGCGGTAACCGCGCGGGCCGTCGTCGAGCGACCACTTGTGCGTCAGCAGGTAGGACGGGTCCAGCTCGCCCTTGCCGATGTGGTCGAACAGCTTGGGCGCGTAGCGCTGGCCGTGCTGCTGGCCCATGCGCAGCGTCAGCGCCTTGTTCATGGCCGCGCCCATGGGGAACTTGTCGACCACGCCGCCGTAGACGCCAACGATCGACACGGTGCCGCCCTTGCGGCAACACTGGATCATCTGCCGCAGCACCGCCGGACGGTCGCTCTCCAGCCCGGCCATCTGCTTGGCCTTGTCGTACCAGTACCCCACGCCGGTATCGGCGCCGTCCGCCTCCATGCCCACCGCGTCGATGCACACGTCCGGGCCGCGCCCGCCGGTTATGGACATCAGCGATTCGTAGACGTCCACCCGCGTGTAGTCCAAGGGCTCCGCCTTGGCCTTCATCTGCGCGGCCTGCAGGCGATCGGGGTAGCGGTCGATGCCGACGACGCGCTCGGCGCCCATCAGGTAGGCGCTGCGGATCGCCATCTGCCCGACGCCGCCGCAGCCCCAGACGGCGACGATGTCGCCGGCTTTGACGTTGCCCATGTCGGCCGCCATGTAGCCGGTGGGTGCGGCGTCCGACACGAACACCGCCTGCTCGTCGCTCACCGCCTCGGGCACGCGGAAGCAGTTGTTGTCGGCGAAGGGCACGCGGATGTACTCCGCGTGGCTGCCGGCGTAGCCGCCGAAGGCGTGGCTGTAGCCGAAGATGCCCGCCGTGCCGTGACCGTACGCCATCTCCTCGTAGTGCGGGTCCGGGTTGGAGTTGTCGCAGAGCGAGTACTCCTCGTGCTGGCAGTACCAGCACTTGCCGCAGCCGATGATGGAGACGGTGATGACCCGGTCTCCACGGTTGAGCTTCAGCACCTCCGAGCCCTTTTCGACCACCTCGCCCAGGAACTCGTGGCCGATGATGTCGCCGGGCTGCATGGTCGGCACGTGGCCGCCGATCAGGTGCAGGTCCGAGCCGCACACCGACGACAGCTTGACCTTGATGATGACGTCATGCGGGTTGATCAGCCGCGGGTCCGGCACCCGCTCCACCCGCAGATCGTTGACGCCGTTCCAGCAGAGGGCCTTCATGGGGTCACCTTCATGATGCCGCTTCGCCCGTGGGGCTGCCCCTCGATGGTGGGAAGCTCGCCCACCTCGAGCAGGTACTTGAGCTTGCGCAGCGCCTCGCGCGCCTGCTGTCCGGGCGCGGAGCCGAACAGCCGGGCGACGGCGCGCCCGGCCTGCCCGCCCGGCGGGCGGTAGACCAGCGTCAGCCGCACCTCGGTGCCGCGCCCGCCGGGCGCCTCATGGAGCCGGACCTGTCCGCGGTGCGGCAGGTCGGCATCCTCCAGCGTGTGCCAGGAGATCAGTTCGTTCTCCTGCTCCTTGTCGATCTCCGCGTGCCAGCGCACCACCACCCCGCCGGGGCCCCGCGCCTTCCAGCAGGAGCGCGTGGCCGACTCGATCTCCACCACGTCCAGGTGGCCCATGAGCTTCGGCAGGTTGCCGAAGTTCCGCCAGAAGCGGAACACCTTCTCCCGCGGTGCGTAGATGGTGATGTTGGCCTGCACGCTGGCCGGCTCGCCCTCCAGCGCCGGGACGAGACGGACGGCATGGCTCGCCTCCAACTCCCGCACGCGCCGGGCCATGGGAAGGCCGGTGGCGCCGGCGAAGAGCAGGCCGCCGCTCAGCGCCACCAGCGTCATGCCGATCCAGTCGCCCCGCCGCAGCCCCGCCAGTCCCAGCGCGGTTCCGCCCATGATGGCGGCCCAGCGCTCAGCGGGGCCCGCTACGTCGTCGTGCGGCTCGGCTCCCAGATCCGATCGTCTCAGGGCCCGCACCGGCGCGTCCACCACCTGGCGGGCCAGCGTCTCGATGGTCATCGTCCCTCCTTGTCCATCAGGTTGAGCGCATAGAGGCCCTTCATCAGGAAATCGTGCAGTTCGATCTTTTCGGCGATGTCGGCGTAGGAGCTGGCATCCGGCGGGCTGCCGGCGTTCATCAGCGCCTCTTCCCATTGATTGCCGGCATAGTCGCCGCGGCCGATCAACATCACCGCGCGCAGCTCGATGCGTTCCTCCGGGGTCAACCCGGCCAGCAGTTGCTGGAGCTTGTCGATCGCGATACTGGCCTCCGCCGGGACGACGTTGAGTGTGTCCAGGTCGGTGGGGTTCCGCGAACCACGCTCCGCCGTCTGCTCGCGGAGGTCGATGTTGCGCATGCCGGCGACGTAGCGATGGCGGTCGGCGCCGGCCTCATAGGCCAGGTCGGCCGCCCGCTTGACGGTATCGAGCGAGATCTGTTGCAGCTTGGGCATGGGAATAACCCTTATTATTGATGTGGACTTCTGGCTCTGGCGGACGGCAACAGCCGCGATGCGGCTTCGCCACCCCGTGTCACTCTTCGGGTGCTGGGTTGCTCTGGCGCGTCGGTCGGGCGTTGTGCGGGATGTTCGGGCTGCCGCCGGGCACGCGATCGCTGCCGGGGGCTTGGTTCTGCGTCGGCTTGTTGCCGGCCTTGTGGTCGCTCTTGGCTGCCTTGCCGGGGCCGCCGGCCCGATGCTTGTCCTGCTCGGTGTCGCGGTTGCTGCGTGTCATGGCAAGTCTCCGCTGGTTGTTTCGGACAGGACAACAGGCCGCAGCCGAGAGAGTCGCCGAAACCGTGCCTCCTCAACGGTGTTAGCAAGAGGAACTCTGTTGGAGACGGTTCCATGCATCTCCTCAACGCCCGCGTCGAGGCGGCCACCGGCGAGGGCTATCGGCTGGTGGTGCTGGAAACCCGCCGGGGAGTCGTCGAGGCGCGGCATTATCCCGCCGAGGGAGGCACCAGCGGTGCCGTCTGGATCGGCGGCGTCGGCGGTGGCTTCGACACGCCGGCGCGCAGCCTCTATCCCCGGCTGGCCGATGAGCTGACCCGGCACGGTATCCAGTCGCTGCGCGTGCGCTTCCGCCACCCCGCCGCACTGGAGGAAGCGGCGCACGACACCTTGGCCGGGATCGAGTTCCTGGCCCGGCAGGGGGCGGAGCGGATGGCGGTGATCGGCCATTCCTTCGGCGGCGCGGTGGCAATCCAGGCCGCCGCGGCCCGGCCCGACCTGGTGCGCACGGTGGTGACGCTGGCGACGCAGGGTTACGGTGCCGATGCTGCGCAAGACCTCGATGCGTCTCTGTTGCTGATCCACGGTGAGGCGGACGAGGTGCTGGCGCCGCAGTGCTCCCTGTACGTGCACCGCATCGCGCGCGAGCCCAAGAAGCTCGTCCTCGTGCCCGGCACCGGCCATTGTCTGGACGAGACGGCGGAAGCCGTCTGCCACGAGGTGCGCGACTGGCTTACGGCGCGGCTCGGCATGGGAGCGGTGTAGGTTGGGTTGAGTTTCCCACCGGCTGCGCCGACCCGCAGCGGATGAAAAGCGTGCTCGTGCTGGGCCCCCACCCTACCCCTCCCCCGCGCAGTGGGGGAGGGTTAGGGTGGGGGCCCAGGGAAGGGACGCCGGTCGGCAGCCTCACCCTGGCCAGCGTCATTTTTCTTCTTAGCGCCAGCGAAGCCCAACACACCCGACGCGGCAACGATGTTGGGCTTCGCCTTCGGCTCAACCCAACCTACGATGCTCCCGAGATTCGCAGAGGAGCCAGCCCATGACCGACCGTATCGCGGCCTATGTGTTCGACGCCTACGGCACGCTGTTCGACGTGCATTCCGCAGCCAGCCGCCATGCCGCCGAGGTCGGGCCCGCGTGGGAGCGTCTGTCGGAGCTGTGGCGCACCAAGCAGCTCGAATACAATTGGGTCGAGAGCCTGATCGGCCGCCACCCGGATTTCTGGACCCTGACCGAGCGGGCGCTCGACCACGCTATGGCCGCAACCGGTGTGACCGGGGCGGGCTTGCGCGAGGCGCTGCTGGCGTCCTACCGCACGCTGGACGCCTACCCCGAGGTGCCGGACGTGCTGCGGGCACTCCGGGCGCGGGGCGCGCGCACCGCGATCCTCTCCAACGGCACGCCGGAGATGCTGGCGACGGCCGTGCGCGCCGCCGGGATCGGCGCCCTGCTCGACGCCGTGATCTCGGTCGAGGAGATCGGCATCTTCAAGCCGGACCGCCGGGTCTACCAACTGGTCGAGAAGCATTTCGGCGTGCCGCCGGGTGCGGTCTCCTTCCAGTCCTCGAACGCGTGGGACGCCGCAGGGGCCAGCCATTTCGGCTTCCGCGTCGTGTGGATCAACCGTGCCAAGCGGCCGCGCGAATACGCCGGCGATCCGGTGGTCGAGGTGCGCGACCTCTCCGCCCTGCTCACCTTGGATTCCTGAGCATGCTGGGCTCGATCACCATCCTGCTGGTTTGCCAGCTCGTCGGCGAGGTGACCGCGCGGGTGCTGACGCTGCCGGTTCCCGGGCCCGTGCTCGGCATGCTGCTGCTGTTCCTCGGGCTGCTGGTGCGCGGCGGCGTGCCGCGGTCGATGACGGACACCGCGGGCGGACTGCTGCGCAACCTGTCGTTGCTGTTCGTGCCGGCCGGGGTGGGCGTGGTCGCGCACCTGTCGCGCTTGGCCGACGAGGCGCTGCCGATCGCTGCGGCGCTGATCGGCAGCACGCTGCTGTCCATCGCCGTCACCGCCTGGGTGATGGCCGCCCTGCTGCGACGCGCCGGCCGGAACGGAGAGCCGCGCGCATGAACGAGCGCCTGCTCGACATCTGGGTCTATCTGTCGGCGAGCCCGTTGGCCGGGCTGACACTGACGCTGGTCGCCTACCAGGCCGGCCTGTGGCTGTTCGAGCGCTGCGGGCGCACGCCGCTGGTCAACCCAGTGCTGATCGCCGTGATGCTGATCATCGCCACGCTGAAGACGCTGCGCATCGATTACCAGACCTATTTCGACGGCGCGCAGTTCGTGCATTTCCTGCTGGGACCGGCGACCGTGGCGCTGGCGGTGCCGCTCTACAACCAGTTCCATCAGGTGCGCCGCTCGGCGCCGGCCATGCTGGCGGCGCTGCTGGTGGGGTCGCTGACGGCGGCGGGAAGCGCCGTGGCGCTCGGCTGGCTGTTCGGTGCGTCGGAGCGCACCCTCCTGTCGCTGGCACCAAAGTCGGTCACCACGCCCATCGCCATGGGCATCGCCGAGCAGTTGGGCGGCCTGCCCTCGCTGACCGCGGTGCTCGTCATCCTGACGGGGATCGTCGGCGCCACGCTGGGCAGTTCGGTGCTGAACCTGATCCGCGTCACCGATTGGCGCGCCCGCGGCTTCGGCATGGGGGTAGCGGCGCACGGCATCGGTACGGCGCGCGCGTTGCAGGTGAACGAAACCGCCGGCGCCTTCTCCGGCCTCGCCATGGGGCTGAACGGCCTGGCGACGGCGGTGCTGCTGCCGGTGCTGCTGCGGTTGTTCTCTTAAGCCTCGTTTGCCCCGTGGCCTTATTCCATAGCATCGCAGCTTGACAGTCGGGCAAGCGACCAGCAGATTACCCGTTATGACGAGCCTCGACCACGCGAACGCGCTTCTGCGACTTATCGGCCCGGCGCTTTGACAGCGTCCGGGTTTCTGCGCGTTCCTTCTCGTTATCCACAGGTCGACGTCACCACACCATGAGCGCTCACTGTACGATCTCCCTGGGTACGATCTCCCGGCCGAGGCCGGGGCTGCGACTTAGCAACGGCCGTTGAGCCCTCCCGGCGGCTCGGCGGCCGAAGCGTCAGCCGGTTTTCCCGAAAACCCCTGAGACGAGTTGCAGCCCCATGAACCACATCCGCATGCCGGCCGAGAAGTACACGCCCTTTCCCCCGGTCAAGCTGACCGACCGCCAGTGGCCGAACCGCACGCTCGACAAGGCGCCGATCTGGTGCTCGGTCGACCTGCGCGACGGCAACCAGGCGCTGATCGAGCCGATGGGCTCCGACCGCAAGCGCGCCATGTTCGACCTGCTGGTCCGCATGGGCTTCAAGGAGATCGAGGTCGGCTTCCCGGCCGCCTCGCAGACCGACTTCGACTTCTGCCGCGAGCTGATCGAGGAAGGCCGCATCCCGGACGACGTCACCATCCAGGTGCTGACCCAGGCGCGCGAGGAGCTGATCCGCCGCACCTTCGAGGGCATCAAGGGCGCCAAGCGCGCCGTCGTCCACCTCTAC